>Ga0209212_1000983_pt1 | contig 50447 bp, 44 predicted proteins | sample RifGroC2_FD_183996 | JGI IMG/M metagenome (GOLD analysis project Ga0209212, IMG submission 183996) | Groundwater microbial communities from Rifle, Colorado, USA - Groundwater C2 (SPAdes) (version 2) | ecosystem: Environmental > Aquatic > Deep subsurface > Groundwater | place: Rifle, Colorado... | reverse complement strand
CAATCCGACCCGAAAGGTCGTTGCGAGGGCAAAGCCCGTGGCAATCTCGAGAGTTCCCTCTCCGCCTCAGGCGGATCGGGACAAGGCTTCGGTCGCTGCGCTCCCTCGCAATGACATTATGACACAGCCCCCTTAAGAGGGGGGACTTGCTTCCCCTCTTGGGACAAGAGGGGATTGAGGGGAGTTAGCCTAATTTTCATCCCCTCCGCCAAAGGCGGATGAGCCAAAGGCTCGTGTGGGTTTGTCCCGAAAATACAAAAATACCTCAAATCCCCCCTTACCCCCCTTCCCCGATAAAATCATTCGAGGACAAGTTTCTAAAGGGGGGATGGGGGGATTATTTTCATCCCCCTTTGTCTACCTGTGCCGACACGGCAGACAGGTGATCCTAAAGCTCATGAGCGTTTCATATTTATACAACTCTAAAAGAATGTTTGAAACCTTATACCATATATAAATAATTTTGTCGCATTTGGGTCGCCGCCAGGATTCATTACATACTGTATATCTGGTGAAATATGAAACCCCTTTGACTGGGGGGCATCAGCAACTGCCCAGTTATAATAAAGCTCCATATAATGCTCTGCCTCTGGTTCAAAATCAGGCGAAGAACTTTTCTTATAATCCTTATAGTCCTTACCCATAAGGGTCACACCGTAACCAAGCCCTATAACATCATTCGGTCTGCTGAATGCCTCTCCTGTAATATTTAAACCACCGCCTATGAATCTATCAAACTGAGCAACCTTTTTCCGCTGCACGCCTCCCATAAGCCATATGCCTACTGTGTCGGTTATATACTGGTCAATATTCAGACCAATGCCTTTATTCTGAGCCTCTAAAAGGGCATTATCAGTCGGGTTAGCTGTATTAGTTAAACTGTCGCGTCCCTGTCTATTCCAGTAATAGAGCCTGTAATTTCCTTCTTTCCCAAAAGGTTTCAATTTAAAACCTACCTCTCCCATAACAAATGGTTTGTCAAACATATCAACATAATCACCATTGCCTTCAAATGCGCCTATTGTTATATCCATATATTCTAAAGGACTGTAAGTCAGCCTTATGCCAGGGCTAAAAAAATCTGTTGACCCTCCAAATTCAACAGAAGGATTATGTATAAACAGATTAGCAAGAAACTGCGTCCTTTCATTATCCGCAAACTCATTGGCATCAAAGTATCCTGTGATATCCAGTTGGCCTAAAGTAAGGATGAGATTAGAATAGACATCGTGTTCGTAGTAAAACTGCGTAACATGGAGCTGGTCATTATTAAAAGACTCCACATCACCATTTGGACCTGAGGCATTGCCATTGGGCGAAGTAAAAAATGTAGGCAGATTCTGTAGCCCTGCACCTCTTTCAAAATCAAACACAACCACAGCCCTGCCGTTGTTACCAACTGAAGACTCCATTGCAATATCAGCTGATATCGCGCCTGCGCCCTTTTGGTTGGTATTTTTATGATGCATTACCCCCTGGGCTGTTATGGTAAGCCCACCGCCAATTTTGAGGCCGTAAATGCTATGAATTGGATGCAATTTATGTCCACGTTCGTCAATCACATCAGTCTCATCAAGGCGCATTTCAATATCTTCAATCCTCTTTTTTAGCTCATCCAATTCGCTGCTGGATTTCACCTTCTCCTCTGCCCAGACACACTGACCAAAAGACAAGAGGAGCATTCCCAAAAACGCAGAAAATATTTTTCTCACGCATCCCTCCTTTTTATTTTTGAAAATGATTACCGTTTTTATGCGCCTCTGTCAAGGCCTTTATTCTCAATGTTCATCGTGCCGTGCAAATGGTCCATGGCTGTGGATATGAACAATATCTCCATGTCTGTGGGTATGCTCATGGATTATATTGACCCGCAAAAGCATATCTTTATCTCTTAAAATCTCCGCCGGTTTGCCATCTGATACAATGTTGTGTTCCTCGCTTAATACCACTACCCTACCAGCCAAATCCTCAACAATACTAAGGTCATGAGTCGCCATTATAACAGTCTTTTTCAATCTCCTGAGTTCATCTAAGAGTTCAAATAGCCAGACCTGAGTCCTTGGGTCAAGACCATTGGTAGGTTCATCCAAAAGTAGTATGTCCGGGTTCAAAGAGAGGACAGAACCTATGGCTACCTTCTTTTTTTCACCGCCACTCAAGTGATGCGGTTGCCTGTCCTTTAATGGACGAATATCCAGCATATCAAGCACATCCTCAACGCGCTGTTTGACCTCATCCTTTGGTATATCTAACTGTATCGGACCAAATGCAATCTCATCCCATACTGTTGGACAGAATATCTGCAAATCAGCCTCTTGAAATACAAAACCCACCTTGCTGCGAAAGAATGCAGCAAATTCACTACTGAGCGTATCCTGAGTTAAAGGCCTGCCAAGCGCTGTTACACTCCCTTCAGATGGAAATGCAAGACCAGCCATTATTTTTAACAGCGTTGACTTGCCGCTGCCATTAGCGCCGAGGATAGCAAGACTCTCGCCACTCTGAATCTGCATGGTTATACCTTTTAGACCAATATGTCTATTGTCATAATAATAATGAACCTTTTCTATATTGAATAATGGTTCGGGCATATTAAAAACAGTTTTAGGTTAAGGCCGGAGCTAAGAAGGTGGAATTTCTCAACCTTATCCTTGGCCTCAACCTCTTGCCTATAATTGAACCGCCAAAAGCAATACAAATATTGCAAACCCTATCCACACATAATCGCGCCCCCTCATCTCAAAAACACTCACGGTTTTTACCTCCCCTGTAAACCCACGGGCTGTCATAGCAAGATATGTCCCCTCTGCCAGCTGCATGGACCTTTCCATGATAAACCACATCCTTGAGGCCAGCCAACCTTGTCCTTCTTTTAATGTTAATGGCTTTATAGTCCGTGCCTTCCTTGCCAGATGGCTATCTTCAGCAACCTTTAGTAATACTATTATATATCTGAATGTCATGGAAAGGGCTGTAATAAAAAATCTTGGAATAGGGAAACTCTGCAATGCCCTGAAAATATCCGGATATCCTGTGGTAAGCAAGGAAAGTGATAATAAAGAAACCATCAACATAACTCTTAACAAAAGTAGCGAAACGCCTTCCAGACCCTCTTTAGATATATACAGATTAAAATCATCCATCCTCAATATTTCTAAGACAACTGTTCCAGGTGTAATAAAACTAAATACGGCTGGAAAAATAAGAAAGAGTGTAAATATAAGCATGGGCAAAACCCTTTTAAGCAGGACATTTATACTTATTTGCGAGGCTATTGTAATCACCAACACTGTTGCCAATAACATCATCATTGATACAACACTCGTAAGGATTGCGCTCGATAGTATAAGCAGCCCGATACCAAAAAGTCTTGCCCTCGGATCAATTGCCTGCAACAGACCATTTTTATTTGAAGGAATATCAGGCTCCAAAACCTCTTTTAAAAAAGCCGTGATTGCCTCTAAATTCTTTTCAATAAACCCTCTACCTTTGCCAACAGCGCAGGATGGACAGAAGTCCTCTCCCGTCTTTTCAATCCAGTGTGGAATCTTTACCCCGTTAGAAGCTCCCACAATTCCCTCCCAAAGAGATACAATCTTTAAGGCTTATTGCAAATAACAAACCTGAAGTCATACCCCAAAAATCAATGTCTATTTTTGGGTCATATATAAAGTGTCTGTTGCCAAAATCTGCTTTCGTAGCGAAAATCGCAGATTTGGGTCGAGGCAAGGAAAAGAGCGCAGGCAATTTTGGACCAAGGCAACCATGTTGCCGTTGCTTTTTACGCCGACACGGTCGGCTTGCTCCATACCACTTTGACGAAGCCACAGACCCAAAGATGCGATTTGTAGCAGAAATGAGATTTGGGCAACAGACCCTAAACTTTTAACGACGTTTATTCTCTTTTCCATAGCCTACCCACCAAAAATATTGCAAGCACAATCACTACACTGCCGACGGTAGCAGAGATGATGTAGCCTAAGGCTGATTTAATCGGGCTGTCAAAACCAGAAATTGCATAACCAGGCAAAACACTTGTCCACAACCCTTCCAATTTTTGAAACCCTTCTGGTATATATCCAAGTATGGACTTTAGTTCCTCCGACGCCCACTCACCCCATGCAGTGCCCTGCGCCAATAATCCAAGGGGCGCAAGTATTATCAATATTATTAATCCTATCCAAAGTGGCTTTAATGGATTTGATGCAGGCTTGTATAACATAGCCTCATTGGTTTTTAGCACATAAGAAACAACCATAGCAGTGCCTATCCCCTCAATTAGACCAAAAAACAGAAGATGACTTAATGCCATTGCAGGGATAGTAATTGAAAGCGGGTAAGGGGCGTATAAGGGTCTTCCCTCAGGAGATATGGCTATAATCGGCTGTATCCCCAGTTCAATAGCTGCAGCTAATGCGCTCATATTTATTGATACATAACCAGCAATAAATAATGCAATCCATCTCCTTTTATAACTCGGATTGCCAACTGTTATGGTCTGATAAATGTAATAACCGGCAAAAGACATAATGAACGCAAAATTAAAACAATTAGCGCCGAGGGTGGTAATACCTCCGTCGCCGAATAACAATGCCTGAATGGTAAGGGCAATAGATACAGCCACTACTGCTGCCCATGGCCCAAGCACGCAAGCTGCAACAACGCCGCCTACCATATGTCCTGTTGAGCCGCCAGGGATAGGTATGTTGAACATCATTATGACGAATGTGAACGCAGCGCTCAGTGCGAGCAGCGGTATCTGTTTTGCGTGCAATGTCTTTTGAGCCCTTCTGGCTGATAGATACCAAATAGGCGACATCGCTGCATACAAGACACCACATGTGCTTGGACTGAGATAACCGTCAGGGATGTGCATGTCATTAGTTTATGAGAGATTAGCGAATTAGCGATTAGAAAAATCCAATTTGCTAATTCGCTGATTCTCTAATTCGCTAATTCTCCTTATTTCTGCCATCATCAACAGCGCATTCACAATCGCCACTGCCACTGTGCTGCCGCCTTTTCTGCCTTTAATTGAGATATACGGCACGTCAAGTTTCATCAGCTCATCTTTTGATTCTTCTGCGCCGACAAAACCAACAGGAACGCCGATAACAAGGGCTGGCCTTGCATTACCATCTTTAATCATTCTTACCAATTCAATCAAAGCAGTTGGCGCATTGCCGATAGCAACAATACTGTTATCAAGAAAGGGTAAAGCCTTCCGCATTCCAGCAGCGGTCTTTGTCATACTATTCTTCTGCGCCTCAGCTCTAACATCTTTATCTGCAACAAAGCATCTAATCTCCCCGCCAAATTTACCAAGTCTTTCTCTGCTGATTCCAACCTCTGCCATTTTTACATCAACAATTATATCAGCGCCTTTTGAAATTGCATCTATGCCCGTCTCAATTGCGCCATTGCCGAACCTGACCAAATCTGCATATTCAAAGTCTGCTGTTGTATGGATTAATCGTTTGACAATCGGCAACTCCACTGCATTAAACCTTGATTCATCAAGCTGCTCGCCTATAAGACGGAAGCTTTCTGCCTCGATTGGATGCTGGCTTGGAGGCTGGGAATGGGAGAATGGGCGAATCGGTGAGTCGGTGAATGGGTTTGTTTCTTTCTCCGCTTCTCCGTTTCTCCGCTTCTCCGTTTCAGCTTCTGAACTCCGAACTGATTTTATTCTCTCCACCGCAATCTCCACCAGTTTTTCATGATACCCAAGATGCGGCGCAAGGATAAACTCAAGATTGTGATATTTCTTTTTTGCAGTCTCTATCTCGAATGGAAGATCTTTAGTAACATGGGCGCCCATATAAAGAAAATAGGGATGAACAATTATCTTTTGAACGTCCTGCTCTGCCAAAATATCCACAGCCTCTGCAAAATTGGGATGCTCAAATTGTAGAAAAGCCGATTGGACAATATCATAACCGCCTTTTATCCTGACAGCCTCTGCAACCTCCCTCAGAGTATTGTTTGCCTTTTTGACAGAACTGCCATGGCCGAGGATAAGAATGGCTGTGAGTCGTGAATTGTGAGTTATAAGTGTCATTTGACATACCTGGGACAGATTTAAAATCTGTCCCACAGAGGCAAAATAAAAATCCCCAGCCCTCGATTTAGAGAGGCTGGGGATTAACATAAATACCATTAATCCTCACCTTCTTTACCCTAACACCAAAAATTTTGGCGTAGGGTTTACCATCGAAGACTGATGTGAGGCATACCCAGGCAGGTCTCCTGACTTACGGTTCTTCCTACTCTCTGACGCCTTCCCAGTAAGAACTAGTGGCTTAGGTGCAGATTTCGTCACCGTTCACAGTGGCGGGTCCGTGAGGGATTCTCACCCTCTTCCCTATTCTACCCCGATGGCACTCTACGCGTGCAGATTCAACACAGGGGTCACCTGGATACAATATTCAATTACCCAAAAATAGACATTGATTTTTGGGGAATTACGACTGTATCTTTAACTTAAATGATTGTCTGTGTCAAGGATAATTCGGGCTGACTTCCTATATTTTGAACAAAGATTTTCTGTCAATTATTGTGCTGACTATTTTCAGCAGTATAGCGTGCTTGAGCATCTCAGTACCTGCTCTGCCCTTGTTCCGCTCCTGTAAACAGTTATGCCTTTACAGCCGAGTTCATATGCCAAAAGGTATGCCTTCTTAACATCTTTAGAAGTTGCGCCTGGTGGAAAATTTATAGTCTTGCTTACAGCATTGTCTGTATGCTTCTGAAAAACCGCCTGCATCCTGACATGCCCTTCAGGTGGTATCTGGAAGGCAGTTACAAATATCTTCTTTATGGCATCAGGCCCATCCTTTCTCTCCATAATACTTCCGCCTTTTGCTATAAAGTCCATCAGCTCATCACTGTAGAAGCCTTCTTCTTTTGCTATTTCAGGCAGCAGGGGATGAAGCTCTGGCAGCTGAATGCCATTGAGCACCTGACGGGTATAGCTCAGAGAATATATTGGTTCTATACCGCTGGAACATCCGGCAATAATGCTCAACGTGCCTGTTGGCGCGACAGTGGTTGTTGTAGCGTTTCTTATTGGTTTAATACCTGGTTTATCAAATATACTGCCTTTAATATTTGGAAATGCCCCCCGCTCCTCTGCTAATTCCCTTGAAGCCTCCCACGCAACACCTTTTATAAACTGCATGAGGCCTTCTCCAATCTTCTGCGCCTTTTCAGAATCATAGGAAACCCTCAGCATTACGAGCATATCTGCAAAACCCATGACGCCAAGCCCTATCTTACGATTTCCCTTTGCCATGCGCTCTATATCCGGCAAAGGGTATTTATTCATGTCTATGACATTATCCAGAAATCGTATGCCGAGCCTTACCATCCTTTCAAGTTTTTTATAATCAATCTCATAGCGGGGTTCAGTGGTCGGGGTTCGGGGGTCAGTATTTTCTAAGCCCTGAACCCTGCCCCCTGTCTTTTTCAGCATCTTTGAAAGATTTATAGAGCCGAGATTACATGGCTCATAGGGAAGGAGCGGCTGCTCTCCGCACGGATTTGTCGCCTCCATTAAACCGATGTGCGGGGTTGGATTTGCCTGATTTATCCTGTCTATAAAAAGCACGCCAGGCTCTCCTGTCTTCCATGCAGATTCTACAATCAGGTCAAATACCTCCCGCGCCTTTGCATGGCGGATAATCTCATTTGTCCTGGGATTTATCAGAGGATATTCCTTGTCTTCTTCCACTGCCTTCATAAATGCGTCAGTAACTGCAACTGATATATTAAAGTTAGTAAGCTCCAGGGGGTCATTTTTCACAGTTATAAAATCAATGATATCCGGGTGGTCAACCCTTAGCACCCCCATATTCGCCCCTCTTCTGGTGCCGCCCTGTTTTATGACCTCGGTTGCTGTATTAAAGACCTTCATAAAGGATACAGGGCCGCTGGCTGCCCCGCTTGTTGAACCGACCATATCGTCCTTTGGCCTGAGCCTGCTGAATGAAAAACCTGTACCCCCGCCAGACTGATGGATTAGAGCGGTTTCCTTCACTGCATCAAATATAGATTCAAGGGAATCTTCTACAGGCAGGACAAAACATGCAGCTAACTGCTGGAGTCTTCTGCCTGCATTCATCAGGGTTGGCGAATTGGGGAGAAATTCAAGATTTGCCATTGCCTCAAAAAAATCATTTCCTATCTTTTTTACATCAGCATTCGGATTATAAAGGGTCTCTGCCTGTGCGATATTCTGGCTCACCCTCCTGAACATCTCCTCAGGGGTCTCTATGACAACACCCTTCTTATCCTTCTTGAGATAACGTCTTTGAAGCACAACAAGAGCATTTTCCGTTAAAGTAAGCGGCATTTTTTTCCCATGACAATTGATTACGCAGATTTTAAAAATCAGCTAATATTACTAATCAGTCCATAATAGTATAGACATTGTAGACCCTCGATAAGGTTACGGAGTATTGCTGGAGCGGAATTGTGGATGTGTGCAACTGCACGATAAACGTAAGTGGCAAACGCTCCACTTTACACGCAACGTGAGCGAAGCTAAAGGACTGCAAGCACACAGACACCTGGAGCGGAAGCAATGCTCCGTAACCTTAACCTCAGACCAGACCTGTTACAATGTAAATTCTATTATGAGACCCTTAATAAAATATGTCTATACAATTATGGACTCCCTTATAACTAAATCCTAATTTCTAAATTCTAAACAAATTCAACCCCTGATAGATTCAATCAGGGGCAAATATTCCAAACTATCTTTTTGAGGTTTTAGCAATTGGAACATTTGAATCTGTTTCAGATTTCGATATTCGTATTTTGAATTTGCATTATCGTATCTCTATTATAGCCTCTTCTTTCTCAACCCTGTGCGGGGGTGATGGGCTGTGGCTAGGATAACCCACAGGCACTATTGCCACAGGCCGGAGGTTAGAGGGTATATCCAATACCTTTGCGACACCCTCTTCATGAAATGCGCCAACCCAGACACTGCCGAGACCCAGAGAACAGGCTACGAGCATCATATTTTCAATGGCACATGCCACATCCTGCAAACAGTAAAGCTCCTCACCCCTCTCGCCATAATGCCTCCCAATTAACAAATCCGCACATGCAACCACTACAAGAGGCGCTTGCGCTATAAATGTCTGGTGAAAGGCTGCGTCAACAATCCGCTTCTTTGTATCATTATTGAATACAAAATAGAAGCGTCTGCTCTGGAGATTCCCTGCGCTCGGCGCCCAGATCAAGGCATCCTTTAATGCCTCAATAGCCTCCTGAGGGATTTCCTTATTCAAAAAACGTCTAATGCTTCTTCGATTTTTAATGGCAGTGAGGACATCCATAATAAATTCAGTTGTTAGTGATTAGTCATTAGTGATTAGAAAAAACAATACGGTTATGTTATCCCTAACATTTCTTCACCTTGTCATCACGAGAGACGAAGTCCCGAAGCAATCTCAAAGCAAGATTCCTGCCTCCCCCTGTCCCCCTCGAGGCCGTGTCATATCCACTTTTTGTCATTGCGAGCGACTGAAGGGAGCGTGGCAATCTCTTGTTTTTCATAAGTTCCAGATTGCTTCTGTCGCTACGCTCCCTCGCAATGACGATAGCGACACAGCCCCCTCGTTGGGGGGATAAAGAGGGCGGCGAGAATGACAAAAACAAAAAGTTGTTTATAGGACAGCAAACTAACAGGCCGGCTATCCATTGTTTTTGCCCAATTCTATCAGGATATTAGGGGATGTGCAACTACATTACCACCACAAGTACATACTCCCACTACTATAGGCTTGTAACCTATGCAAGTAATATGCTATTTTTATATCCCTTTTTATATAATCATTGGAAAGACGAGCCAAAGAAAAAAGAGACCTCTTGAAAACAGAAATTTTGCAACGGAGAGAATACACATTAAAGCTCCTCCTTTACTCGCAACATACATCTTGCTGCTCATCATTACCTTTTTATTAAGCATTGCTGTTTATAATAGAAACTTTGTCTGGAAGAGTGAAATAACATTATGGGAGGATGTAGCGAGGAAGAGCCCTGATAAGGCGAGGGTATATAATGCGCTTGGCCTCGTCTATGAAAACCTTAGGAAAATAGATATAGCTATAGAACGATACAACAAAGCAGTAATGCTTAAACAAAACTATCCAGAGGCTCATATGAATCTTGGTAATGTTTATAGAGATATTGGTAAAATAGACAAAGCCGCAGAGGAATATAAAATAGTTTTTAGACTTAGCCCAAACTATCCAGAAGTTCATATTAATCTTGGGAATGTATATCATGATCAAGGTCGACTGGATGATGCCATAAAAGAATTTATGGCGGCACTAAAGCTAAAACCAGACTACCCGGAGGCCCATAATAATATTGCGGTCATCTATTACAAACAAGGACGACTTGATGATGCCGTAAAAGAATATATGGCAGCACTAAAACTAAAACCAGAATACCCAGAGGCTCATAATAATATTGCTGCCATCTACTACAAACAAGGTCGACTGGATGATGCCATAAAAGAATATATGGCAGCATTAAAACTAAAAACAGACTATCCAGATGCCCGTTTCAACCTTGGTGTTATTTATAAAGAAAAAGGCTTAATTAAGGAAGCAATAGAAGAATTTCAAAAGACATTAAAGGTAAAACCAGACCATGAAAATGCACGTATGATGTTGGAATCTCTTTCTCAATAGGGAAGTTGAAACAGAAAAGAAATGGGTAGGATATTGCCTGCTCCCACCCATTTCTAATAATAAGGTTCTATTTTGCTATGGCGCTGGAGCCAACGAGCCGTCTGACTTTACATTAAACTGCCCCACCCCTGTTGTGCCGATAATAGTGTCATAAACATTAAAACTGATATTGGGTGTACTAGAGGAAATATCATACATACCATTAGAAATACCATTCATGGTCACTGTATTTTCTCGTATAATAGGTGAAGATGCATAGGTGTAAATTCCATCATAGCCATTCCCTTTGATAAGATTTTCTGCAATAAAAGAGGATGAAGATGTGCTGTTACTGATTCCAAAGCCACTATTATTAGTGATAGAATTTCTTGTAATTAATGGCGATGAAAACTGACTTACAATACCATGAGTATTTTCTGTTATAATACTCTCTGCAATTGTATATAATGAGTTATACTCATAAATTCCATAGAATCAGCCCTTAATTGTTAAGCCTATTATGCTGACATTGTTGAGATTCGCCAAGGTGATGGTAGTGTCTGGGTTGGAAGGAGATATTTTGTCTACGATGTCTTCAAGTCTGACCATAGTTTATAATTTAACACGCGTATTGATGTGTTTGCAATAAAGGCATGAAAATGCATGCACCATTGTAATTGTTTTAGTGCTGTGTTAAATTGCATATCATCATACGGAGTCATGGAACTTGGGCAAGGCGAGCAAAAGAAAAAAAAGAGGTTTTGAAAATAGAGATGCACAAGGGTCTGACTTTGGAGAGGTAGTTTTACCTTCCATCTTTACACGATACGGCTTCCTTCTTGCCCTTTTCCTCATAACCATAACAGCCTTTCTCATCTATTCCAATACCTTTGCATCTCCTTTCCACTTTGATGACGAACCCAATATTGTAGAAAACTATAAATCGAGAGACCTATCCAACTTCTGGCCTCCATCTGGCACAAGATACATTGGGTTCTTATCATTTGCCATTAATTATCACTTTGGCAGTCTCAATGTCTTTGGCTATCACCTTGTTAATATCATCATCCATATCATAAACAGTCTCTTGGTCTGGTGGCTTGTTGTCCTTACTTTCAGAACACCTGTAATGGAGAGGGCAAATATAAACCCTCAATTGAAATATTTTATACCTATTACAGCAAGTTTACTCTTCGTATCCCACCCTATCCAGACACAGGCGGTTACATACATAGTCCAGAGGTTCGCCTCCCTCGCAACACTTTTTTATCTTTTGTCTCTTACACTCTATATAAAGGCAAAACTACAGACAATACAAGTCGAGGCTAAGGATGAGAATAAGTTTTTCTCAACCTCAACCTTAACCTTTTATCTTCTTTCTCTCATCTCTGCCATCCTTGCCATGAAGACAAAGGAGATTGCCTTTACCCTGCCGTTTGTTGTTCTTTTATATGAGTTTATGTTCTTTACCCCCCACCCTTCCCGAGCCTTCGGGACAGAGGGAGGGGGCATTGCGATTGGAATGAAGCAATCCCTTTTCGTTAAAAGAATCCTCTATCTCATCCCCCTTCTCTTAACCCTTTTCATCATCCCCTTAAGCCTTATTGGCACAGATAAACCAGTTGGTGACATGATAGGTGAATTAAGAGAGGCAGCACAGGAGACAGAGGAAATCTCAAGGGGTGTATATCTCTTAACACAATTTAAGGTTATCGTTACCTATATAAGGCTTTTGTTTTTACCCATAAACCAGAATTTAGATTACGATTACCCTTTGTCTCATTCCCTTTTTGAGCCGCAAACATTTGCTTCTTTTCTTTTCCTTTCAGCCATATTTGCATTTACGGTTTATCTTTTTATACGGTCAAGGAAAACGGACAACAGACACGGCCTTTTGATTTCCTTCGGCATCCTCTGGTTCTTTATCACCTTATCTGTTGAATCATCCATTATCCCAATACGAGATGTAATATTTGAGCATCGGCTTTATCTGCCGAGTATTGGGGCAGTCATTGCATTTAGCGCTGCTGTGTTTTATGGAGTTAGCTATACAAAAAAGAATTTAGTGATTAAAACCTCTCTTTTACTTACAACCTGCGTCTTGCTCCTTGTAACTGCTTTTCCTTTGGGCGTTACTGCTTACAAGAGGAATTTTGTGTGGAAGGATGAGGTTACGCTCTGGGAGGATGTGGTGAGGAAGAGCCCGAATAAGGCGAGGGGGTATAATAATTTGGGAGGCATCTATTACACTAGGCAACGCATAAACGAGGCTCAAACCGAGTATGAATTAGCATTGAGATTAAACCCCGACTATGCTGAAGCACATTATAATTTCGGCGTCCTTTATGAGGGTCAAGGCCGTGTTAATGATGCTATAAGGCTATATAAAGAAGCTTTAAGATTGAAACCTAATTATATAAAAGCCCATAATAATCTTGGAGTTGTATATTACAAAACAGGTCAGATAGATGAAGCCATAAAAGAATACTTAATCGTACTGAGACTTAAACCTTCCTATGTCATAACCCTTAACAATCTCGGCCTTGCGTATAGCCGCAAAGGCAGATTAGATGAGGCTATTAGGGAGTATGAAACTGCCTTAAACTTTCAACCAGATTATGCAGAAGCCTATTATAACCTTGGAAATGCCTATTATTACCAAGGCAAAATGGATGAGGCTATCAAGGAATATATAACGGCATTAAGACTTAAACCTGACTATGCAGATGCTTATAATAATCTCGGTAGTGCCTATGCAAGAAAAGAGATGTTCGAAATGGCTATCCAAGAATTTAGAATGGCATTGGATTTTAAACCAGACTATGTAGCTGCCCATTTAAACTTAGGATTAACCTATCAAAAAATGGGATTAAGAAATGAGGCAGTAACAGAATTTAAAGAGGTGTTAAAAATACAACCAGACTATATAGAAGTTCAAAAAATCCTTGAATCTCTTTCCAGATGATTAATCTTCCAAAAGCCCGTCAGAAAAAAGACAGGCAGGGAAACCCTGCCTGTCTTTCCGATACGCCAATTTATGGTGCTGGTGCAGGGTCGCCGTTGGACTTCACATTATACTGCCCCACACCTGTTGTGCTGTTAATAGTGTCATACACATTAAAACTTATGTTGGGGGTGCTGTAAATCTCTACCTCGATATCGAAACCATTGCCGGTAATCTTGTTGTGGATGATTGTCGGTGAGGATGCATAATTCATGGAAATTCCATCTAAGCTATGCCCAGTGATAGTATTATCAGTAATCATGGGCGATGACTCTTGTATGGTAATCCCGAAGTAACTATTCGCAGTGATCGTATTCCCACTGATTATAGGATTGGAGGAGTAAGCGTTAACAATCCCATTAAGATTCGAAGTAATAATATTTCTACTAATTGTAGGTGAGGAAGAAGAAATATTCAAAATCCCGTGATAGCTATTCCCCTTGATGGTATTTTCACTAATCATAGGCGAAGAAGAAGTATTTAGAATTCCATATCCACCCCCTGTAATACTAAAACCAGAAATAGTTACATTGGTGAGGGTATCTATCGTGATAACATGGTTTGATGTAGACGGCGACTGTATCGTCGTCACATCCCTCCCCGCACCTTGCAGGTGGATATAGCTTTTCATGGTTATATTTTCCACATAGGTCCCTGGCATTACCTTGATTAAATAAGGATTGTCAGCGCTCGGAGTGATAGAATCAATAGCAGCCTGAATAGTTGTAAAATCCCCGCCACTCTTTGCAACTACGACAACATTTGCATATTTCTTCTGGTACACTGTATCGTGGTTATGATCGCCTGCAGCCACAGTGTCTGGGGCTGTTCCAATATTAAGCTTAGTGGTTGATATCGGCCCAGTTATCTTTGTATCTGTTACAGCGCCATCAGAAATCTTTGGCGTTGTGACTGCCCCGTCTAAAATCTTTGTATTTGTTACAGCTCCATCAACAATCTTTCCATTCGTCACTGCACCTGTGCCAAGTTTTGGCTCTGTGACAGCACCATCAGCTATATCAGAAGTGCCAATCTGGCCATCCTGAATTTCAAATGAGTTAATGCAAGGATTTTTGCATGCCACATCTGTTGCAGCAGCAGCAGCCATAGCATCTTTTACTCCTAAAGTCACGCAGAAGATAAATGCACTCAATAAAACAAGAATCTTGTTTTTCATAATCCTTTCCTCCTTTGTTTTTTAAAAGATTTTTTTAAATCAAACTCTCACACTACAACTTATTAGGGAGTCCATAATAGAATATACATATTTTAAATAGACTCAATTGAACCAAAATCCCATACGGTGTCATTCCCGCAATCTTTAAGCGGGAATCCAGCGTCTTTATTATGTTTTAGCCAGTATTGCAAAGACACTGGATGCCCGATAGAAACATTCGGGCATGACAGATTTATCTTTGGCCATGTTGTTACTATTATGGACAGATTAGCATATCCGCTTCACCTCCTTTCCTTTGTAAATTAACCTGCCAAAAGTGCAGGGCTTCTTGAAAATGAAAGACTTACCTGCTGCTTTACCACAAGGTCTCTACTACAGGTTTTAGGTAGCGTTGGGGTTTATCCCCAACGATTTTTGTTGCCCATAAAGGGCAACGCTACAGACGTCATTCATCCTCGTCCACAAAGCCTGTCCTGAACTTGCTTCAGGAACGGGGTGTTCTAACAAGTTTCGTAAATATACTATCAGGAAGTCGCGGATGCCTTCCTCTCTTATAAATTGAGTATTTATAGGCTCGAAACTGGTTGGTTGGTTGGTTGGTTGTGCATGATATGTGCCATTGCATACAACTCACATCAAAGAAGTGCTCATTATATATCCTAAAGGTGATGGTAATGTCAATTGCTTTTTAGCCTGTCGTTCTGTGTCTATGCAACAATATAGCAATCAATAAAACAATATGATATAAAGCCTTTTATTATGCTCCGCATCGTAACATGCACAAAGACCGGTGAATTTAAAGAGCCTACTGTTGAAAGGCTTCCGGAACTCCTTTCAGACAAAAACAGCATCACATGGGTAGACCTCTATAACCCAACAGACAGCGAGGCTAACATACTTGCCGATGTCTTTAAATTCCATCCCCTCGCTGTAGAGGACTGCCTGGCTACAGTTCCCAACCCAAAGATTGATGACTATGGCGAGTATCTCTACATAGTAATCCACGGTATCAATGCAGAAGCCCTAAAAAAGGATGAGCTTGAAACCCATGACCTGGATATCTTTCTTGGAAAGAATTATCTTGTCACATTTCACAAGGGCTACTTCCGGAGCATTGAATCTGTCATGGAGAGGTCAAAAAAGAACTGCTCCCTCATGCAGAATGATCCGGAATTCCTCATGCATAAGATTATAGATACGCTGGTTGACAACTATCTGCCAATCATTGATGACCTTGGAGAAAAGGTAGATGAATTGGAAAAAGAGATTTTTAAAAAGGCAAATCATAAGGTGCTCAACAAGCTCTTTGCCTTAAAAAAGGATATTCTCTATCTAAGACGAATTATCCATCCCCAAAGAGAGATACTGCGTAATATCGCCAGCGGTGAGCATAAGCAGATATGTTTTGAGTGCAGTCTGCACTTTAAAGATGTATATGACCATCTCTTTATGATATCAGAACTTATAGAATCGTATCGCGACACCATGAGCAGCGCAATGGAGGCATATCTTTCTGTTGTTTCCAATCGGCTTAATGAGGTGATGAAGGTCTTGACCATTATTGCAACTATCATTATGCCTCTCACTCTGATAACTGGTATCTTTGGAATGAATTTTGATTATATCCCACTTTTAAAATCACCATACGGTTTTTCTGCCACAATGGGAATAATGGGGATTATCTCCATTGTCATGCTCTGGTTCTTTAAGAGAAAAGGGTGGTGGTAATAAAACCGTCAGTAGCACGCAGTGGTCAGAAAAGATAAAAAATTCATGCTCAGAAAAAAACAACAGAGACAAAATTTTTCTTTGACAAACCTTTTTCTACCTGCAATAATTGCCCTGCTATAATGACAGGCAACAAAGAAATAAAGGTATGATTGTCGCAAATAAAAAAATCAAACTCACACCCTTAAATCAGATACACAAAGACCTCAATGCAAAGCTGATTTCATTTGCGGGCTGGGAGATGCCTGTGCAGTATACTGGCGTAATAGATGAGCACCTTGCTGTGCGGAAAAGCGCCGGTCTTTTTGATGTAAGCCACATGGGTGAAATAGAGGTGTCTGGACCAAAGGCTACAGATGCGGTTCAGGATATGACAACAAACGATGCATCCAAGCTCAAGGATGGCCATGTGCAGTATACTCTTTTATGCTATCCTGATGGCGGGGTTGTTGACGATGTTCTGCTCTATAAATTCAGCAACACAAAATATATGTTTTGCGTTAATGCCGCAAACACAGAGAAGGATTATATTTGGATAAAAGAGCATGTCGGCCATAACGTAGCTGTAAGAAATTTGAGCGATTTTTTCGGACAAATTGCTATTCAGGGTCCTTTATCTCAACCGATATTACAAAATGCTTGCAATCTTGATTTATCTTTAATAAGGTATTATCATTTCAAAGAAGGAAATATCGCTGATGCGAATGCGATTATTTCAAGGACAGGTTATACAGGCGAAGATGGTTTTGAAATATATGCGCCCTGGGATAAGACTGCAAATATCTGGCATGAGCTGATGGAGAGAGGAAGCAAATTTGGCATAAAACCTGTCGGTCTTGGAGCAAGAGACACTTTAAGGCTGGAGATGGGGTTTCCGCTGTATGGAAATGAGCTTAATGACGCCACAACCCCGCTTGAGGCCGGCATTGACAGATTTGTAAAACTGAATAAACGTTATTTTATCGGAATAGATGCATTGAAAAAACAAGCGCAAATGGGGATAAATAAGAGGATTGTGGGCTTTGAAATGATTGGCGCAGGCATACCGCGAAGCCACTACAAAATCTTTGATAAGGCCAGATTAGTTGGCGAAATAACAAGCGGAACATTATCCCCATCTCTTGGCAAGGCCATTGGAATGGGTTATGTAAAAACAGAATTATCGTCAGTTGGAACTAAACTTGATATAGAGATAAGGAAAAAGAATATAACGGCAAGAATTGTGAAAGTCCCGTTTTATACGAGGACAGTAGCTCAGGCAGCAGTAAACCCATCTTAGCACCGTAAAAAATCAATGTCTTTTTTTTGGGGTAAGGATAGACTATATAAATAGAGGAAAGGAGAAGGAGTTATGGAGTTTCCAAAGGATTTAAAATACACCAAGGAGCATGAATGGGTGCGAATAGAAAGCAATATCGTCACCGTGGGGATTACAGACTATGCCCAGGATTCGCTTGGTGATGTTGTGTACCTCGAACTACCTGAGGAGGGGGCAACTGTAACAAAGGATGAAACCTTTGGCGTGGTTGAGTCTGTCAAGGCAGTATCTGACCTTTTTTCGCCAATCAGTGGAACGGTCATTGAAGTCAACGATGCCCTGGTCGATAACCCTGAAGTTATCAATGATGACCCGTATGGGGATGCATGGATGTTGAAAGTAGAAATGAGCAATTCTGGAGAACTGAAAGATCTGCTTACAGCAGATGAATACAAAAAGTATGTGGAAGAGGAGAAGTAATCATTGCAAAATGCAAATTGCAGAATGTAGAATTAAATACGCTTTTTTTATTTTGCAATTTAAAATTTGCATTTTTCAATGGAGCGAAACGACATGCCCTACATTCCCCATACTGAAAAAGATGTCCAGGAGATGCTCAAGGCTATTGGCGCTGCATCTGTAGAAGACCTGTTTAATATAATTCCAGAAAACCTGAAAGCAAAAAAGCCATTAATTCTGCCATCTCCCATTTCTGAGCAAGAATTATTGCAGGAGATGGTAGCCCTCAGCAAAAAAAATGCTGCGGTTATTGACTATATCTCCTTTCTCGGCGCAGGCGCTTACCATCATTACACACCAAGCATTGTAAGCCATCTGGTATCACGCTCAGAATTTTATACAGCATATACCCCTTATCAGCCTGAGATTAGCCAGGGCACATTACAGTCAATATTTGAATACCAGACCCTTATATGTCAGCTTACCGGCATGGAGGTTGCTAACGCATCTATGTATGACGGCGCATCTGCAACTGCTGAGGCGGTCTTAATGGCAATGAGGCTTAATAACAGGTCAAAGGTCATTTTATCTTCTGCACTCCATCCAGAATATCGCGAGGTAGTCGATACATATCTTTATAAAAATTATGACAAGATAAGGGAAATTCTCTACTGCACAGAAACAGGTAGAACTCTGCCAGAGGCAATAGAAAAATTGCTGGATAAAGACACCTCCTGTGTTGTTATTCAACAGCCGAATTTCTTCGGCTCAATTGAAGACATCAAAACCATATCAGAGGTTGTTCATAAAAATAACAGCATCCTGATTGTTGCCATTGCAGAGCCCATATCCCTCGGCCTTCTAAAACCACCGGGAGAACTCGGCGCAGATATCGTCATAGGCGAAGGACAGGCATTTGGGAATGGCCTCAATTTTGGCGGGCCCTATCTGGGATTTTTTGCGACGCTGGAAAAATATTTACGTCAGATGCCAGGAAGGCTTGTTGGAGAGACTATTGATAAGAATGGAAAACGCGGCTATGTGCTTACCATGGCTACAAGGGAACAACATATCCGGAGGGAAAAGGCCACATCCAATATCTGCACAAATGAAGGACTCTGCGCTCTATCAGCAGCCATTTATCTCTCTGCCCTCGGAAAGAATGGCTTGATGGAGATAGCAAGGCTCAATCTTTCCAAGACGCAATATCTGAAAAATAGGCTTAAAGATATAAAGGGCGTAAAACTGGCATTCAGAGCACCTACATTTAATGAATTTGTAATAGAACTTGAAAAAGAACCAGATGATATATTAAAGGCGCTTTTGAAAAAGGGTATCATTGCAGGACTTCCGTTAAAGAGATTCTATTCAGAGCTTTCAAAACATATACTGATTTGCGTAACTGAGATGAATACAAAGGAGCAGATGGATGAGTTGGTGGAGGGGATAGAGAAGGTAAGTTAATACAAACGCAATAAATAAAGTGACATATACGAGCGCAAGAAATGGCTTTAGACAAGGCAGACGACGAGGCACGCTAAGCGTGCCGAGGAAAACCGCAGGCATCCTCCCCCTTTATCCCCCTCTGGAGGGGGAGGCTGTGTCATAATGTCATTGCGAGGGAGCGCAGCGACCGAAGCAATCTGCAACTTATTGAAAAACAAGAGATTGCCACGCTCCTTTCGGTCGCTCGCAATGACAAAAAGAGGATTATGACACAGCCTCGGGGACAGGGGGAGGATGTCGAGGATTTTCCGAGGAGTCCAACGCAGTATAATGACATTTATTGCGTTCGTATTAGATAAAGACAGTGGCATAGCCCACCTTACAAAAATCAGACAAAGGATAAAATCGCAATGGACGAACCTTTAATTTTTGAAAAAAGCGCAGACAAAAGAAAAGGCGTATCAATAGCAAAATCAGATGTCCCTGAAATTAGCCCTCAGGATGTCATCTCAAAAGAATTTTTAAGGGATGATATAAAGGGATTCCCGGAGGTATCCGAGATTGATACTGCCCGACATTGGACAAGGCTTTCTCAGTGGAACTTTGGCGTTGATTCCGGTTTTTATCCTCTCGGCTCATGCACCATGAAATATAATCCAAAGATAAATGAAGATGTTGCAAGGCTTGCAGGATTTTCTAAGGCCCATCCATACCAGTCTGATGAGCTCAGCCAGGGGGCATTGCAGCTTATGTATGAGCTGGAAGGTTTTTTATGCGAGATAAGCGGCATGGATGCGGTAACGCTTCAACCTGCTGCAGGCGCACACGGCGAACTCTGCGGCATGTTGATGATAGCTCAATATTTTGAGGAAAAGGGCAAACCGAGAAAAAAGGTAATTATACCGGATACTGCCCATGGCACAAATCCAGCAAGCTCGCACCTCGCCGGCTTTTCTGTCGTACCAGTAAAAGAGGAAAATGGCGGCGTGATAACACCAAGTGCAGTAGCTTCAGTCATGGATGAAGATACAGCAGCCCTGATGCTCACCAATCCCAACACCCTCGGTCTTTTTGAGAAGCATATAAAAGAGATTGCAAACATAGTCCACAAAAAAGGCGGATTTATCTATTGCGACGGCGCAAATCTGAATGCGCTCATGGGTATCGCAAAGCTTGGAGATATGGGTGTTGATGTTATCCAGTTTAATCTGCACAAGACATTTTCAACCCCGCACGGCGGAGGCGGGCCTGGAAGCGGTCCAGTCGGCGTTAAGAAAGCGCTTGAGCCGTATTTGCCGAAACCGAGGATAATAAAGAAAGGAAAGAGATTTAGCTTTGATTATCAGAGGCCAAAGAGCATCGGAAAGCTTCGGGCATTTTATGGAAATTTTGGTATTATGCTAAGGGCATACTGTTATATAAAGATAATGGGCGCTGATGGCCTTAAAAAGGCGAGCGAGATGGCGGTTTTGAATGCAAATTATATAAAGGAGAAGTTAAAAGGCCACTACCACCTCCCTTATGACCAGACCTGCATGCACGAATGCGTATTCTCTGACAAGTTTCAAGCTGAAAAAGATGTTCATACTTTAGATATTGCGAAAAGACTGATGGACTATGGCTTCCACCCTCCAACCATCTATTTCCCGCTCATCGTGTCAGGCGCAATCATGACTGAGCCGACAGAGACAGAGACAAAAGAGACCCTTGATAATTTTATTGATGCAATGATTCAGATTGCAAAAGAGGCAAGAGAAAATCCGGATATCGTAAAGAATGCGCCGCATACTACAAGGGTCAGCAGGCTCGACGAGGCAAGGGCAGCAAGAAATCCGGTGTTGAGGTGGAAAGGGTAAGCGACATTCGTCGAATTGCAAATTGAAAAATGCAAAGTGCAAAATGAGATAAACAATTAAAATTTTGCATTTTAGAATTTACAATTTGCATTTTGTAATCTCGCGAAGCGAGTAAGGAGGTTTTTATGGACAGAAACTTGGCCATCGAGGTTGTTAGGGTTACAGAGGCTGCGGCATTAGCCAGCGCGAGGCTTATGGGAAGAGGCGATGAAAAGGCTGCTGACCAGGCCGCAGTGGATGCGATGAGAAAGGCATTGAATTCAATAAGGATGAAAGGCACAGTGGTCATCGGAGAGGGCGAGCGAGACGAAGCCCCAATGCTTTATATTGGGGAAAAAGTTGGGCGTGGAGACGGCAACTCAGATGAGATAGATATTGCATTGGACCCCCTGGAAGGAACTACAATTACAGCAACAGGCGGGCCAAATGCTTTATCAGTTATAGCTATTGCCCAGAAGGGAAATTTTCTTCACGCGCCAGACACCTATATGGAAAAGATTGCTGTTGGGCCAGAGGCAAAAGGGTCTATTAACCTGAGTAAAACGCCAACCGAAAATCTGCGCAATATTGCAGATTGCAAGAAGGTGAATGTAGAAGACCTTGCTGTTATAATCCTCAACAGGCCAAGACACAAAGAACTCATAGAGGAGGTAAGAAAGGCAGGCGCACGGATAAAGCTTATACCTGACGGCGATGTATCAGCAGCTATTGCAACAGCAAAAGAAGAAAGTGGAGTTGATGTGCTCATGGGCATCGGCGGCGCTCCAGAAGGCGTAATTGCTGCGGCTGCGCTCAGATGCGTTGGCGGCGATATGCAGGGAAGACTCAAACCAAGAAATGATGATGAAGCAGCGCGGGCAAAAAAAATGGGTGTAAAAGATATAAACAAAGTTTATAAAATAGATGAGCTGGCAGCAGGCGATGTGATGTTTGCAGCAACTGGCGTTACTGATGGTGATTTTCTCCGCGGCGTTAGATTTTTTGGCGGTGGTGCAGAAACGCACTCTGTTGTAATGAGGTCTAAGACAAGGACAATCCGGTATATAACTGCGACACACCATTTTAAACATAAGCCGAGTTATTAAGGCGCAAAAATGAAAAGTAAAAAAAACCTATCATTTTCTTATTTTCTCATTTTCTCATTTTTTTATTTTCTTATTTCATATTTGAACCTATTCATTCTTTTATCCCCGGTACATGCCGCAGAAGGCAGCGAATTATATCAATACTGGTGCAGTCAGTGCCATGGTATTGAAGGCAGAGGCGATGGAGTGAATTCTACGCCGGATATGTTGGTAAACCCAAGAGACCACACTGACGCTGCATATATGTCCTCAAGGACAGATATACAGTTGGAGGAGGTAATTCGAGGGGGTGGGGCAAGTGTCAGCAAATCTGCCATTATGCCTGCGTGGGAAGCCACCCTTACCCGTGACGAAATAAAGGCCCTTGTCTCTTATCTCAGACAAATCTGCAAATGCCAGTTTGAAGGTGTTATCTCTGATGAAAAACTTAGAAAGATTGTTCCTGATTTTAGATAAAAATAGAAATACGGCTAAAGGCAAACAGGTTGACAGGAGACTTTTTGGCCTGAAACCCTTTATCTTTATATTCACTTTCATCGCATATATCTTATATAATGTCAGTGCATTTGCTGATACATGCAGAGATTGCCATACAAATCCAAAATATAAAAAGGAAGATATAGTTAGGTTGAAAGAATGTCTTGCCTGCCATGGCAGCGCTGGTCATCCGTATAAACAGAAATCCGGTATAGCCGAGGCAGCAGAAATACAAACGCCGCTGAGTCCTATGATTTCAGGCCAATCCAACGCACCGGATTTGAAAGGCATGATATTAGTCCCTGAGGGAGAGTTTGTCATGGGGACAGACGACAGACTCAGGGATGAAAAACCAGAGCATGTAGTATATATAAAAGCCTTTTATATAGATAAGTTTGAAGTGACAAATGAAGACTATAAAAAATTTACTGACAGCACTGGTTACCCTGCCCCAAATAATTGGGAAGACAACAATTATCCCGTAGGAAAGGGAAAACACCCTGTTATATATATAAGCTGGCCTGAAGCAAAGGCATACTGCTCATGGCCAGGTAAAAGGCTCCCAAGAGAAGTTGAATGGGAAAAGGCTGCCCGCGGAACAGATGCGCGGATATATCCATGGGGCAATAAATGGGATTTGAATAAATCCAATAATCCATTGAGGGGGCATGAAGGAACAATGCCTGTGGGCTCATTTGAAAATGGCAAGAGCCCTTACGGCCTCTACGATATGAGCGGAAATGTCTGGGAATGGGTGGATGACTATTATTTTTCTCACCCCGGCTCAGATTATGTAAGCCCTGAATTTGGCAAAAAATATAGATTATTAAAAGGCGGCTCATGGTGGGATTGCATGTTCTATGGCTGCGGCATATCTGCACCGACCTTTAATCGGTCATTTTTTGACGCATCTACAAAGAATGATAGTTTTGGTTTTAGATGCGCTGCTGATGCAAAATAAAAGAGTAAGATTAAGTTAGAGACTGAGGTTAAGAATAAGATTTAAAAGATTTCTCAACCTAAACCTTAACCTCAACCTTAAAATGGATGTGCTTAATCGGAGGTAACGATGCTACATAAAAGAAAAGTCTTCCTATACTCGCTTGCCTTTATTTTTTTACTCTCCTGTTCCAGAGAAAGGGCGCCAAAAATAGAAGGCATGGTTTTTATCCCTTCAGGAGAGTTTATCATGGGTAGCGAAGATGTGGATACAGAAGGACTCGCAAAAGAGTTCGGTGAAAGAAGGGGACGGTATTATGAAGATGAAGGACCTGTGAGGAAGGTATTTCTCAAAGGCTTTTATATTGATAAATATGAGGTAACCAACAGACAGTATAAGGCATTTGTTGATGCAACAGGTTATCCGCCACCGCAAACATGGGGAAAAGGTAGGTATGCAGAAGGAAAGGATAACGACCCTGTAAACAATGTAACATGGTTTGACGCCCATACATACTGCACATGGGCTGGCAAAAGACTGCCTTTTGAGGAAGAGTGGGAAAAGGCTGCCAGAGGGCCCAATGGAAATAAATATCCCTGGGGCAACGAATATGATGAACAAAAGGCAAATCTGAATAAAGGGGACACATCGCCTGTAGGAAGTTATAAGAGCGACAAAAGCTACTATGGCGTATATGACATGGGCGGAAATGTCATGGAATGGATAGATGCGTGGTATGAACCATATCCGGGAAACAAAATAGAAAACAAAGATTATGGCACACAGTATCGAATATTGCGCGGTGGTTCAGGAAGCGTAACAGGTCATTATGTCATAGGCAAGCTATACGCGCGCTCATCATTCAGACATTATTATCTACCAACCGGGGCTGGAAATGACGGCGGCATACGGTGCGCTAAGTCCTTTGAAAGATAAATGGGTAATGGATTGAATATATCAGTCGTGAAGCTCCACAGCTTTACAGCCGTGGCTCCTCTGGATACGGGGTTTCGTGGAGCGAAACTCAGCGCCGAAAGCCATTCATCCACGGGTTTGCACGCGCGGGCTTCTGGTGCGCGGCTAAATAAGATCTCTACCTTTCTATGGCTGATACTATGTATATCTATCGTATTGGGCTGTCAGAAACAAAAACCGTCTGAAGATATGGTCATAGTACCTGAAGGTGAATTTATTATAGGAAGCAATATTGGAGCAGAAGATGAGAGGCCTGAAAAGAAGATATTCCTCAAGGCATTTCATATAGACAAATTTGAAGTATCGAATGATGCTTACAGACAATTCATTCAAGAAACAAAACACAGGGAACCCAAAAATTGGATGGCCTATGGTTATAAAGAGGAAGAAAAGGATTATCCAGTAATCTTCGTAGATTACAATGATGCATTAGAATATTGCAAATGGCGCGGCAAACGGTTGCCAACAGAAGAAGAATGGGAAAAGGCTGCGCGCGGCATAGATGGACGCATATATCCATGGGGTAATGAATTTAAAGATAGCAAGGCAAACACCAGCCTTTCAGGCATAGTAGGTGCGATAAAGACAGGAATGTATGAAGATGGTAAAAGTCCGTATGGCCTCTATGATACGGCTGGAAATGTCTGGGAATGGACTGCATCCAATTATAGTGAAAACCGAAAGGTTGTAAAGGGCGGCTCATGGGGTTTAAGCCACAGGTTTGCCAGGACATTTAGCCGTGTGGGATATAAACCTGATACAAGGATAAATAATCTTGGTTTCAGGTGCGCAAAGGATGCATAAGGTGTCAGTTTAAAAATGTCTAATTTCCGGGGGCCAGCAGTGGGCCAGGTCGGCCAGGGGCCAGGGGGCCAGGTCTACTTTATGGGGCCAGGGGGTCAGGTCTACTTTATTGTCATTTATCTACTCTCCCTACTCTCCCTCTCGTTTCATAATCCTGCTCACAGAAGTAAAATACATGCCCAGATAATCAGCAATCTCACGCTGCCTGTATCCATATTTTTCCACAGCCTCTATTATCTTTTTGTTTCTCTTGCCCTTATCCCTCAAAATCCCCTCAGGGAAAATCTTTTCGAGCGATGGCCGGTTCGCATACCGCTGGCTCTTCGGAATGTCGGGTATGTCCTTACGTTTTCTGAGATGTTCTATGAGACTATCCACAAATTTATCTTCTCCAAGTATAGTCTGCCCCTTCAGGTCTGTCCAGATTGTTTCTTTCCCGATTCCCCCCTTCACGAATTGTCGGTATTCTTTCTCAGCCTTCTCCCTTGTCTTGCTTAATTGACCGAGTATCCAGTCTCGGGTAAGGCAAAGATGGGGATTTTCTCTTCCAGAGGTAGCTCGGTAACTGCTCCATTTCCAGTCTCCGGGCTCTTCTACCACCCTTGCTCGAACAGGGTTTAGAACAACATATCTGCAGACTTCAAGGAGGTGGCTGTCTTTCTCGATAAGAATGGCTTTGTATCTCCCCTGAAACAGGTGGCCTGTTCTCCTGTGCCGTCTGTTGAATGTCTGGGTATAGACGCCGTTTAACTGCCTCATGCCTATGGAAAGGTTGCCATCCGGGGTCTCTATGAGAAGGTGATAGTGATTATCCATGAGGCAGTAGGCATGGCAGAGCCAGTTGTAGCGTTTATTGACTTGAGCAAGGGCTTTTAGGAATGTCTCCCGGTCGGAGTCGTCTTTGAATACAGCTTTCTTTTCATTGCCGCGCGATGTGATGTGGTAAACTGCACCTGCGTATTCTATGCGTAATGGGCGGGACATGGGAAATATGTAGCACAATCAATCGGCGATGTCAAGAAAGTAGACCTGACCCTATACATCGTAAATTGTCAGTTGAAAAATGTCTAATTTCTAAATCCCAATTTCTAATAAAATGTCCAATGCTGAAATGTCTAATTTTGTCGGTCTATTGCCCAAATAAAAAATGTCATTCCCGAACGTCTTTATCGGGAATCCAGTTCTTTTAAATTCAATAAATTCCTGGATTCCCGCTTTCGCGGGAATGACGCTTTGATAGTCTTTTTCAAGAAAATCACATTTGGGCAGCAACCCCTTGTCATTTGGCATTTGAAATTTTATTGGGAATTAGAAATTGGAACGTAGAAATTTTAACCCGCTCCGGGACTCTCTAACGCTGCACCTTTAATTCGTGCCACCTCTCTCCCCACATGCTTCACCAGTTTATCCAGCCCCTCCCCTGTTGCAGCAGATATGCCAAAAGCAGTCAAGCCATTTGCCTTGAAAAATTTAAGCAGTTTTGGAAGCCCTTTTCTTGCCTCAGTAATATCAATTTTATTCAGCGCGACAATCTGAGGTCTTTTTGCCATATCAGGATTAAAGGCCTTAAGTTCTCTATTTACTATTTCAAAGTCTGATATAGGGTCTCGTTGTGTCTGAGGCGAGATATCTATAAGATGAATAAACAGACTTGTCCTTTCAATATGCTTTATGAATTTTATACCCAGTCCCTTGCCTTTATGTGCGCCTTCTATAAGGCCTGGTATATCTGCAACAACAAAATCCTGATGTTCTCCAAACCTTACAACCCCAAGATGAGGCTGTAGTGTTGTAAAGGGGTAATCTGCTATTTTAGGCTTTGCAGCAGATATATGTGATATGAGGGTAGATTTGCCTGCATTTGGGAAACCGATTATCCCTACATCTGCAAGAAGCTTTAATTCCAGATAAAGCCACTTTTCTTCACCCTTTTCCCCAGGCTGGGCAAATTTTGGGGCTTGTCTTGTTGAAGTGGCAAAAAAGGCATTGCCTTTTCCTCCCCTTCCACTTTTTGCTATGGTAATGCTCTGGCCTGGTTTGATTAAATCAGCTATTATCTCTCCGGTTTCTGGGTCTTTTATGACCGTGCCTACAGGGACATGAATTATTATATCCTGCCCATCTTTGCCTGCGCGATTATTACCCTGGCCGTGATCTCCCCTCTCAGCGTCATAATGACGCTTATATTTAAAATCCAAAAGACTTGTAAGACTCTGGACAGCCACAATAGAAACATCTCCACCTTTGCCGCCCTCGCCGCCATCTGGCCCACCTCTCGGAATATACTTCTCCCTCCGAAAGCTTATACACCCCCTGCCTCCATCGCCAGCCTTAACAAATATCTTTGCCTCATCAATAAATTTCACCTAAAAATCTCCATCCTGTAATTGCGAGCAAACAGCGAAAGAATCTCGCTTTTTGAGATTGCTTCGGTCTCCTCACTCCCTCGCAATGGCATTTTCATCTTTCTTAGTGTCTCTTGGAGACATGACATTTTCATATATAAAAAAATAAAAAAGCGAGAGACAGCACAATAAATCGTGAATCCCTCGCCTTAAAAATCTGCACGGTACAATAAATCAGGATATGCCTCACAGCACACTACTGCGGTAATATATTAACCTGCTTTTTACTGCCTCTATCCTCAAATTGAACTATGCCCTGAATTTTTGCATAAAGAGTGTAGTCTTTTCCCATTCCCACATTCTGGCCAGGATATATCCTCGTCCCCACCTGGCGGACAAGAATACTTCCAGCAGAAACAATTTGACCTCCATACCGCTTTACACCACGCCTTTGGCCATTACTATCCCTGCCATTTCTTGAACTACCACCCGCTTTTTTATGTGCCATTGTTTCCTCCCTCTTATGCCTTTATATCTTGTATCCTGATACTGGTAAACTCTTGTCTGTGGCCAATCTTCTTATGAAAACCCTTGCGCCTCTTCATCTTAAATGCGATAACCTTCTTGCTCTTATCCTGCTCAAGGACTTCACCGGTAACCTTTGCATTAGTCAGAGTAGGCTGGCCAATCTTCTGCTCTCCATCTCCACCCACCATTAAAATATCCTTAAACTCTATTTTGCTGCCAACGTCTCCAGCCAATCTTTCTACTTTTATAACATCACCTTTTGAGACGGTATACTGTTTCCCGCCAGTTCTTACTATTGCGTACATTATTTTCTCCCTTCCTTATTAACATCAGATATATTAAAAGCTAAAAACCCTGCAATAACTAATTATTTCACTTTGCAGGGTTTAAAATTCAACAAGCTCTACTTTTTAGAAATTATACCTTACAAGATATACTGTCCTTTCTTCCGCCAGCTTATCCCCATATTCATCCTTCACAATATTTGTCTTTATTTCAGGTAAGTTTAAACTGACCTTATCTCCCTCTATCTCAGCCAGCGCCTTTGTAGAACTCGCTAATCCAACTGCAGCGCCTGCAATTATGCCGCCTCCTGCACCAAATGCCACATAGTTCCAGTGGTCTTCAGGCTCCTCTCTGAGAAGCATAAAGCCTAAGCCTATAAGGGCGCCAACAGCACCGCCATACGCAGCATCCACAAAAACATTTTTCATAATTGTTTCATTCTCTGCTGCTTGCCCATATGAAGGAATCACTGGAATAATTAAGGCAGCTGTCAACGCAACGATAATTAATTTTTTGAACATCTATGCCTCCCAAATGGCAGGTAAATTTTTAATAAGTAATAAGGATTTCTATTATACTTAATATTGGTAAAGATTGTCAAGAAAATCTTTGTTTAAATTTTTTTATAAAATTTTTATAAAATTGTGTTGACATAAGTAGATAAAAAAGTTTAATCTATTTGTTTAAAAATTATTGGAAAAAAGGAGGCTTTGATATATGGGGATTAAGAATTATCTTTTTACATCCGAGTCTGTTACCGAGGGGCATCCTGACAAGGTTGCTGACCAAATATCCGATTCAGTTCTTGACGCAATATTAGCGCAAGACCCGAAGAGTAGAGTAGCATGCGAAACACTTGTTACCACAGGTCTGGCGCTTGTAGCAGGAGAGATAACAACAAAGGCTCAGGTAAATTATCCTGAGGTTGTACGAAATACCATAAGGGATATAGGCTACACCGATGCCAGTATAGGTTTTGATGCCCATACCTGCGCTGTCATGGTAACTCTGGATAAACAATCACCTGACATCGCAATGGGCGTTGATACTACCGAAGGCAAAGAGCAGGGCGCTGGAGACCAGGGGCTTATGTTTGGATATGCTTGCAATCATACGCCGGAGCTTATGCCAATGCCCATACACTTTGCGCACAGGATAACACAGAGGCTGGCAGAGGCAAGGAAGAAAGGCGAGCTTAAGTTTCTGAGGCCTGACGGAAAATCACAGGTTACCATCCAGTATATCAATAATAAACCTGTAAAAGTTGATACCATAGTGGTTTCAAGCCAGCACTCACCTGATATTGATAATAAAAAACTGAGAGATGCTATAATCGACGAGGTTGTAAAGAAGGCTATTCCAGCAGAGTATCTGGATAAAAATACAAAATACCATATAAACCCGACCGGGAGATTTGTTGTAGGTGGACCTCAGGGTGACTGCGGTCTAACAGGAAGAAAGATAATAGTTGATACATACGGCGGCCACGGAAGCCACGGCGGCGGAGCATTTTCCGGTAAAGACCCGTCGAAGGTAGATAGGTCTGCCTCATATATGGGAAGGTATATCGCAAAGAATGTGGTTGCAGCAGGCCTTGCAGATGAATGCGAGGTGCAGATTGCCTATGCAATAGGTATTGCAGAGCCGGTATCTGTCATGGTTGACACATTTGGCACAGAAAAGATTGCGCCGGACAAGATTGCAGAGCTTATAAAAGAAAACTTCAAAATGAAGCCTGCAGATATAATAAAGACGCTTGACCTTTTAAGGCCTATCTATAGAAAGACTGCTGCCAATGGCCATTTCGGTAGAAATGAACCAGAATTTACCTGGGAAAGAACTGACAAGGCAGCTGTGTTGAAGAAGGCGGCAGGGCTGTAAAAAAAGAAGTTGGGAAGATGGGAGGTTGAGAAGATGCTAAATCATAACTTCTTAACTTCCCAACTTCTCAACTTCGAGTTTATACACGGGAGGTTTAATGAAGTATCACGTAAAGGATATTAGTTTGGCAAAAAAAGGCAAACTAAGGATTGAATGGGCTGAAAAGGATATGCCTGTTTTAAGACTTATACGGAACAGGTTTGCAAAGGAAAAGCCTCTTAAAGGTTACAAATTGGCTGCATGTCTCCATGTTACCACTGAGACGGCAAATCTTATGAGGACATTGAAAGAAGGCGGAGCGGAAACTTACCTTTGTGCCTCAAATCCATTAAGCACACAGGACGATGTGGCAGCCTCACTTGTAAAAGATTTCGGCATACCGGTATTCGCAATCAAAGGCGAGGACAACAAGACATACTATCAGCATCTCAACGCAGCGCTGGATGCAAAGCCTCATATTACTATGGATGACGGCGCAGACCTTGTGGCTGCATTACATGGCGACAGAAAAGAACTTATCAAAAATATTATCGGCTCAACAGAAGAGACTACAACCGGAGTTATTAGGCTGAAAAGCATGGCAGCAAAAAATGTGCTGTTGTTTCCTGTCATTGCCGTAAACGATGCCGACACAAAGCACTTGTTTGACAACAGATATGGCACAGGCCAGTCAACCATTGACGGCATTGTCAGGGCAACGAATAAACTTCTGGCCGGCGCTAAATTTGTTGTATGCGGTTACGGATGGTGCGGCAAGGGTCTTGCCATGAGGGCTAAAGGCATGGGCGCAGATGTTATCGTAACAGAGATTGATCCGCTCAAAGGCATAGAGGCTGTCATGGACGGCTTCAGGGTTATGACCATCGCAGAGGCGGCAAAGATTGGCGATGTATTCTGCACTGTCACGGGCAATGTCAATGTCATCAGAAAAGAGCATTTCAAGGTAATGAAGGACGGCGCCATAGTATCAAACTCAGGGCACTTTAATGTTGAACTTGATATAGAAGGGCTCAAATCTCTGAGCATCGGCACAAGGATTGTCAGGGATTTTGTTGAAGAATATCTTATGAAAGACGGCAGGAGAATATGTCTCTTAGCAGACGGCAGACTTGTAAATCTTGCATCAGCAGAAGGCCATCCTGCAAGCGTTATGGATATGAGTTTTGCAAATCAGGCGCTTTCAGCAGAGTATGTAATCAAGAACTATAAAAAGCTGGAAAAGAAGGTTTATAAGGTTCCTACTGATATTGACAAAGAGATTGCAAGGCTAAAGCTTATCTCCATGGGTGTTAAGATAGATACCCTTACAGCAGAGCAGAAAAAGTATCTTGCATCATGGGAGATGGGGACGTAATCAATAAGCTTCGCCACCCGCCTGAGGCGTACTGGGATACGGCAAGCTATGACAGTTAAAACTTTTAAACGAAACTTTTCAACCTTTCACGTTACAGCGCAGGCTGTTTTCAACTCTCAATTGAATTTTAAGCTTTAAAATTCGGTTTTTCCTATTATGTGACTTATGTCACAGACTGGTAAGGCATTTATTGATAGATTGATGCTGCATTTTAAATGAAGAAAAAGATATTATCTATAGTGTAAAAGTAAGATATTACCACCGATAAGAGCAAACTTAGAGCAATCTAAGGGCGCAAAACTACCTGTCCAGACCCATACTATCCCCTCTCCACTTGAGAGGGGCAGGGTGAGGGGTTTGGGAAGAGGAGTTGCCGAAGTGGTTAAGCCAGCTAAAACCTCGTATTCAAAAATCTTCAGGCCTGACACCGTCATTTATGACAGGACAAGCCTTTTCACTTTTCAGACATTCCTCTTTTGCCTGGTTAAATATTTCATCAGACAACGCTGCATTAAAGCATTAAAGTCAAAAATATGCCTTGCTTTTATATTTGGATTTATGATGTCAGCTCAATTCCCAGCACATGCCATCACCATTACCCCTTCAGAAATCACGGTAACGGTCTTGCAAGGCACAAATACAATCGTATCAGGCAGCAAAAGTTTTACGGCAAGCAGCACAAGCATATTCTATTTCTACTGGCTCGGATCCAACGCCTCATGGATAACCACCCCAAACCAGTGGCCCATTTCTCCAGAATGGATGTGGATGTATGCATGCTCTTACTACAATAATTATACCTGCACATATACTGTTAGCTTGAATACTTCTGCCTTATCAGTCGGAACCCATACTGGAATCGCCTACTCAAGCATAGGCAATATCCCTGTGACAGCAACCGTCCGTCCCGCTGAGTTTGCTGTTTCACCAGAGGCAATTGCTGTTGCCGCAAACCCCAACTGTAAGGCTACTTCAAAGAAGTTAACAGTTACAAACAGTGATTCCCGGGGGCTGCGTTTTTATTCATCCGATGATCAAACCTGGATAAATAGCGCCAATGGTCAGCCTATCGGTGATTTAGGCCCTGGTGGCAGCCTAACTACAACTATAGGTTTCAATACCTCTGGTCTTGCTTTAGGCACCTACACAGGAAATGTCTACATCTCTGCAACAGGAGGGACTACTAAAACTGTGCCGGTAACCCTTACCTACAAACAGCCTCCAGTGATATCCAACGGAAATGGAGAGACTACCGCATGTCAGGCATATAAAGCTTCATACACCCTTACTCCGAACACAGATTGCACAACCACATACACATTCCAAATAGGAACAGATCCTGCACAACTGGCAGATGTAGACCAGGGAACCATCAGCGGTTCCAATCCAGTTATTCTGCAAAAGGAGTATACCAACCTGCAAACCGGCAAGGACTACTACCACCGTCTTATAGCAACCAATGGCGCAGGAACGACCTACGGAGAGATTGTAAAGATACCTAAGGAAGAGCTAAGTAAGGGATGTGGCAAGATTCTCCAAAACTACTCAGGCTCTGGCCAGGAAGGGCTTATCTGTGAGACACTAAAAGAGCCATTTACTGTGAAAGCAACTGATACCAGCGGAAATCCTGAAGCTGGTATAGGGATTGGCTGGCAGATTGCTGCAGAGCCGCAAGGCGCTGGCGCAAGTGTAACACCAACAAATAGCGCAACAAGTTCTGATGGCCTTGCGTCTTCAACCCTGAAACTTGGCAGTCTGCCCGGAGATTACACAGTCAATGCCACATGCAGTGCATGCACAGAGGGCAGCCCTCAGACCTTTACAGCAATGGCAAAATGTCCTGATGTGCCGCAGTATTATCAGGATGATTACAGCGATGATTATGACGGGATATGTGCAATCGGCATAGACCCAAACACTAAGAAGAAGTATGGAGTGAAACCATGCGAGAAAGATGCGCAGGGCAATGTGCTGTCAACAGAAATACCATATACAATTGCAGATAAAGGATGCGCATTGACGAGTATGGGAATGGTGCTTGATAGGTACGATAAGAATCCAATTAATTTACCGTCATTGTTAAATACCACATTAAAGTATTCATATCTGTTTAAGTTTAAAGGATACAAAGAAGATGGCGCCGTTTACTGGGATGCTGTTAATTACATTACTGGTGGTCAGGTTAAATTTAAAGACGAAGAAGCATTAGATGGACATTGGATTAACAATGTACAACAAAGTCTATCAAAATCAGAAATAGATCAATATCTTGACAAATGTTCCCCTGTAGTTGTTAAAGTGAAAAGAATTAGAAAAGATGGAAGCTGGGGTTGGCACTGGGTGGTTGTAACAGGCAAAAGTGAAACTGATTACAAAATAAATGATCCGGCAGGTGATTATAACTTTTTATCACAGTATGGGGATATATACTCAATTCGAGCTTATGAAAACCAAGGTGGAGGTTGCAAATGAAGATGAAAATAATGGCTTTACTTGCTTTGTTAATCCTTATTCTTTTCAGTCAGATTGATATTGTAAACGCTGGAATTCAAATTAATTCTAATGCACGAAAAGGGGAAACTTTTTTAAGCAATACAATTGTTCACTATATTATTACTGACCCAGCCGGGCGTAAGTTAGGCTATGACCCGCTCTCTGACAAGAATTATAACGATTTTCCTAAAGGTGGAGGAAGTTATGGGGATGGTGGTATAGATGATACATGGAGTGCAGAAGCAATTATTAGTCCAGCGGATGGCAACTATACAATTGAAATAATTGGAGATTCGCTGATGGAGTTTAGTATAGAGGTAGCTATATCGTGGAGTATTATAAGTGAAGGTATGATAAATTTTAACTTTCGCGGCCTCACCGACAAAGGCCTCACAAGCAAATTTGAGATGACCTACAACTCAGACCCTTCAAAACCAGCAGGGAGTGTAGTAAGAGTAGCATCACTCTCCAGCCTCAAGCAGGACATAGCCCTGTCCAGAAAGATAGGATGGATTGATAACGACGGCATCATGATGAGTCTGTATAAAAAAGCTGAGGCAATTGAAAAGTCGCTTGCTCGGGATGATAAGAATACAGCAAAAAACCAATTAGATGCCCTTATTAACGAAGTCAACGCCCAGAAAGGAAAACATATAAAAGACGAGGCAATCAAGATATTATTAGAAGATGCACAATACCTTATGGAGCATTTATAGGTAAAATCATTCCAGAAAAAAGATACAACCTATCCCATTTATCTTATGGCTTTTGCCACATCAGCACCCCTTAAAAGTTGCCCACATAGGAAACATCTACATTTCGTCTAAAGGTATGACCAGAGTTGGAGTCAAAACCTATCTTGACCTAACAGAAGCATCTATTCTATAATAAAATCTCTATGAAACTATCCAGTCTCTTCATAGCCACGATAGCCATAGTCGGCGCATTTGCGCTTGGTGTTGTAACACAGGTAATCAATCCATCAGAACATGTGAATGCCCTGTGGTTTGTTATTGCAGCGGCCTGTTTTTTTATCATCTCATACCGCCTCTATGGCGCCTTTATTACTGCAAAGGTGTTAAGCATTGATGAGAGAAGGATCACTCCTGCCACGAGGCTTGCAGACGGAAGAGACTATCACCCTACGCATAAATGGGTCCTCTTTGGCCACCACTTTGCGGCCATTGCAGGCGCAGGGCCGCTCATAGGTCCGGTGCTGGCCGCGCAGTTCGGCTATCTACCTGGTTTTCTCTGGATACTTATTGGCGCTGCGTTGGGCGGCGCTGTTCATGATACAGTCATCCTTGCCGCATCTGTAAGAAGAAACGGACGCTCCCTTGCCCAGATTGCAAAGGATGAGATTGGCCCTGTTGCAGGCATTGCAGCAGCGCTCGCCATATTATTCATTATCATAGTTGCTTTGGCAGGTCTTGGACTTGCTGTTGTGAATGCACTTTCGCATAGCGCATGGGGGACATTTACTATCGCAACAACAATTCCGATAGCCCTTTTTATGGGCGTTTACCTGTATAAAATAAGGCATGGCAAAGTTGCTGAAGTAAGTGTAATTGGTGTTGTGCTACTCCTTCTTGCAGTAATATTTGGGAGATATATCCCGGGTTCAGGTCTTGAACCGTATTTTAATATCAATAAAAACACGCTTGTGCTTCTCATGGCAATCTACGGTTTTGTGGCATCAGTACTCCCTGTATGGCTGCTCCTGTGTCCGAGGGATTATCTCTCAACATATATGAAGATTGGCACTGTCCTTCTCCTTGCGGCAGGGGTGATGTTCATTGCTCCTGATATCCAGATGCCTATGGTGACTAAATTTGTTGGCGGAGGCGGCCCAATAATACCGGGAAGCGTGTTTCCTTTTATGTTTATAACCATTGCGTGCGGGGCTGTGTCAGGATTTCATTCCCTCATATCATCAGGCACAACACCGAAGATGATACAGAGCGAGTCTGAGATACGGATGATCGGTTTCGGCGCCATGCTTGCAGAGGGTTTTGTTGCCGTCATTGCAATAATTGCAGCAACGATACTTATTCCTGGCGACTACTTTGCAATAAACACAAAGCTGTCATTTGAACAACTTGCTCAACTTGGTTTTCCTGTAAGCAAGATTCAGGAACTCTCACAAATTGTAGGGGTTGATGTATCAGGAAGGCCAGGCGGAGCTGTTTCTCTTGCTGTTGGCATGGCATATATATTTTCAAATCTGCCGGGAATGAAAGGCCTTATGCCCTATTGGTATAACTTTGCCCTTATGTTTGAGGCGCTCTTTATATTGACCACTGTTGATACAGGCACAAGGGTTGCCAGATTTATATTGCAGGAGCTTGGCGGATATGCGTTCAAGCCATTGGCAAGAACCAACTGGATGCCGGGCACTGTATTTACAAGTCTTCTTGTTGTAGGCGCATGGGGTTATCTTATTTATTCAGGAAGCGTTTCAACAATCTGGCCTATGTTCGGCGTAGCCAATCAGCTGCTTGCTGCCCTTGCCTTTTGCGTTGGAACAACAATCATCATAAAGATGGGGCGGCTTAAATATGCATGGGTAACATTTATTCCAATGCTTTTTATGTTTATAATGACTATTACTGCTTCGTGGCAGCTCTTCTGGATATTCTTAGACAAGGCTAAAAAGGCAATAAACCCTGCTGATATATTTACATTTAAATTAGATGCGACACTCGTTGCAATGATGGCCGTGCTTGCCATAGTCACAGTAACAGATTCTGTTTACAAATGGTATGGCTATCTCATGGGCAAGCGGGAGATTGTAACTAGTGAAGTGGTTGAGTGGGCGACTGATATGGAAGTAAGATAATTATTTACCAACCTCTATTATTACCTGCGCGACACAATAATCGCCATCATGGGAAAGGGTCAAATGAGTTCGGAGTTCTTGAAAACCAGAGGTTGAGAGGCTGAGGGGTTGAGAGGTTGCGTGTTTTTTCTCATCTTCTAAACTTCTCATCTTCTTATTTTCTGTTTTTTCCCCAACCCCCAATCCCCAATCCGAAATTTTCATGTAGGGTTTCCCCTCCTGATTATTTAGCACTTCAATATTGGTAAGCTTTATTCCCCTTCCAAGCGCCTTGATAAATGCCTCTTTTGCTGCAAAACGCGCTGCAAGGTGTTGTTCAGTAAACTTCCTTCCATTGCAATATTCGAGCTCCTTTTTAGTGAAGACCCGCTTTTTAAACCTATCTCCCCATCTTTCAATCGCTGTTCTGAATTGAGGGATATTAACAATGTCTATGCCAATGCCATAAATCATAGTGATTTTAGATTTTAGATTGTAGATTTGAGATTTTTAAAATCTAAAATCGTAAATCCCAAATCGTAAATCTATTTTATCAGCTCCTTCATCTCCCTTACTGCCCTCTCTATGCCAACAAATACGCTTCTTGATATTATGCTAAAGCCAATAGCAAACTCCTCAATCTCTTTTATTTCCGCCACTTTTTTTACATTGTAATAATCAAGGCCGTGTCCTGCATGAACAGCCATTCCAAGCTTTGATGCAAGGAGGACTGAATTATATATCCGTTCTAATTCCTTATTTCTCGTTGTCTCATCCTTTGCATCACAATACCTGCCAGTATGTATCTCAACGCCATTTGTATCTATCCTGTGGCCAGCCTTTACCTGCTCTGGTTCTGGGTCAATAAAAAGATTCACCCTTATATTGGCCTCTTTAAGCGCTGCCACAATCTTCTTGAGCGGCTCTCTATGAGTCCGCACATCCAATCCTCCCTCTGTTGTCAGCTCCTGACGCCTCTCTGGCACAAGCGTAACCATGTCTGGTTTTAATTCAAGGGCAATCTTTAACATATCTTGTGTTGCAGCCATCTCCAGATTAAGCTTTGTTTTAACGAGCTTCCTCACGAGAATCGCATCCCTGTCCTGAATGTGTCGCCTGTCTTCCCTGAGATGGATAGTTATGCCATCAGCGCCGCCAAGCTCCGCCAAACTTGCTGCTGTTACAGGGTCAGGCTCTTTAGCGCGCCGCGCCTGCCTTATTGTAGCAACATGGTCAACATTTACAGATAATCTTGCCATAGTCATTTCACTCCATTGAAAAACAGCAGTTGAGGGGTTAAGAGTCTTTTCTCATCTTCTAAACTTCTTACCTTCTCAACTTCTGCCTTTTCTCATCCCAGTTCCTTCTCTATCGCCTCTGCAATATACTTTGCCATCTTCTTTATCTCTTTTCCATTTTTTCCTTCAATCATTACCCTGGCAAGTGGTTCTGTGCCTGAATATCTGACTGAAAGTCTTCCGCTTCCATTCAGTTTCTTCTCTACTTCCCGAATCCGCTTAGCTACCTGAGGCACTGCGGTAAATTCCTTCTTCTCCTTTACCTTTATATTCATTAAAATTTGTGGATATGTCTGCATAACTGTAGAAAGCTCAGAAAGCCTTTTCCCTTCCTTAACCATTATCGCCAGCACCTGCAACGCAGAAATAATGCCATCTCCTGTTGTTGTGTGCTCCATAAAAACGATATGTCCTGACTGCTCGCCGCCAAGATTGTATCCACCCTTCAGCATTTCATCAACTACATATCTATCCCCAACCTTTGTCCTGATTATTTTGCCGCCCACCCTTTTTATAGCGTCTTCAAGTCCCATATTGCTCATGATGGTTGTAACAAGGGTCTTTTTTTTCAAAGCATTCTGCTTCAACATCCTGGTCGCCACGATCGCCATGAGATAATCTCCATCCAGAACCTGCCCCTTTTCATCTACCAGTATTACTCTGTCTCCGTCTCCATCCAGTGAAATTCCTATATCTGCCTTTTTTTCTTTAACAAGTTTGGCAACAACCTCTGGATACAGTGAACCGCACTTATAATTTATATTTTCACCATCTGGTTCTACACCGATTGGAAAAACCTCTGCGCCAAGCTCATAAAACACCTCTGGCGCAACTTTATAAGTAGCGCCATGAGCACAATCAACCGCTATTTTTAAACCAGATAGGGTCAATTCCTTGGGAAAGGTGTTCTTTGAAAAGACTACATACCTGCCAATTGCGTCATCAATCCTGTATGCCTTTCCAATGTCGCTGGCAGTAGGTCTATAAGATTGCTCGCCTTTATTAAATATAAAATCTTCTATTTCTGCCTCAAGCCTATCCGGCAATTTAAACCCATCCCTTGAAAAAAATTTTATGCCATTATCCTGATATGGATTGTGGGATGCTGAAATCACAACGCCCGCATCCGCCCTCATACTTGATGTGATAAATGCAATACCTGGCGTTGGAAGCGGTCCAACCAGCATTACATCAACACCCATTGAACAAATGCCAGCAACCATTGCATTCTCCAGCATATATCCAGAAAGCCTTGTGTCTTTTCCAATTACAATCTTATGCCTGTGGGGTTCCTTTTTGAATACATATGCTATTGCCCTGCCAAGCTGTATAGCCATCTCAGCGGTCATTGGATAGACATTTGCAACTCCCCGAACACCATCTGTGCCAAAAAGTTTTCTCATAATCTTTTCCTCACAATTGGCATATTATTCTATTTTCCTGTTTCCTGTTCCTTAGCAGTGGGCTCCAAATGAACAAGTATAGAAGATGGATTTACATTTATAATTTCCAGCGCCTTTGGCGCTTTTATGTCACTATGCGCAATCCTAAGATTATTGATGCCTACGTGTGTGTCTGAAAGGTCAACCGATGCCATTAGCTGCGCAGGAGATAATTTTTGCAACAGTTTTTTTGAGCCGAGAATAGTTACTTCTATCTCTCGCACCGACTCGCCAATTATCATCATATCTTTAGGCAGATTTTTAAGTTCCAGAGGTATCCTGAAACTTACCTCTACCTTCTTTTCACCAATAACTAAAAACCATAAGGCAATTGCAAATGCAAGGGCTATTATCTTTAATATTGTGTTTTCAAAAAAAAGGCTTTTCAATACATTATCTTTCACTTGAAAATTCCCCTTATCATTGAAACAAGAGCGGCCACCCGTGCGCAGGGGAGACCCTTGTGGTCTCCCATCGGGAGGGGACAAGCCCCTCCCCTACGGAAAAATATTTTCATCCCCCTTTGGCACGCTTAGCGTGGCTTTGTGAGCCGAAGGCTTATAAGTGTTTCATAATAATTTTCAAAACCTCTTACGGATTAGCCTCCAAAAAGCTGCTTTTTAACCTCTGCCTAAAGGCCTCTGCATTCATATTTCTATCTATCTTACCATCGCTTACCAGAGAAACCTCTCCAGTTTCCTCTGATACAACAATAACTGCTGCATCTGTTTCTTCTGTAAGGCCAAGCGCAGCCCTGTGCCTTGTCCCCAATGTTTTGCTTATCTCAGGGTCTTTGGTTAATGGGAGAAAGCACCCGACTCTGCTTATCCTTCCTTTTCTGATTATTGCTGCTCCATCATGGGTTGGCGAAGTTGGATTAAAGATAGAAACAAGCATCTCTGAGCTTACCTTGGCATCTACATCTATTCCCATTTCAAGATAGTCTCCCAATCCTACATTTCTTTCCAGGACTATCAAAGCGCCAATCTTTTTTTCAGACATCTGGAAGGTTGCCCGAGCCAGCTCTTCAAAAAGCTCCTCTCTTAACCTCTCACCCCTTCCAAACAAAGAAGTTTTGCCAACCTGCACCAGAACACGCCTTATGTCACGCTGAAAAACTACAATAACTATTATTACTATCGAACTAAGAAAATTGCTCAGAATCCAGTGGAGGGTAAACAATTCCATCCTCTGGGATATAAAATATACAAGGACGATTATGGCCAACCCCCAGAGCATCTTCTCAGCCCTTGTCCCTTTTACAAGAAGCATGAGCCTGTAAATGATAAAAGCAACTATTAAGACATCAACTAAATCTATCCAGCGTATATCAAAAATAGCCTGTGGCATAAGTCGCTTCACTCCATTGAAAAATGCAAACTGCAAATTTTAAATTGAAAAATATTAAATCTTCATTTTGCATTTTGCATTTTACAATTTACAATTTCATTTCTAATCGCATCCGCCATTGTAGCAGCCATTCTCGCTTCTTTAACATCATGAACCCTGACAATATGGGCGCCATTTAATATGCCCGCTACAACAGTCGCAATAGTCCCCTCAAGCCTGTCCTTTACATCAAGACCAAGCGTCTTTCCAATAAGTGACTTTCTTGAAGCACCAAGGGCAATGGGTCTACCTATAGTCTTAAATTCAGATAGCCTGTTTATTATCCTGAGATTGCCTTCTGGACTTTTACCAAAACCTATACCAGGGTCTATAGCAATCCTCTCTCTCTTGATACCTGCCTTAACTGCAAAGCTAACTCTCTCTGATAGATGATTAAATATATCTGATATGACATCGTCATATTTAACATCCATTTGCATGGTTGCAGGTGTTCCCCTCATATGCATAAGGATAACCCCGATTTTACTTTTGGCGCATACCGCAGCCATTCCCGGGTCGAATCTCATGGCGCTAATATCATTTATTATATCAGCGCCTGCATCAATTGCCTGCTGCGCCACTGCTGCCTTGGTTGTATCAACAGATATTAACGCATCGCTCTTTTTTGCCACCTCTTTTACAACAGGTACCACCCTTTTAAGCTCTTCTTTTAAAGGAACTGGCTTTGACCCCGGACGAGAAGATTCGCCTCCCACATCTATAATATGAGCGCCATCCTCTGCCATCTGTAACGCCCTTTTTACTGCATTGACTTTTTTAAAATACCGTCCGCCATCATAAAACGAATCAGGGGTAATGTTCAAGACACCCATAATCAGAGTCCGTTTTCCTAAAACCAGTCTCTGTTTTCTGACCTCAAGTATTACCTCTTTTCTATAGATATTGTCAATGGCGGTCTTTATGGCGCTGGCAACCTTCTTTAAATTAAACGGCTGCATATTCAATTTTTTAATAACGTTACTTAACTGCTTTTCTGTTCCGAAGACGATAACATCTGTAGTATCAGTGCCGCCGATAATAACATCCTTTGATACTGCGGCGTCTCCACCTGCAGAAAGCATTTCCTGCTTGAGGATATTTGCCTGAGGACAGATAAGCCCTTCGATCTTAAGGTTTAGATGTCTCATTTTAGGGGCCATTAATTTAATACCCACAGGGTCAACCCCTATATTGGCCATTTCAACAAACGATTCTTCTTCAGAGACAATGTTCAGGCGTCTTGGTGGTTTCAAAAGGACCTCACAAATTCAGGGTTATCATTGACAGGATTGACAAAGAGGCAAGGGACAAAGATTAAAAAACTTTCGTTTTAAAAAATCTGAGAGGCCACTTCATACAGCAGCCTCTTTTTAAATCAAGATAAAAAGATTAAACGACAACAGCTCCAGCTGAAGAATCTTCTTTCACAGGTTCGATACTGTCTTTACCTTCACGGATTATCCTATCTATCTCCTCACCGTCCAGCACCTCTTTCTCTAATAGGGCATAGGCAATCTTATGCAGAACATCAATATTTTCCTCAAGTATCTTCTTTGCTTTATTGTAGCCTTCCATGATAATTGTCTTTATCTCAGCATCTATCTCCCTGGCGGTCTGTTCGCTATAATCCTTATGCGTGGATATTTCTTTCCCAAGAAACACCATCTCCTCTTTCTTTCCAAATGTTAAAGGCCCAAGTTTCTCGCTCATACCCCATTCACATACCATCTTTCTCGCCATCTCTGTTGCCATTTCAATATCGTTGCCGGCGCCGGTTGTCATATGTTTAAGCACCAATTCCTCTGCCCCCCTTCCACCCATCATTATGGCAATCTTTCCAGCAATATATTCCTTGGGCCATGTATGTTTTTCATCCAACGGCAGATACTGTGTGAGACCAAGGGCAAACCCTCGCGGAATAATCGTTACTTTATGAACAGGGTCAGAGCCTGGGATAAACTTCCCAACAAGCGTATGACCTGCCTCATGGTATGCTGTATTCCTTTTTTCATTTTCACTTATTACCAGACTCTTTCGTTCCTTACCCATAAGAACCTTATCCTTTGCCTCATCAAAATCGCTCATCTCAACTTTATTTTTGCCCTTTCGAGCAGCAAGTAAAGCAGCCTCATTCACTAAATTAGCCAGGTCTGCCCCTGACATACCAGGAGTTCCTCTCGCAACTATCGCGAGATTCACATCCTCTGCAAGGGGTGTCTTATTTGCATGAACGCCTAATATCTCTGCCCTTCCTTTTAAATCAGGTTTTGGAACAACAACAGTCCTGTCAAATCTTCCCGGCCGCAGAAGCGCAGGATCAAGAACGTCTGGTCGGTTAGTCGCAGCTATGAGAATTACACCCTCATTTGACTCAAAACCATCCATCTCGACAAGAAGCTGGTTCAATGTCTGTTCCCTCTCGTCATGGCCTCCGCCAAGACCAGCGCCCCTATGTCTGCCAACAGCATCTATCTCATCTATAAAGATTATACATGGCGCATTTTTCTTGCCCTGCATAAACAGGTCTCTTACCCTTGACGCTCCCACACCAACAAACATTTCAACAAAATCAGAACCAGATATGCTGAAGAACGGAACGCCTGCCTCGCCTGCTATTGCCTTTGCAAGAAGGGTCTTTCCTGTGCCAGGCGAGCCCACAAGAAGCACACCCTTTGGTATGCGGCCACCAAGCTTGGTAAATTTCTTTGGGTCCTTAAGAAAATCAATTATCTCCACCACCTCTTCTTTGGCTTCCTGCACACCTGCAACATCCTTAAATGTTACCTTCTGCTGGCTCTCTGTAAGAAGCCTTGCACGGCTCTTGCCAAATGCCATTGCCTTGCCGCCGCCCACCTGCATCTGCCGCATAAAGAATATCCATACACCTATGAGCAGGAGCATCGGAAACCATGATATGAGTATTGCCCACCACTGGGATTGATCTACCGGTTTTGCAGATATCCTTACGCCCTTGTTTCTTAAGGTCTTTACAAGTTCAGGGTCGTTAGGCGCAAATGTCCTAAACTTCTTGCCATCATTAAATTTTCCGTAAATGTCATCTCCCTGAATAGTAACCTCTTCAACGGCTCCACTCTCTACCGCCTCTATAAAATCGCTGAATACAACCTCGTCAGAAGACGGTTTTGTATGGCTGAACATATTGTATAAAAATATCATTGTGGCTATTATGATAAGCCACAATGCAAGATTTTTATGTATAGATTGTTTCATTCTTAAACTACCCTCCTCATAACATTACCCCAAAAACTAAAAGTTTTATAGGCGTTAGATATTTATATTGTCATAAATCATATAACATTACAATAGAAAATTCATTTTGAAAAGGACAATTCTTTCATTAGTTATTCTATACCCCAAGAACCGCTTTTACCAGTCTTCGCATGAATGTCTTTAAAAATCTTCTTGAGCAATTTATTTGTTGTCATAAGCTCTTTCTTCATATTATTCCTCAGTATCATAAGACTCATAAGACTATTGAAATCATCTATATCATACCACTTTGGTAAAATAGCTAATTCTAAACCAATATTCTTTGCCTTTCTTTTCGTCTCCTCAAGAACCTTATTTGTACTCCATGGAATGTCTTGGAATATTTGTCCCGAAAATATCTCAAATCTCCCCTTACCCCTCTTTGCCAAAGAGGGGAACTTTAAACCTCCCCCTTTGAAAAAGGGGGATTGAGGGGGATTTTCATCCCCTCCGCCAATGGCGGATGAGCCAAAGCTCGTGCGGGTTTGTCCCGAAAATCCTCCTTCACCCACTTTGGGGACAAATTTCAAATCTGTCCCTAGGCGCGAGAGGGGATTAGACATGGCAATAAGATAGTAGCCGCCGTCTTCAGAAGGCCCTAACACAAGTTCTTTTTTCCCATCTAACAATAAAAAAGATTTTTCAATATATTCAATCGGCAGGTCAGGACTGTCGCTACCGATGATTGCCACCTTCTCATAACCAACAAAGAAAAGCCTTGAGAAAACATTGTGAAGCCTTTCGCCAAGGTCTTTGCCTTTTTGGGGGATGAGGGGTATCTGCGGCGGCACTACCTTTCTTACCCTGTGCGCCAGCTTTTGAGGAGTAAATGCTGCAATGATGTCAATATCAGGCAGTGTGTTCATGCGATGAAATGTGTCGAGTATAAAACATGTGTAAAGCCTTGCCGCATCCTTTGGGCTAAGCGGCGGCACAAGCCTTGTCTTTACCTGACCAGCAACAGGCGCTTTGAGCATTACAACCAGCGCATGGGAAGATTTTTTTTGAATGGATTGCATTAAAGAAAAGGCTAACACAAAATGGCTGACTGAACAAGGGGTAGGCTGATGCGGTTGTTCAACCAAAAAAAATGCAGTATTTAATTCACTTCTTTAAATGTAATCTTATATTTCAGTTCCTTCTGGCCCGCAAGCCAGTCTATTGCCTTACCGTCAATTTCAGCGTATGGATACATGAAACCATACGGTATTGGCCCCTCTTTTGCCGCAGGGACAAGATTATAACCCTTTGCGCCTCTTGTGAGTGCAATCCTGTATTCATCCACTGCGCCAAAGTAATAGTCGCGGTACTCTTTTGTCTTAGGGTCAACGAGTTCAAGCTTTTCTGTAAGCATAACCTTTCGCACATCTGCAGGATCAACAGGAATCCAGCCGTAACCGGGAAGATAAAACTCTGCCCAGCAATGATGGCCTCCGGTTATATCATCCACCTGCTTTTTGCCGAGCCTTAAACCCCAGACCTCCCGCGCTGGAACGCCTGCTGCCCTTGCGAGGGCAACATATACGCCGCTTATGTCAGCGCATTTGCCGCTCTTTTCAGATAAAATCCTTTCCACATCGCCCGTACCGCATCCTTTGACATTAGGATCTCTGAATGTATTTGCAATAACCCAATCATACACAGCGACCGCCTTTTGAAGGATATTTTTTTTACCTTTAGTAATTCCTAACGCTATCTCTTTAATCTTTCCATCGGTTGGAATAAACTGGTTGCCTTTGAGATATTCTTGAATCTCCACCGGGATGTTAGATTCCTTTGAAGAAAAACCCTTTCCCTGCTTAAAACTTGCAGAGCCTGCCCCGTTCTTTATACGGGGGATAAGTTTCACCCTCTCCATTGCCTTTGCCTTAAATGTCAGCGTAAGAAATCTTGTCTTTTCAGGTTTCGTCCATTCTGCATAAAGAGCAGTATCACCGGGATATTGTTTCTGTCCATATACGCCGCTGTAGGTAAAATTTCCTTCAATCTTTATATCTTCTATAGCCTGCTCAGCATCAGATACGGGATAGGGAACCCATAGCCGCACATCCTGAGAATTTTCAGGTGCCTCGATATTGACCTCAAAAGCTACCTCCCCTGCCCTCTCTTTTGCATAGGAAATGCTAAAAATAAAAGGTATTATTGCAATGGCAAGAATAATTTTTTTTAACATAAATACCCCCTCCTCATAGGGTCATTGAGTATTACACAGCAAGAATAGTATAGACAATACGAATATGTCAAATTGATTTTTTGAATATAAAGGAGGTTTGCTATAAAGGGGCAGAAAGGTCTTTTATGAATGCCTGACAGATAGGCGACAATGCCCTTGTATTATTAGTAACTATGTAAAAATGTCTTGAAATATCAAGGTGTTTAATTGATATTTCGACCAATGTCTTATTTGGTATTTCATCCTTGACAGCGATTCTCGATAAAAATGAGACACCGATACCAGCCCTTACTGATTGTTTAACCGCCTCTGTAGAGCCTACCTCTGCTGCAATATTCAGGTCTTCTACATTTATACCAACATCTTTCAAAGTTTCCTCTAATGTCTTTCTTGAGCCAGAACCCTTTTCCCTGATTATAAAAGGCAATTTCCTTAAATCTTTTATGTCCATCTGTTTTTTGTAATTTTTAAGATGTTTCGGTGACGCAACAAGAATAAGTTCGTCATTGAGAAATTCTCTGCGATCTATTCTCTTATCGTCTGTCCTTGAGCCGACAATGCCCATTTCAATATTACCATCAATTAACAAATTTATTATGTCCTGAGTGTCACCGAGTCTTAGCGTTACTGCAATATTTGGATACCCTTTTTTAAATCTTGCAATATATTCAGGTAAAATATATTCACCAGGAATTGTGCTGCCGCCGATAATGAGGCTGCCTTTTACATTTCCCATGAATTCGTTTAATTCCTGAATTGCATTGCTTTTTAATCTTACAATCTCTCGTGCATATTTATATAATACCTCGCCAGCCTTTGTTGGAAGCACATTTCTGCCAAGACGGTCAAGCAGTTGAATACCGACCTCATCCTCAAGCGCCTTTATGTGGTTGCTTATCGTTGGCTGCGTCAAAAACAGCTCATCAGCAGCCTTTGAAAAGCTCTTCAACTCAACGACCTTGCAGAAGATTTCGAGATATCTGAGTTCCATGGTCCTTCATTTTGACTTTTGCAATTTGCAATCTTCATTTTGCAATTGCAGTAATTACCCTCTCGGATGACTCTTTTTATGAATTGATTTAAGTTGCTCTGTCTTCACATGGGTATAAATCTGCGTGGTTGATATATCAGCATGGCCGAGCATGGTCTGAATAGCCCGCAAATCCGCCCCTCTTTCCAAAAGGTGAGTTGCAAAGGAGTGGCGGAGGGCGTGAGGTTTTACCTTGTTTTTTGAAATCCCTGCAAGCAAGGCATATCTTTTTATAAGCGCCCAGAATGCCTGCCTTGTAAGTTTTTTGCTTCTATTCGTTACAAAGAGATATTCGCTTTTCCTGTGTTTTAGAAGCATTGGCCTTGATGAATCAATATATTTCCTTATATATGATATTGCAGTTTCTCCGAGAGGCACAATCCTTTCTTTAGAACCTTTGCCGTAGGCAACAATGTATCCTGTTTGCAGGTTTAAATCATTCAATTTTATGGAAACCAACTCGGAGACACGCATACCTGTTGCATAAAGCGTTTCAAGCATTGTCTTGTCTCTTAAGCCTATATTGTTTTCTGCCTTTGGCGCCTCTATCAGCCTGTCAACCTCATCAATGCTTAACACCTCCGGAAGTCTTGCCGCAAGTTTCGGCATGTCAATATTTGCGGTGGGCGCATTGGATATATGGCCATTCTTCATGAGAAATTTATAAAACATCCGGACGGCAATAAGATTCCTCGTATAAGACCTTGTTGAAATGCCGTTTTCTTTGAGCTTAGAAAGAAATGAAACAATGTGGGAAGGCGTGGCATGCAGCAGCGTCACGCCCTTATCTTCCAGATATGAAAGGTATTTGATAATATCCCGGCTGTATGCCTCAATGGTATTTTTAGAGAGGCCTTTTTCAACGGTTAAGTGGTTGAGAAATTCGTCCAGAAGTATGTCTGATTCTTCCATGAGTAAAGGTTAAGGTCAAGGTTAAGGTTAAGGCTAAGGTTAAAGATAATTTTTATCAACCTTAACCTCAGCCTCAACCTGCTTTAAAATACACCATGCTTTCCTTTTTAAACTCCTGTGAGCTGAACAGAAGCCGATACTCCTTTATTCCTGTAGCCTCAGAAATTTTCTTAGCTACCTCAAAGCATTCTTCTTTTGTCCTACCATGTATCATGGTAAAGAGATTATACGGCCAGCCTTCAAAGGTCGGCCTTTCATAACAGTGGCTGACCTCTTTAAAAGTCGCCATAATTTTCCCAACCCTTTCCCTATCAGCCTCGGGCACAATCCATATACCCATGCCATTGGCAGTTATACCTGCCTTTCTGTGGCGGATTGCAGCGCCAAACCGCCTGATGTAGCCTTTTTCCAAAAAATCATTAGCCTTTTTTATAAATTCATCCTCGGATATACCGATTTTTTTGGCGAGCTTTTCAAACGGTCTTGGTTCTAACGGAATATCATCCTGAATTGCCGCGCATATTCCTTTTTCTGCTTCGGTCATTATCTTTTTGCTCATGAATTATAACCTCCGGAAGTGTAATCGCATTTACCATATCATAAAGACAGATATGTGGCAAGACCGGCTGGCAGGTTTTTGTGCTTTTAGATAATGTCCCCACCCCTTACCTGTGAAGACAAAGAGAACCTTCTCCCTTAGCAATTGTCCAATTGATTAAAATTCCGTTCAATGGAAATAGGGAGATGTTAAATTGTATCTGACCCTCTTTTCCTCAGTGTTCTTTGAAGCGTTTTATTATCTCCTCAATATAATAATCAGTAATCCAGTAGCCTTTTTCTCTGAGATTTAGAAGTTCCTTCCGTATATCAGCCAACAAACCATTCTTGTACGCGATTCCTATAATAGTAGTGGTTCTAAGTGGTTCAAGCCCCATTTTCTTGGCAAGATTTACCCCTTTTCTGTCGTCCATTAAAACCTGTTTTATATTCATCTCTTTTGCAAGGATTATTGTCTCTGCCTCACCTTTATCAACTACAGCATATAGAGCATCAACTGCCATACGGTCTTTAACTTTTGCAATCTTTATCCATTGTGGACAACGTTCTTTCTTAATTTCATAAACTTCTCTGTAAACCTCCTCAGAAATATAAATAGAAGTGAATAGATGTTTTAAAAGGTCTATGCGGTTGATTTTGGTAAGTACAATGAACTACCCCGCAGCAAGCTGACGGGGTATCAGAAAAACGTTAATTGTTGTTGATGAATTCTTTGATATTCTTTCTCTTTCCCTTGAGCCTGAATATATTTTTGAATTGTATTTTCATTCCCAT
>Ga0209212_1000979_pt1 | contig 50647 bp, 43 predicted proteins | sample RifGroC2_FD_183996 | JGI IMG/M metagenome (GOLD analysis project Ga0209212, IMG submission 183996) | Groundwater microbial communities from Rifle, Colorado, USA - Groundwater C2 (SPAdes) (version 2) | ecosystem: Environmental > Aquatic > Deep subsurface > Groundwater | place: Rifle, Colorado... | reverse complement strand
ATTCTCTGGATGCAGCGATAAGACAGGCGGAACAGGGACTTGTTGCTATGTCACAAAACAAAGAAGCAGTGAAAAGGTTAACAAATTGGCATTGGATTAGTGCCATCTTGAAAGCATAATGGAATTAGACATAAGAGACTGGTTAAGAATATTACCAAATTATTTAGTTAATAAATACCTAAATGGTGAATGCAAATTCATATGATAGAAAAACAATTATTTAATAGAGATTTGCTTAATCTTAAATCTTTGTCTTGCAGAAAACATGATTTGGATGTCTCAATAGTAAAGCCATTATGCAATAGAAACAACTCAGAATTAAAAAGTAAATTTCAAGAAGTGGCAAAACATATTATCATGGCGAAACAAAATAATTTTTCAGTTATTTTGATGATAGGTGGACATGTCATAAGGAGTGGAGTTCAAAAGTATATAATTGATTTAATGGAGAGAGGCTATATTTCATGTGTTACGATGAATGGGTCAGGCATAATTCATGACTTTGAATTTGCACTTATTGGAGCAACGACTGAGAATGTTGCGAAGTATATACGGGACGGACAATTTGGACTGTGGAAGGAAACAGGGTTGCTCAATGATATCATAAATAAGGGATATAAAAAGTGTCTCGGAATGGGTGAAACAGTGGGGCAGGCTATACATGAAGGAGATTTTCCGTATAAGAATATAAGTTTGTTAGCCGCCGGTTACCGATTAAAGATTTCCATTACAGCACATGTTGGCATTGGTTATGATATAATTCACGCACATCCAAACTGTGATGGAGCTGCTACCGGTGCAACGTCATATCGTGATTTTCTGTATTTTGCAAAAATTGTGGAAAATTTAGAGGGTGGTGTTGTAATGAATTTTGGTAGTGCAATAATGGCCCCTGAGGTTTTTTTAAAGGCCTTAAGTATGGCGAGAAATATTACGCATCAACATGGAAAAGATATCAAAAACTTTGCCACACTGGTCTGTGACCTTCATGAGCTTCCGGACGACTTCCACAAAGAACCACAAAAGGATAATCCTGCTTATTACTTCAGACCGTGGAAAACTATGCTTGTCAGGACAGTGGCAGATGGCGGGAAAAGTTTTTATATTAAGGGAAGGCATGCCGATACAATCCCTTTGCTGTGGGCTGCTATAAACAGGGCTGAAAAAAACTTGCATGGAATCAAATCTAACTTATCTTAAAAAGTAGACAAAGTTACCATATGAAGATTTTTAAACTGGAAGAACTGGCTAAAAAGATTCAAAACTGTAGAACTGATGGAAAAAAAATTGTCTTATGTCATGGGTGTTTTGACCTTATGCATCCTGGGCACATCAAATATTTCCAGGCAGCCAAGAAGATGGGTGATATTCTTGTTGTGACAGTTAGCCCTGACTGTTATGTGGATAAAGGACCGGGGAGGCCTGTATTTAATGAGATCCTTAGAGCGGAATCTATTACTGCGTTGGAGTGTGTTGACTATGTTGCAATAAATAAGTGGCCTACCGCTGAAGAAACTCTTAAATTATTAAAACCCGATATTTATGTCAAAGGGCAGGAGTTTGCCAGTCTTGAAGATAAAGCTGGAAAATTGCAAAAGGAATATGAAGTCCTGCAAGAAATCGGTTGTGAAATGCGCTTCACCAATGAAATAGTTTTTTCCTCCACCCAATTGTTAAATCAATATTTTAAGTGAGTATTGAATGGAAAAAGAAATTCAAAAAAAGATTCTCCTATTGAATGATTTGGTGAAAAAAGTTGAGGCTCTGAAGCAAAAAGGTAAGGTTATTGTTCAGAGTCACGGTGTTTTTGACTTAATTCATCCCGGCATTATAAAACATATTAATGATGCAAAAAGTCAGGGGGATGTACTTGTTGTTACAGTCATCAAGGATAAAGATGTGCGCCGGGGTCCGGGGAGACCGGTTTTCCTCGAACATTTGCGAGCTGAAAATGTTGCTTCCTTAAAACAGGTTGAATATGTCTGCATCGTAGACGATGAGATTCCATTCGAGTGCGTCAAAACAATAAAGCCGAACGTATTTGCAAAGGGGCAGGCGCATAATGAGCGGGATAAAAAAATCCACGAAAAGATCTTCAAAGAGGAAAGAGAGCTTTTTTTTGAAAAGAGCAAAATTTATGAAACGAGCGGCTTTTCCTTTAGTTCATCAAAAATTATAAATAATTTTTTGGAAGTTTACCCTGAGGAAACAAAGCATTACCTTAAAAATTTTATGCGGAAATACCATTTCAACGATGTTCTGGAATCCCTTGATAAACTGAAGAATCTGAAGGTTTTGCTCGTCGGCGATGGGATTATTGATGAATATCATTATTGTGCGAGCCTTGCCAAGTCGGCCAAATCCCATCTCGTAGTAAGCAAATATCTGACTCACGAAATCTTTATGGGCGGTGCGTTTGCAATTGCAAATCACATTGCCGGACTCTGCGACAGAGTAGAAATAGTCACACTGCTCGGCGAAACAGATTCCAGGGAAGATTACATTTTGAAAAATCTTAAGGATAACGTTACCATGAAATTCTTTTACCGGGATGATGGCCCTACCATTGTCAAAAAGAGATATATCGATCAATATTTGAATCAAAAAATATTCGAGGTAAATTACCTGAATGATAGCTACATAACCGGCGGTTGTGAATCAGACGTTATTGATTTTTTGCAGACTGAAATCAGTAAGTATGACATTGTCCTGGTATCGGATTTTGGGCACGGATTTATTACAAAGAAGATTCAAGAGGTCATAGAGAACCGGTCGAAGAAGTATGCTGTAAATACACAGACTAATGCGGCCAATGCAGGATATAACATGATAACAAAGTACCGTAACCCTTACTTTGTCTGCCTTGACGAACCCGAAATACGGGTTGCTGCCCAGGAGCGGTATGGAAATATTGAAGATGTTGCAAGGAACATAAAGAAGACGATAATCGCAGATTATTTGATCGTGACGCTCGGCAAAAAGGGTTCCATCGGCATCAATAGCCGTTGTGAAATAAACAGGACGCCGATATTTTCTCACAAGGTGATTGATACAGTCGGTGCTGGAGATGCCTTTTTTGCGTTTACGGCCCCTTGTCTTGCAAGTGGCCTGCCCCTGGACATGGTATCATTTATAGGAAATGCTGTGGGCGCATTGGCAGTTCAAATAGTTGGTAATAAAAAGCCGGTGGAAAAACATGAGCTTTTGGAATTTATTCATGCTGTATTAAAGTAAACAAAGAATCGGTATGTGTGAGTTTGCAGAGAATTATTATAATACGCTGTTTAATTTTGCAAGTTCTATCAGAGTTACAAGCAAAAACAGCGAGAACCTAACTTTTCCTGTCGGGATTGAAATAGTTTGCAGTCTGATAATTTCGCAGATAAGGGCAGGGAAAAAGATAATCTTTATCGGCAATGGCGGAAGCGCTGCCATTGCAAGCCACATGGCTGTTGATTTTTGGAAGAATGGCGGCATGAGGGCTATCTCTTTTAATGATGGAACTCTCTTAACCTGTCTCGGCAATGATTATGGATATAAGCATGTCTTTGAAAAGCCTATTGAGATGTTTGCCGAGTCAGGGGATATTTTGATAGCAATAAGCAGTTCAGGCAGGTCTGAAAACATATTGCTTGGCGTTCAGGCTGCAAAATCAAAAGGATGCAGGATAATAACCATATCAGGCTTTGATGAGGATAATCCACTTTCTTCTTTAGGTGAGATTAATTTTCATGTTCCGTCTAAGGCGTACGGGTCTGTTGAGGTACTGCATCACTCTATATGCCATTGCATTATTGATTCAATTATGAAAGCAAGAAATGGATAAATACAGGATAGACAGCCATAAGCTTATATACCATGTGCCGAGGGTAAATGACTGGCTGAATGGAAAATTGATTTATCCGATATACATGGAGGCAAGCCCTTCGGGGGCGTGCAATCACAGATGCACATTTTGCGCCCTCGATTTTATGGCCTACCAGAAGAGGCACCTTGATGCTGCTCTGCTTATGGAGAGGCTTTTTGAAATGGGGCGGCTCGGCTTAAAGAGCATAATGTATGGCGGCGAAGGAGAACCCCTGATGCACAGCCAGATTGCAGAGATAATCAATCATACCAAAAAAAGCGGAATAGATTCAGCATTAACAACAAATGCAGTATTATTAACAGGGGATATGTCAGAAAAGATATTGGGTGCTATGGAGTGGATGAAGGTGAGCATTGGCGCTGCTACAAAGGAAACATATGCAAAGATTCACAGGACAAGGCAGGACGACTTTGACGCTGTAATCAAAAATCTTGTTGTTGCTGCAAAAATAAGGCAGAAGAATGGTTATAAATGCACGCTCGGTATGCAGGTATTGCTGATACCTGACAATAAGGATGAGATTGTGCCTTTGGCTAAGATTGCAAGGGATATAGGAATGGATTATCTTGTAGTAAAGCCCTATTCACAGCATCCTCTTAGCAAAACCGATAGATACAAGGGTGTTAAATACAGCGAATACATGCACCTTTCAGATACCCTTTCAAGTTTGAACACAAAGGATTTCAGTGTGATCGTCAGGATGAACACAATGAAGAAATGGGATGAGAATGCGAGGGACTATTCCAAGTGTTTTGCCCTTCCCTTCTGGTCTTATATAGATGCAGGCGGAAAGGTTTGGGGCTGCAGCGTATACCTTGGCGATGAGAGATTTCTTTACGGTAGCATATATGAAAATTCCTTTAAAGAGATATGGGAAGGGGAGAAGCGGATAAAGTCCCTCAAATGGGTGGAAGAGGGGCTTGATGCTGGCAAGTGCAGGATAAATTGCAGGATGGATGTGATAAATCAATATCTGTGGAATATGAAGCATATTCCTGAGCATGTTAATTTCATTTAATATCCATACCAGGAATATAAGATTTAATAAAGAAGTCAGATCTTAGACCCATGAAATACAGATACATAATTTTTGATTTTGACGGCGTTTTGGTTGAGACGAATGACATACGTTTTGATGGTTTTCACTCTCTTTTCAAAAGTCATAATAAAGATTTGGTTAACGACCTTATTCAATATGCAAGGCTAAACGGTGGAAAATCGAGATATGATAAAATAAAGTACTTTTTTGAAAACATCTTGAATGAGACAATTTCTAAAGACAAGATCTATGAGCTTGCTTTGCAGTATTCTCAGTTAGTAAAGCAAAGGGTAATCGATGCTTTGCCTGTCCTGGGCTCATTGGAATTTTTGTCGCAATATCAGGAAGAGTTTTGTTTTGCCATCATTTCTGGCTCTGACCAAGATGAGTTAAGGGACGTTTGTAAGGCACGAAGGATAGGCCATTTTTTTGTTGAGATACTTGGCTCACCCTTGAGCAAATCTTCAAATATTTCTCATTTGGTGTCGAAAAAGGAGTGGAAAAAAGAATTATGCGTTTATATCGGTGATTCTCTCGACGATTTAGAGACTGCGAGAATGAACAGTATTGATTTTATAGGAAGAAATTCAGGCTTGATGGACTGGGCGACAATAAGGAATGTTATTTTTATAGATGATCTGGTTCAATTACCAATGCACCTAAAATGATTGTCATTAAAAAGGAGGGAGTACAATGTTACGTGCTGTAATAATCACTGCTCAAAATTTTCAAGACGAGGAGTTTGTATATCCTTATTACAGGCTACTCGAGGAAGGATGTGAAGTAGAAGTAGCAACTCCTGACAAAATACAGGCAATGGGTAAATATGGTGTTCCCTCGAGGCCAACTATGGATACGAAAGATCTGGATTCTTCCCGGTTTGATGTCGTTATTCTTCCCGGCGGGTTTGAAGCACCTGACAGGCTGCGGTTAAGAAAAGAAGTTCTCAAGTTTGTAAAGGAGATGTATGAGAATAATAAAATAGTAGCAGCTATTTGTCACGGTCCGTGGATATGTATTTCTGCGGGAATAGTAAAAGGGAAGAGAATGACAGGATATATCTCAATAGCTGATGATATCAGGAATGCCGGTGCAATTTATGTCGAGGAAGATGTGGTTATTGACGGAAACCTGATCACTTCGCCGCATTACAGGAATAACGGCGACTTTATGAAGGCAACTATACGGCTTCTGAATAGTAAATAGGGAGATTATCGTAAATACAATATGATATACAAGGCTGTTCAAACAAGGATTGATCAGGAACATTTAAGCGAATCTCTATCCGAGCCCAGAGATGCGGACAACAGAGGCACCAGTGTGGTTAATTACAGCGATGTAATAGTAAAAAAGCCGTGGGGTTATGAGTATTTAATATTTGAAAATGAATTTGTTGCAATATGGATGCTGCAGATAATACGTAAACGCAAGACATCCATACACTGCCACCCGAACAAAAAGACTGGTTTGATTTTATTATCGGGGACAGCAACTACTTCAACCCTAAAAGGGAGCTTAGAATTAAACCCTCTTGATGCAGTTGTAATAGATTCAGGGGTATTTCATGCGACGGAGGCCTCCAGTTCACTTCCGATGATACCCCATTCCGAGAATGGCATCTGGGTAATGGAGATAGAATCGCCACCGATGAAAGCAGACCTGCTGCGGCTGAAGGATGAATATGGGCGTGCAGGAGCCTCCTATGAAGGGGCTGAAAATATGGTTTTTGAGCCGAGAAAATGTCTTAAATTATGTATGCCTTATGCAAAAGAGGTGTTTTCCAAGACATATCTCGGTTGTCAATTTAGTGTTAGAAAGGGACTGCTTAATACAAATGCTGCGTTGCCGGACCAAAATGCTCTGGTTTCTGTTGTTGGACGGGAACCTGATGCTGTATCAGATAATTCCTACTTAAGAATAGGTGAACTGGCGACTTTTAAAGAATTCTATGAGAACAGCAGGGGCGAGGATTTAGATAAATATACTTTGTTAACTATAGAAAAGGCGCATATGATAAGGCTTTCCGATTATATCTTTTCTTTTATTGCAGAACTTGGGATAAAGGAGGTATTTGCTGTTTCCGGCGGTGCGGCGATGCACTTAGTGGACTCCCTGGGGCGGAATGAGAACCTTAGATATATAGCCACTCATCACGAGCAGGCTGCGGCTATGGCGGCGGAAGGTTACGCGCGTATTTCCGGGAAGCCAGGGGTTGCCTTGGTGACATCCGGCCCCGGTGGAACAAATACTGTGACAGGGGTATATGGGGCATGGATAGATTCAATTCCGACAATATTTATTTCAGGCCAGGTAACCTCGGATACGCTTATTGGAGAAACAGGTCTTCGTCAATTTGGCATTCAGGAGGCTAATATTACTGAGTTTGTGCGGCCCATCACGAAATATGCCGTAACAGTTACAGATGCAACCCAAATTAAATATCATCTTCAAAAGGCCCTTTATATTGCCACTACAGGCAGGCCAGGGCCCGTATGGTTGGACATCCCTCTTGACATCCAGAGCAAGCTGATAAATCCAAGCGCCCTTGAGTCCTTCGTGCCTGAAGACGCTAAACCTTCAAGCATGAAAACCTCCCTTGAGTCCCAAGTTGCGGAATGCATAAAGATGATTAAAAAGGCGAAGCGGCCTGTGTTTATTACAGGGTACGGCATCAGGCTTGCCAAAGGAGAGGTGGAGTTCTTAAAACTGGCTGAAAGACTAAATATCCCGATAGTCTCTTCCTGGACATCAAGCGACCTGATCCCCACGTCACATGAGCTTTATGTCGGCAGGAGCGGCATTATGGGCGACCGGGCCGGGAATTTTGCAGTGCAGAATTCGGACCTGCTTCTTATCGTTGGTTCAAGGATGTCCATCCCTCAGGTTGGTTATAATTATAAGACCTTTGCCAGGGAAGCGAAGAAGATAATGGTAGATATAGACGAAAAGGAGTTGAGCAAGCCCTCTGTAAGGCCGGACCTTCCTATTAAAGCTGATGCGAGAGAATTCATAGTAGAAATGTTGTCTCAGTTAGACAATGGAGAACAGGTTTCCGATATAGGCGAGTGGATTAATAAGTGTCAATTGTGGAAAACAAAATATCCTGTAGTCCTGCCTGAATATAAAGAAAACAAAGACGGCGTTAACTCTTTCTATTTTATAGATGTGCTTTCTGAAAAACTCGGTAGTGACGCAGTTGTTGTGACCGATATGGGGACAAGCTTTACCTGCACCATGCAGACTTTTAAGGTAAAAGCGGGTCAGAGACTTTTTACCTCCAGTGGACATGCCTCAATGGGATTCGGGCTTCCAGGGGCTACTGGCGCCTGTTTTGCCAATAATAAGAAAAAAACGATTTGCATAAGCGGTGACGGCGGCCTTCAAATGAATATCCAGGAACTGCAAACAATGGTACATTATAGGCTGCCGATTATTCTGTTTGTTCTGAACAACGGAGGCTATCTTACAATTAAGTTGATGCAGCAAAACCACTTCGGCAGATATGTGGGATCTGATCCTTCCAGCGGGGTGAGCTGCCCTGACATTATTAAAGTTGGAACTGCCTATGGTATTAAGACAGAAAGGATTGCCAATAACGATGAATTGCATGCCAAGATAAATAATATATTGGCTGAACCAGGGCCATTCATATGCGAGATCATGATGCCGGAAGATCAGCAGTTGATTCCGAGGGTTTCATCATTAAAAAAGCCTGATGGAACTATTACTGCCAAGCCTCTGGAGGATTTATATCCTTTCTTGAGCAGGGAGGAGTTTGCGGAAAATATGATCGTAAAGCCGGTTGAGATATTGAAGGATTAACAGAGGATTATATGCCAGATTCATTTAAAGATAACAGTAAGCCGATTCTCTACGAAAATGGAGAATCTTGTAAATTAATAGATGAGGAATTGAATCGGCTTTTTCCCAAAAGGAGCATTAAACGAGTTTTATTGGTCATGCCTCCTGAGATTGATGCAGAAAAATTCGATTACGAAGTTGGAAAACGTTACAGATATTGGAATTGTCCCCCTTATGGCCTGGGGATAATAGCAAGTCACCTGCGCAAATATGGTAGCGAAGTTAAAATAATTAATCTCAATAATGAGATGTTAAAGGCTTGTAAAGCTTCACAATTAAAGGATTTATTTAATTTTGATGAAATATGGAAATCCTTTCTTTTAAATGAGATTGATAGTTTTAATCCAGATATCATTGGTGTAACTTGTCTATTCACAATAACTCATAGATCTGCTGTTCAGGCATGTAATGAAATTAAGCGATTTGTTCCAAATATTCCTTTGGCATTGGGTGGCGTACATATAACCAACTGCTTTATGGACAGAGAGGAATCAAAGGATATAATAAACGATTTTTCGGCGGTCGATCTCTTTTTTCTTTTTGAGGGAGAATTCGCATTTTTAAATTTCGTTAAAAAGGTTAATAGAACAGATAAAGTAGATTTATTCCAGGTTTACTTCAATACCAGCCCATCTAAACTTTATATCCCTGATAAAAGAATTCCGATAGAAGATGAGATAAATATTATCCTGGCGCACGACCTCTTGGCCACCAAGGAGTTGTCAGAGAATGGCGTAATTGGTGCCTTTCACTGTTTTAAAGAAAAAGGAACTCGTTTTACGGTAATGCTTTCTAACCGTGGTTGCCGAGGGAGTTGTACATATTGCAGTGTCCGTAACTTTAACGGAATTGGTGTCAGACATCGATCAATTCAATCCATCATAGATGAGATGTTATATTTGAAGGACCAGTTCGGAATTGGTCATATTATGTGGCTGGATGACGATTTGCTTCATGATCATAACAGAGCGCTATCATTGTTTAATGAGATAGTAAGGCAAAATGTAGGCATAACTTGGGATTGTTCCAATGGTGTTGTTGCGGCTTCTTGTACAGAGGAGATAATAGCTGCCGCTGCGGAAAGCGGTTGTATTGGCCTCATTCTCGGAGTAGAGACAGGAAATGCGGCAATGCTTAAAAAAGTTAGAAAGCCAAGCAGTATTAAAAATTTTATATAAGCTGCTGAGATATTAAAAAAATATGAGAGAATAAATACCAGAGCCTTTCTCATCATAGGTTTGCCGGATGAATCGTATAGGATGATTTTAGATAACCTACTTTAGCACTAAATATGGATTTGGACTGGTACAATATTAATCTGTTGCAGCCGTTACCTAATACTCCGATATTTGAGACAATGGTTCAACAAGGTTTAGTTGATGCAATAAATTCTGAGGTGATGAAATTCAATAGCGGCCCGTTTGGGAAAAAACGTAAAAAAGAAATAACTTACTCCCATAGAGCATCCCCGTTTGAAAATAAGAACTTAGATAGTATACCTCCAAAAGCAGAATTTGAAGACATTTGGTTCTATATGAATTATCATTTGAATTTCGAAAGGCTTTTTAAAGTTACGAGTCCTACAAAACTAGATCAGCAGCTAAAATATATTTCGAATATTTCAAGGTCAATAGCGCCTGATGATCCATTTCCAATGTATTTTTATGCGTATTTACAAAAAAAAGTAACAGGAAGAATAGAGAAGGAAATTATTTCTAGGCTGGAGTCGTGCCTTGAGTCTTCAGAATACTGGGCAACACTTTTTGGGGAGTGCAATCTTTCTGTAACTCAATTGAAATCTGGAGAAAAAGCGTAATGAAAATATTACTTACTAATTCGCCACTACATTTTACGCATGGGCATACATTTACTCAGGCTGATTGGCAAACTCTGGTATTGCCAACTCTTGCGGCTATCATCGGTGAAAAACATGAAATTAGGATAGTGGACAATATGGCATTGTTGTTCAGGTCCAATGTAATTCTTGAAGGGATTAATGATTTTAAACCAGATGTTGTAGCATTCAGTATCATCGCAGCAAGGGATACCTATAATACAATAGAAATTATTAAAAAAGTCCGTAAAAATTATCCCGAGATAATACTTCTTGCCGGAGGACAGGGTGGCTCTTTTTTTGATAAAATACTTCTTGATAACGGTATCGATATTGTTTGCAGGGGAGAAGGCGAAATTACACTGGCTGAAATTATTAGAGCCATCACAGAAAAAAGCAAAGATTATTCCTCTATTCTGGGTATAAGCTTTTACCGGAATGGTGAATATATCAAAACAAATGACAGGCCGAAAATAAAAAGTCTTGATGATACTTCCTTCCCTGCAATTCATCTTATGCCAAAGCGGAAGTCTTTATGGTTTTCGGGCTCGTTCACTGGTTCAGTGGAAACTTCCAGAGGATGCCCATTTGACTGTAATTTTTGTGCAATCACTTCATTTTGGGATAGAAGTTTCAGAAGAAAGTCGCCAGAAAGAGTGATTGAGGAAATGAAGATACTTGTAAAACAGGGTCGGTCACATATATACATGGCGGATGATAATTTTGGGATGGGAACAAAGCACCATCAGGAACTTTTTGAGGGCATCCTTAGGGAGGGACTGGATATAAAGTTTTTTGCTCAGATGAGGACCGATACAATTGGTGAAAATCCAGAACTTATAGAGTTGGCTGCAAGGGCAGGATTATACGGGGCTCTAATCGGATTTGACACATATGATGAAGATACGTTCCATCATGTAGCCAAGGTCGGAAGTGTTGACTTAAACCAAAAGTGTGTTGATACAATGCGAAAAAATAAGATCATGATTTTTGGTTCCCACATATATGCACTTCCCTCACAAAAGAGCCCCCAAGATTTTTTAAAAACTTATTGGATTGGTAGAAAAAATTCAGATCTCTTTAGAATGCCTCATTTTTCGTTACTGCCGGGAACCAAAATTTACGATGAAACAATAACGGAAGAAACAATAAAGAATATAAAAAACAGAGATGACTTTAGAATACTTATTCGTTCCGAAAAAGATATTAAAAGGTTTAAGCGCTGGTATGTATTTTTAAATCTACTACATATAGTGCTTCCCTACGAGATATATAAGGCTTTTTTCCATGAAAATAAAAATGTCCGTATTATCAAACGTAGGGGATATATAGGCATTTTCAGGCATTATTTTTATAAATATGCAAGAAAATTGAAGATTGTAGATATTTAGTGCGATGAATGAAATTTTGGTAGAATAGGAGCATAGGGGTTGAGAAAAAGTAGTAGATTTGAAGATGTTGCCATGGTGATGAATCCCGATTTGGATCACGTTGCAGTTGCTAAAACAGATATTCCAGCGGGAACGATCGTAGAATATAATGGCAAAAATATAAAGATCCTAAAACTTATAAAGCAAGGGCACAGGTTTGCTCTCAAAGATATACATGAGGCGGAATTTATTCGGCAATATGGATATCCCTTCGCCAAATCCAAAGGCATATTAAGGGGAGATTTAATATCTGCTTCTAATGTTGCTAATGAAATTCCTGAAGCAGACCTTAAAATTTACAAAAAACCACCCAAGACCAAGCTCCAAAAAAGATATTTAGAAAACCGTTTTTTGGGATATGTTCGTAAAGATGGGAATGTTGGCACAAGAAATTATTATCTTGTTATACCTACCTCAATGTGCGCCAGCGAGACTGCCCTCCAAGTTGCGCTATCTTTGGAAAGTGATAAAAATATTCTTCAACAATATCCTCAAGTTGATGGTGTTGTTGCAATCCCGCACACTGAAGGGTGCGGTTGCGACTCTGGTCAACAAATAGAACGTCTGCTGACGATATTGAATGGGTATGTCTGCCATCCCAACATAGGGGGATGCCTTATTATGGATTTGGGGTGTGAACAGACAAATTATGAAAAGGTGTATGAATATCTCAGGGGTACGATTACACGGAATCCAAAACCAATAGACTGGCTTACAATCCAGGAAAGCGGAGGGACCTCTTCTGCCGTAAAAAAAGCCAGGGCGCTCATAAAGAAGCGATTGTCTGAAATTAACAGAGTCAAAAGAGAGGAAGTCTCAATTTCAAAACTTATTATCGGGACGGAATGCGGTGCTTCCGATTCCTTTTCCGGGATAACCGCTAATCCCATAATGGGAAATGCTGTAGATAAGATAATATTTGGCGGAGGATCTGCAATCTTATCAGAAGTAACAGAGATGGTCGGGACATTTGGCATGCTCTTGCCCCGTTTCCGAGATTTGGAAACTGCATATAAATTCAAGCGGTTGTTGGAATGGTACGAAGAAATTGCCAGAAAACTTGGTCTGTCTTTGGAGCCGAATCTTGTGCCCAAAAATATAGAAGGCGGATTGATAAACAACTATATAAAGAGCCTTGGGGCTGTTATGAAGGGCGGAACTACCGCAATAGAGGATGTTGTTGATTATGGTGAACCTGTTAGAAGGAAAGGTCTCAGCATCATGCAGGGACCCGGGAATGACCCGGAGTCCCTCACAGGTATAGTTGCCGGCGGCGCAAATATAGTATGTTTTTCCACAGGGAAAGGGACTACAACCGGGGAGGCCATATGTCCTGTTATCAAGATTACATCAAATGAAGAGGCATTTAAAAGGCTTTCTAAAGATATGGATTTTGATGGAAGCCGACTGCTTAGAGAGAAAAACATAGATGCTTTGGGTGATGAGCTATTGGATAAAATAATTAATGTGGCATCGGGCGAGAAGACATGGTCGGAAAAGTGGAAACAGCGTCAGTTTCAGGTGTGGACGGCAGGGAAATTATCTCTTTAAATGGGGGGAGGTGCTTTTATGAAAAAAGTTACTATAAATAAATATGGGGAAAAAGTTTCTACAGAGGTAAATGAGGAGATAAGTACGGAAAAGCATGGAGGGCATACTGTTCGTTCTGGGAGAAAGATAGTTGACAGAAGCAAAATTGGTCAAATTAAGGCCAAATCAGAAATAGGCGAGAAGTTGCCAAACCAATATACCGGACATACCTATAAGAATGAACCTGAGAAGTTTAGATTGGATGCCCATAAACTTATATATCATCTTGACAGGGTATTGGAATGGCAAAAAGAGGAACGGATAGCGCCTGTTCAAATAGATATGGGTCTTACAAAGTTCTGTAATGTAGCATGTGTGTATTGTATAGGCGTTACTCAAGGGGGAATGACCAAAGGAGAGATGATAGAACCCAGTGCCCTGTTAAGGTTTATCAGTGATTGCGGAAGGCTTGGTGTAAGGGCGATTGGTTTTATTGGGGATGGAGAGCCGACATTAAATCCAGGATTGCATGATGCTGTTGTATTAGCCAAAAAGCTTGGTATTGATACAGGCATGGCAACAAACGGACTGCTTTTAGATATGGATCGAGCCCATGATATGTTGCGAGATATGACCTTCATCCGCATCAATTTAAGCGCAGGTGATGCCAAAGGATTTCAAAAGATACATCAGGTCAAAGCCGATCAATTTGATGTGCTATTAGAGAAGATAATGACCTTGGTTAGGATAAAGAAAGAAAATAATTATAAATGCACGATCGGACTGCAAATGGTTTTAATACCTGAAAACTTCGATCAGGTGATTATGCTTTCAAAACTTGGCGCGGATCTGGGTGTAGAGTACCTGCAAATAAAGCAGTGTTCGGATACCGAATATAAAGAGCTTGGGATTGATCCTGCGGATTACAAAAAGGTTGAAAATGATTTAAGAGAAGCTGAAACATTTAGCAATAAAGACTATTTAGTAAAGGTTAAATGGAATAAGATTGACATAATGGGCGAAACAAATATTTATAAAGGGGGTTATAGAAAATACGATATCTGCTATGGCACTCCTTTTCTTGGACAGATTAGTGGAAATGGGGATGTTTATCCTTGCGGACCTTTTTTTGGTAAAAAACGGTTTTATATGGGTAATATAAATAAAGAATCTTACTACGATATAGTAAAGAGTGATCGGTATTGGGAAGTTCAAGAGGATATTATAAAGAATGTCGATGTACATTATGATTGCACAGTTGGCTGTAGGCAAGATTATATAAATAAGTTTTTGTGGGATACAAAGAATCCACCAGAGCATATAAATTTTCTATAGATCAATGCCAAATTCATCCATCACAATAGCAGCTAAGTGTGCTGCAGATGAAAGTATACTTGAGAATATAGAAAAAGCCGGAATTAAAGCGGTTGAACTATATACAAACCTGAATTATTTGTACAATATAAAAGAGACGATACTGTGTTGTAAAAAATTCCCTTTCAGATATGCAATTCATGCCCCTAATGAAGGTTTTGAAATTAATGCATTAGCCGAGCTTGTTAATGAGATAAAAGCTGAAGTCGTCGTGTTTCACAATATCTACTGGGAAGACGAATGGGAGAATATTGTTAAATCCTTTAACGGAATAAACACACTATTATGCATAGAAAATGTTAATAGCGTTCTCGAATCTATAAAATTCATGCGAAGGTATGGGATGGGCCTATGCTTAGACTTAGAGCATTTACAGATAGAATGTGCGGGTTATTTCGAAGAGAGTTTTATTCCTTTTTTAAGAAAGGCTTCTCACATACATTTAACGGGATATAAATATGGTTCCCAATCATGGCATACTCATTTACATCATTCACTTAATCATAGCATGAATCTGCTGGGTTTGCTGATGGATGCCGGATATTCAGGGTTAATAGTTTCAGAGGCAAAAGTTTCATATCAGACACTTTCCGAATTCAAGTTGCTAAACGAATTTTTTCAACGATGGAGAGATAGTAACTCATAATAGATGCGATTTATCGGTTTCATGGCAGCTATAATGACTACTATTGCCTTTTTGCCTCAGGTAATTAAAACGTGGAGATTAAAAGAGACAAGGGATATATCTCTATTGATGTTTTTAATTCTGTCTGCAGGGGTTTTTCTATGGATAATCTATGGGTTAATTATTCAGGATATACCGGTAATAATGGCTAACTCGGTAACCTTCATCTTATGCATGATAATTTTATTTTTTAAATTGAAATATAGATAGGACTAAAGATTCCATTAAGAAATGGGAAAATGCTTAGGTGAAACTTGCGCGTCGTTACATGCCTAACATTTCAAAGCAACAATCCAACTTCGCACAACCAACCTTCTTCAGTTTGCCGCAACTCCTTTTGCAACATCTCAACCGCCGCGGTTTACTTGATGTCGGGACGTCAGAGGTATATGCAACGGCAACTGTTTTAGCAAAACTTATGATCGCTTCCACTTTTATTCACCGACAGATAACGCAGATTCGGCAGGGCGGACGACCAGTGGTTGCCAGAAAGCTCAACCTAGCGTTAAGGATTTCCCTGAAATTACCGCTCTTCGTTCTTGCGGTGCCGGCTGTAATAGTGATGCGACTGATTCGACCGTGGTTTCTAATCAGGTTGGGAGATATGGTCAGCTCCCGCATTGGGCACTTTGCTGGCAACACGGAGCTCTACCTGTGCGAACGGGATGCGGGCATTAACGTGCCTAATAAACGTTATGTAGACCTTTTTTATATGAGCTACAGGCCAATCTGCAACGAGCAACTGGCAATAATGTGGAAGCGGGTCCTGCGGGTCTGGCCAAGCTGGATACTATCCCCCATCAGCATAGTTAATCGGCTGATACCCGGGGGTGCGGTTCATGAGATCGGCGACAACAGCAAGCATGATAGGGATGTGCATAACCTGTGGGACCGGTTTCCACCCCATCTGGTATTTACCCCTGAAGAAGATGCTCGCGGTGCGGCTGGCTTGAGTGCTATGGGTATTCCGCAAGGCACCCAATTTGTCTGTCTGATCGTTCGCGATAGCGCGTATCTGGATGCGCACCTACCGTCTAGTGACTGGAGCTATCACAACTACCGCGACTGCGATATTCAAAACTTCATCCTGGCTGCCGAGGAGCTGGCCGATCGCGGCTTCTTTGTGATCCGGATGGGTGCTAAAGTCAGAACGGCCATGAAGACCAATCACCCAAACGTCATTGATTATGCAAGCAATGGTATGCGTAGTGATTTTATGGATATTTATCTAGGCGCAAAATGTGAATTTTGCATTTCAGTGAGTACTGGTTTCGATGCCGTGCCGCTTATATTTCGCCGACCAATTGTATATGTGAACCATGTCCCACTAAGTTATCTTATCACTTTCAGGACGCAGGTTCTAGCCATCACTAAGCACCATTGGGCGGCGGCTGAAAATCGAGAGTTAGTGTTAAGCGAAATCTTCAACTGCGGCGTCTGGTGCTGTGTGCGCACTTCAGACTATACATCTAAAGGCGTCGAACTAATCGAAAACATCCCCGAAGAAATTCGGGACGTTGTTATCGAAATGGTTGAGCGCCTGAATGGTACCTGGCAACCCCACAATGACGATGAAGCCCTGCAGCGACGTTTTTGGGATATCTATCCTACGGGTGCGGGAGATGTCTATCATAAAGGTCGACCTCTGCATGGTGAGATTCGTTCGCGCTTTGGGGCACACTTCCTGCGAAACAACCGCGACTGGCTGCGATGATATGTCTGAACCGGTGAAAAAATCCTCAAGTATCGTTGCTATATTTAGCGAGTTTCTGACCCGCTACCCTATGCATTTTGGCCTACTTTTCCTGTTCTTGGTCGTGGAGGGCACAGCGGCCGCGATGTCGGTGATGGCAATTGTGCCCATGGCGGATTTCCTGCTCGATTCATCATTGGGGCAACCGAGTCGCATCACACAGGTTTTAGTCAGGGTCTTCTTGGGAATCGGCTTATTGCCCAGTTTTTGGCTCTTTGGGTGCTTCTTCGTCGGCTTGAATTTGCTTCAAGGCACGCTGTCGGTCGCGATCCGCTATGCAATCCTGCGCATCAAGTACGCCGTGGTGCACGGGCTTTTTAGCGACGCCTTGCACACCTTTTTTAAGGCCCGATGGGAGTTTTTCAGCGGCTCGGAACAGGGCCGTCTGCTTAACACCCTGAACAAGGAACTCGACACCATTGGAGGTACCCTTGGTCAGTTGGCGACCCTGTTTGCCCAGGTGATCCAGATCTGTATCTACCTGGCCGTCCCCATTTGGCTGAATGCCCCCATGACTCTCACAGCGTTGGGTCTCGCAGTGCTGCTTGGTGTGCCATTCGTGCTCTTGCATCGCATCAGCTATCGCTTGGGCAAGCGAAACACCGAGACAGCCAATGTGGTGATGGGCGTCTTGAGCGAAGTACTGGGCGCGGCGCGGCTAATACTGGGTTTCGGGCGTCAGAACCAGGCCCGGGAACGTTACCTGGTGGCCTTCGATCGACATGTGCATGTCACCCTGCGTTCGCAAACCCTCGCTACGGCAGTGCCCAGCTTGTTCAAACCTTTGGCCATGCTGGCTGTGGTGGTCGCGGTGGGGTTTTCAATCCAACAACAAGCGCGCTCTGAGCTGGCGGCAGTGATGTGGAGCCTGCTGGCCGCTATGCCTATTCTTTCGGCTTTGCTTCAGGGCAACATCCAAATCAGCAATTTTCTGCCCAGTTATGAACAGTTAATCTCGCTGCGGGAAAAGGCGGCGAAGGCTGAAGAGATCCTGGGGCAGCGCATCTTTACGCGGATGAAATGCGGCGTTGAACTCAAAGACGTGGATTTCACCTACCCGGGCCGCGTGCAGACGCTTGCAGGCATTAACATGTACTTTCGCAAAGGCCAAATGACAGCTCTTGTTGGCGAGTCCGGCTCGGGCAAATCGACGGTGACAGATCTTGTCTTAGGCTTGCAGATTCCAGAGAGAGGCGAAGTCCTGATTGATGGAGTGTCGCTCGGGGATTGGAACCAAAACAGTTTTCGTGAGCGGATTGGATATGTGCCTCAAGACCCGCTGTTGTTTCACGCCTCGATTAGAGACAATCTGCTGTGGTCTTTTGAACAGGCGAAGGAGGACGATCTTTGGGAGGCTTTGCGGCTCGCAAATGCGGAGGATTTCGTCAAAGAATTGCCCCAAGGTATCGACACCCTTGTCGGCGATCGCGGTGTTCGCCTGTCCGGTGGCCAGCGCCAGCGCATTGCGCTATCACGGGCACTGTTGCGCAAACCTGAGCTGCTGATCCTTGATGAGGCTACGAGCTCTTTAGATTCAGAGTCGGAGCTGCTCATTCAGCAGTCCATCGAACGGGTTGCTCAGGACACCACGATTCTGGTAGTTGCTCACCGGCTATCAACGATCGCCAAGGCTGATCAGGTCTATGTGATGAGACAGGGTAGGGTGGTTGAGGAAGGAGCGTTCAAGGAGCTGAGCACCAATCCCGACAGCATTTTGAATGACATGATCGCGACCCAGCAACCGTTGGTGTAGGTGTAGATTGCGGAGGAGTTGTTGTGAGCGAGACCTTTGCAACAACCCGTCAAAAATTGTTGACGGAGGACGTCGGAGGCTTATGCACAAGCAAATAACAAACTGGATAGAATTCGAGGAACGGCATGATCAAAGATAAAATATACATAACCAGAGATAAAATATTAAAACTTTGGTTCAACTCCAACCTTAGGCCCCTCGTCCTCAGATGGAATGAACACGTTCCGTTTCAGGTCAGGCGCTTCATGAGGTTTGGGTTGGCTAATCTTTTTTACGGTCTGCCGGCGGTTTTCCTTTATCTGTGCCTGGTGGTCGCGAAGCTGGTGTTGAGAGGGGGAAAAATAATATTTTTCAGGGTTCAAATTCGGGCCATCGGGCATCTATCAGCCGAAACGGAAATGACTTTGAGAAAAATAAAATATGCTAAAGACCAAAATATCTATATTGGATATGCTTCTTCCTTTACAGCCTGCAACCGATACTTGCTGAACATGTTCAAGCGGCACGCAATTATTGTGGAAAGCATAATCCTGGCGAAAATACTCGGAGCAACCTTTCTCAAAAGAACGGAATTTGTCATTTCTTATGACCTTAATGACCGGAATTACAGCGATTTCAAACAATTAAGTGAACAGGTGATCTGCTTTGATTCTGAAGAAGAGAAGCGTGGCAAGCGATTATTGGATGAAATGGGGATCAAGGAGAACGATTGGTTCGTCTGTTTCCATTCAAGGGACAGCGCTTATCATGGCTCCCGTTACCGCGGCGGGTTTTCGCATCACGGACACCGGGATTGTGATATTGAGAATTACCTGCCGGCCGCTGAATATATTGCCGAGCGCGGCGGGTACGCGATAAGGATGGGTGCGGCGATTGATAAGCGTCTGCCGAAACAGCGGCATCCCCGTATTATTGATTACGCGACCGAATACCGGTCCGATTTCATGGATATTTATTTGCCGGCTCACTGCAAATTTTTTCTGGGATCTACCGCCGGCCTGTTTTTAATTGCAATGATCTTTGGCGTGCCCACCGCCAATGCGAATTTCATTCCAATAGATATCACACCGTTTTGCGCGCACGATCTTTTTATACCCAAAAAGCTGTGGAGCCTAAAAGAGAAAAGATTTTTGACCTTTCCGGAAATATTTAATTCCGAAATCGCGCATTATACCAGCCTGGAGCAGTATAACAAAGCCGGCATCCGCGTGATAGAAAATTCACCCGAAGAGACATTGGGCCTGGCCGCTGAAATGTATTCAAGGTTATCGGGCGTTGAAATCACAAAAGAAGAGGAAGAGATCAGAAATAAGTATATCTCATTGTATAAGCCACATCATTATTGTTATGAAGGTCCCCCCAATATATGTGTAGACTTTTTAAGGAAGAATTTAGACCTTTTGGGATCTACCCTGCCGGCTCCAAATGAGGAGAAATATGTTTTAAAAGCGGCAAATTGAATAAATTAAGGCAGGATTGATCCGTCAAGCAGGAAATTTTGAAGAGTTTGAATGAACTGTATGCCGGAATGTTACTCTTAAATCGTCTCATATAAACAAAAGGAGGAGGATGATGAAACATAGAAATTTTGTTAGTATAGGCAATCACCATGTTGGAGAAAACAACCCAACATATATCATTGCCGAGATAGGAATTAATCACAATGGAGATTTAGAGATTGCAAAAAGACTTGTCGATGCTGCTGTTGAATCTGGATGTAATGCAGTTAAGTTTCAAAAACGAACGATAGATGTCGTTTATTCTGCAGAAGAACTTACCAAGCCCCGTGAGAATCCATTTGGCCCTACTAATGGCGATTTGAAGAGAGGTTTGGAATTTAATTATGAGCAATACAGTGAAATTGATAAGTACTGTAAGGGAAAGGGCATTGACTGGTTTGCTTCGTGCTGGGATGAAGCTTCGGTTGATTTCATCGCACAGTTTGATCCACCTTGTTTCAAAGTAGCATCAGCCTCTTTAACGGATGATAAATTGCTTACACATCACCGAAAATATAGAAAACCGATAATACTATCAACTGGTATGTCGAATATGAAATTAATCGAACATGCAGTGAAAGTTTTAGGGGAAAAAGATCTGATTATCCTTCACTGCACTTCAACGTATCCGTCAAAACCTGATGAAATAAACCTTAATGGGATTAAGACGTTAAAAGAAATGTTTCCATGTATCTCTATTGGATATTCAGGTCATGAAGTTGGATTGTCAACCACTGTGGCAGCAGTTGTATTAGGGGCCTGTTTAATTGAAAGACATATTACATTGGATAGAGCAATGTGGGGTAGCGACCAGGCAGCATCAATAGAGCCACAGGGATTTAAGCGATTGGTAAGAGATATCCGAACAATTGAACAAGCTCTTGGCGATGGCACTATAAAAATTTACGACTCTGAAATACCCATTATAAATAAGTTAAGGCGAGTTGTTTCTTGAGGATTTTAATAAAAATCATGAATGTACTTACTGTGATTCCTGCAAGAGGGGGGTCAAAAAGGATTCCCCGAAAAAACTTACTAAAATTAGATGGTAAGCCCTTAATAAGTTATAGCATTGCACATGCAAAAAGGAGTAAGTTGGTCAATCGTATAGTTGTCTCGACTGATGATGAAGAGATAGCTTATACATCAAAATTAGATGGTGCTGAAGTTGTTTGGCGTCCAAGAGAACTATCAGGCGATGCGGCGTCATCCGAGTCGGCGCTCATACATGTTTTAGATTATCTTGAAGAGCACGAAAAATACTTACCAGATTTATTAGTATTTTTACAATGCACATCTCCGCTGAGAAATGAAAACGACATAGATGATGCGATAAATACGCTAATTAAACTGAATGCAGACTCTCTATTTTCGGCCAGGAGATTCAAAAAATATATATGGCAATTGAAAGACGATCTCGTATCTCCCATAAATTATGACTACAATCACAGGTGGAGAGAACAGGATTTTCCTTATCAAGTGGAGGAAAACGGATCTATTTATGTGATAAAATCATTTATTTTGAAACAATATAACAATAGGCTTGGTGGAAAAATTGTAATTTATGAAATGGACGAATTTTGTTCAATTCAAATTGATACATACGAAGATGTTCTTTTAACTGAACATATACTAAACAATGTGAAAAAGTATAAAGTTTGAACATGTCTGAAAAATTCATTAACTCATTATTTTCATTGCAAAATAAAGTTGCCATCGTAACTGGCGCGGCAGGCTACTTCGGAAAAGCTTTTACTAAAGCCCTTCTTATGGCCGATGCAAAAGTTATTCTCTTTGCAAGAGGTGGAAAAGTTGAAAAACTATGCAAGGAGCTAAAATCAGCTTTTGGTGATGACAAAGTAGATTATTGTAATATAGACCTCTATGATGATGATAATTATGAGAAACAGCTTCTGGGAAAAATTAATGAAAATGCAACAGTTGATATACTTGTTAATAATGCGTTCGAATTTAGTAAAGAGACTGGATTCAATGACATATCAGGCAAGATAGAAAATATAAAGAAAACACAATGGATGAGAAGCTTTGAGTCAGGCGTATATTGGCATGCCCATGCAATTCAGGTGGTGGGAGAGAAGATGAAACAACAGGGTAATGGCTCAATAATCAATATTAGCTCTATGTATGCACTGGTTTCGCCAGATCCGAATTTATATGAAGGATTTGAAGTGTTTAACCCCCCGAGCTATGGTGCTGCGAAGGCTGCCATATTGGCGCTGACACGATATACGGCCTCTTTTTATGGGCAATACAATATAAGATGCAATGCACTTGTTCCTGGTGCTTTTCCAAACACGGATCCAAATTCATCCAATAGTCCTAAAAATAAGGATTTTATCAAGGGACTGGAGAATAAAACTGTTTTAAAACGAACTGGTAGGCTGGATGACCTCATAGGCGCGTTGATTTTTTTATCATCAGATGCCTCTTCGTATATTACCGGGCAGACAATCATTATTGATGGAGGTTGGACCATAAGATGAGAGAATATAATCTTGATGGATTAGTAAACATTAATGTTGAGTTGACCAGTCGATGTAATAAAAATTGCTGGATGTGCGGCAGAAGGAGGGTCGAAAAAGACTATCCCGCGCTGGCATTGGAATATGGTGACATGGATTTCTCGCTGTTAGAAAAAATTGCTACAGAACTACCACCTAACATTGTAGTTCAATTTCATTATAACGGAGAATCTCTGCTATATCCAAGATTTGGGGAGGCTGTTAAATTATTTAAAAAACAAATAAAAAATGTTGTAACGAATGGCAAGCTGTTAGTCAAAAAAGCAGATGAAATAATTGACAATCTCGATACCATGGCCATTTCAATTATCGAAAATGATAATGAAGTTGATGAACAATATCAAATAATAAAGGAATTTTTGAGAATAAAAGGCAATAGAAAACCATTTACAATATTAAGGCTGAATGGAGATGTCAATCAGGAAAAATATAAAGAATTTGGCCTTATTATGGCGACAAGAATACTTCATTCACCGCTGGGCAGTTTTAATTACATAAAAAGCACTACTATTCCTGAAATAGGAATATGCCTCGATTTCCTTAACCATCTTGCAATTAACCATAGGGGGAAGGTTTCCATCTGCGTAAGATTTGACCCAAAAGGAGTAGGCGTAATTGGAGATGTGAATGATCAATCCCTGTCAGAGATATGGAACAGCCCAAGGCGTCTTGCGTGGCTATCTTATCACAAGCAGGGGCAAAGAGATCAAGTGCCTCTTTGTTCGTATTGTCATTTCTGGGGTGTGCCAACAGGAAAAATCCTGCAAAAAGAAACGGTGAAAATTAACGAAGAAAATATTTTTTCGGATCGGATAAAATCGTAAACAGAGACAGACATCTGTATCGCTACCAAGGAACATTCTTTATGTTCTTTGGATTGAATTGAACCAGCATCAAAGCCATATTTCTCAGTACAATGATAATCAATGTTCTGCATGCATTCACTCAAAAAATAATAAACAGAGTTAATTAACTATGATGAAACTCGGTGCGAACCAAATTGTGGCTGTAAAAGAATTTAACAAAAAAATGGCAGAAAACGCCTATCATATCGAGCATGTCGCATGTTTATGCAAATCAATAAATTATAAGAAAATATCCCATATTGATTGGTATGGATTGTGGAACCCAGTAGTCATTTGTAGGGATTGTGGCTTGATATATGCTAACCCGCATTTGACATCGGAATCGTATAAGTTGTTTTATTCGTCAGATGAATACAGGCGAATATATGAAGAGGAAACAAATTATATTGAATGTGCTCAAAAAAGGTTCAATAATGAATATGGCCAGCACATTTTCAATGAAATATATCCAATTGTTAAGGATAAGAAGCATTATGATATTATGGAATTCGGTTGTGCAGCGGGTTGGAATTTAACCCCTTTTTTCAATGAGGGGTACCACGTTACTGGTTATGATTACAGCCCATCTCTTGTAGCGTTAGGAAGATCGAGAGGGTTAAATCTTATTGTAGGTAGTTTTCAAGAAATAATCGGTGAATATGATGCTATAATTCTCAACCATGTAATAGAGCATTTTACCAATTTTTTTCAATCTATGAGAGATATCATTTCTCATCTAAAAAAAGGAGGAATCATTTATATCGCAGTTCCGGATATGGATAATTTTGGCGCAGGACAGTTTCAGAATGCACATGTATATTATTTTACGAAACGAACATTGACTTATTATTTAACTTTGTTAGGTCTGCGGGAAATCAAAAGTGGAACTGTGCAAATGACACATATGTATGGTATTTATGAAGTTGATCAAAGCCCTGCGCTAGCACATATTGATTTAAAAAAAGAATATACAGTAATGCTCAAGAAGGCGATGTTTAGTAAATTCAAAAGTATTATTAGAAATGTATATCATTCAGTATCGCCTCGGGCTTAGGAAATAGTGACAGACCGAATGAATCTCATCAGCATCAAATCCAGATTTTTTGCCACCATGATAACAAATGTTCTGTGAGCGTGGATTTCTTTTATCGCCGGCTTGGCTATTACCCGATACTTGGGGCCAGAAGACTATGGTTATTACAATTTTCTTCTGGGAAGCTAAGCCGCCATGGTCAATCTTCTGGATAAGGGTATTTCCACCGTTTTCTACACCTTCATTTCACAGAACAGTCGGGGGAGAATTTTATCTATACTACGGTTTTTGGGTTATTGTCCGCTTCAGTCTGTTCTTGTTTTTTTGTATTACTCACGCTTGGTTATTTGAGGGAAAAGATAGGGGGTAGTCAGTCGCTTACTAACGAAATTGGAGGATGAAGTGGAATATCAGATAACCACAAATAAGAAATTCAATCTTGGTGCCGGCCATTCGTGGAAGAAAGAAGGATGGGAAGTTTTAGATCATGATGTCGTCGCCAAACCATTTAATTTGAGGAAGCAAGCATGGGATCTCCCCTATCGGAACGATTCTTTCGAAACAGTCTTCTGCTCTCATGTCATCGAGCATATCAGCCATTTCAAAATAGAACCGGTGCTCTGCGAAATAAATAGGATCATGCAAAGGGATGGCATTTTAAGATTGTTGACCCCGGATCTCAAGAAGCTTGCGACGGCTTATGTCAACAATGACAAAGCAAAAATGGAACTGTATATCAAAGAAGACGGCTCCGATGTCAAGACGACATTGGGCATGGGCCAGGCGTTCATGAATTTCATCGTATCCTCCGGTGGTGACAATTTCATGTTAAATTCCGATTTTTCTGAAATTATAGCTGGCTATGCCCATGTGTATAGCTTTGACTATGAAATCCTTTCGGGCTTGTTGAAATACTATGGTTTCTATGAAATCCGCTCCTGTGATGTTAATGATTCTGCAATTGCTGAACATAAGGAATTACGAAACGACCCATATGATAAAGAGGCCAATTGTGCTTTAATAATCGAATGCCGGAAGGAAAAATATGTCCCTTTTTCTTATGACCGAGCGCTGCTTCATACGGGCCCTTATAAGATGACAGATCTGATCCCCAAGCCCCATTCCCCGCTTTGGCTGGCTTTTAAAATAATTGGCCACACTCACAACATTGGCAGGTATTTCATATCCAAAATCCCCCTTCCTCTAAAGGACAAATTAAAAAAGCTTTGCGTTATAAGCCATAGCGGACGTTGAGTTAATCCGGGTCATACGGTTGCGGATTCGGCCTGTAACTCATGACGAGTTCCTGTCAGACTCGCGTTGTGCTCATCCAGCCGCGGCAGTGAGTACAGCCCTTTATGAGAAGTCATGGGACATCGATTAAAAATGACTGATAAACCACGATTTCTAATTACCACCGCAGATGAAAAAACATGGAAGTTTGACCGTGCTGTTTTATTTCTCGGCGAGTGGTGTCGGCGATATGATAAGCGGGAAATATGGGCTTCGATGGATGCCATTGTCGCGTCGCCCTATGGCTTAGGTGTAGGCCAGAAAGATAAAGACTATGTATATATAAATGACATTTCTGAAGCATTATTGATGGAGCTGAAAGATGTGCTCAACGAATATCACAAGACCGCCCATAGCTTACGCTACTGGCGTATTGTGTTAGGACAATGGTTGCGCAGGTACACGTCAGTTATATTTAATCGTTGGTTTACGCTTCAACACGCGCTTCATAACTATGAAATCTCGGGAACTAAAGTTCCTGACGCCGCTTCATACAGCCTGGCAACCCCGGATTCCATTTCTTTTATATGGGCATGTACTGATGATGTTTGGAATCATGTGCTTTACTCAAAAATATTGAGACGCTTTGACAGCATAAATCTGGAGACGGATGCAAATTATTTGGGGAACATGCCGGGATTTAGAGAAAAAAACGAATCAATATATAGAGGGCGACAATTGACGCAACTACTTCGAAGAACAACTGCCGGTATCTTGCAAATGCTAAGTCTGAATAAGGATGCGTTTATTATCAACAGCTATCTGCCAAGAAAGGAAGAAATTAAGCTGCAGATCAGCCTCGGTCAAATTCCGCAATTGTGGCGCTTGCCAAAACTGGCAATCACTGAGCCAGATATTTCCTTGCGTGAGCGCCTTGCGCTCAATACATCCGGTTATCAGGGATTCGATCAGTTTGTCCGTGCCTCGCTGCTGGAAATTCTGCCCACTTGTTATTTGGAGGGCTATTCTGCATTGCAAGATCAGGTGGGCCGACTTCCCTGGCCCAAAACTCCTAAGTTTATTTTCACATCTGCCAACTTCGACACTGATGAAGTTTTCAAGGCTTGGACAGCACAAAATGTTGAGAACGGTGTCCCCTATTACACAGGGCAGCATGGTGCTAATTACGGAACCGCTAAAAAGGCTGATAGCTATGCCGCTGATGAGACTCAGCTAATAGAAACCAGCGACAAATTCCTCACGTGGGGCTGGACTGACGGCAACTCCAAACATTCGCCGGCGTTTGTGTTTAAGACGGCGGGGAGAAAACCACTACAGCAAGATGCGGATGGAGGGTTGCTACTAATAGAAGTTTGTTTGTTGCATAGAATCCAGGCGTTTGATCAATACCCAAAGTTTACGATTTATCAGGAACAACAGTTCCGCTTTGCGCAAACCCTGCCGGAACGTATACATCGAAAGTTGATTGTGAGACTGCACGCTGAATATAAAAAGCAGCCATGGTATGAAGAGCAGCGCTGGCATGACCACAGCCCTGCCACAAGACTTGAAAACGGCTCGCAGAACATTTGTGACTTGATTTCAAAGAGCCGACTTGTTGTCCATTCATACGATTCCACAGGGATGCTGGAAACCCTCTCCCAAAACATTTCTACCCTTTGCTTTTGGCATGAGGGTCTAAGTCACTTGCGAGAGAGTGCAAAACCTTACTACGAAAAACTCAGGCAAGCGGGGATCCTGCAGGATTCACCTGAACTAGCCGCAAGGAAAGTAGCCGAGGTTTGGGATAATGTGTCTGCCTGGTGGAATAGTGATACTGTGCAAAATGCGCGTGGATTATTCTGCGACCGGTATGCGCGAGTTTCTATCAGACCAATTAAACAATTAAAAAAGATACTGCTTTCTCGATAAAAATTAGGAAGTTACAGCAAAATGAAAATAGCAATCGTCACTGAAGATTATGTCAAGGGTGGGCAGAATGTTTTTATCGCGGAGTTAATTAATGGCTGGCCGGAACCAGATGAATTTGTCATTATATCAAATGAGGGGAATATCGGTCTGGACTTGATCCGTTATCGGGTCAATAGGCATTGCACGTTTATAACCCATCGCTTGGACATAGATTTTCGCTTAAAGGCTGTAACACCAGCCTTCCTTCAGCCTGCACGTAAAATAATTATGGCGTTTGGACGATACTTCACTCTGGGCGTGCAGACTTTTTTGATGCGACGACTATTAGGGCGACTTTCACCGGATGCAGTGTTAATTTCGAATGGTGGATATCCCGGTGGCCAGACGTGCCGGGCTGCCGTGATTGCAGGGATATTTCGTCAGCGCTGGGGACGCCCCGTGATGATTTGCCACAACATCGCATTCCACCGGCGGCCTTTCTGGCAATGGCCATTTGAAGCTGTCGTGGATCTGTTGGTGTGCCGGGGTGCGGGGGCCATTGTGGCTGTTTCCCGTTGTACTGAGCGGAGCTTGAGTGAGCGTCTGGGGTCTGCGGCTGGTAGCAAGCTTCAGACGATTTATAACGGCATCAACCCTGTTGACCAAAAGACATCAAGTCGTTCCGTTATGGCGGAATTTGATCTCGCCGAGGGCGCCAAGCTGATTCTCACGATCGCGAATTTTGAAAAGCGCAAGGGACATGAGTTTCTTTTCATGGTCTTTGCCCAAGTCGTGAAAGAACTGCCTCAAGCAGTACTCTTGCTTGCCGGATCCGATACCCCGGGGCGTACAGCGGAGCTTAAGGCTTTTGTACAATCACTACACCTGGAAGGCAAAGTTTTCTTTCTTGGCCATGTAGAAGATATCCCTATGCTTGTAAGTAAAATTGACCTTTTAGCGGTGCCATCGCAAGAATTTGAGAGTTTTGGGCTTATCAACCTGGAGGTGATGGCGCAGAGGAAGGCTGTAGTAGCAACTAATACGGGCGGGTTGCCGGAAGTCGTTGATGATGGCGTGACCGGTTACATTTGCGAACGGTCGGATGTTAATGCTTTTGCCGGGAAGATAGTTGATCTGCTTAACGATGACGTTAAACGTGAACAATTCGGCCGGGCCGGATATGAACGTCTTCAAAAACTATTCCTGGGAAGCAGAATGGCGAAGGACTACCATCAGTGCCTGACCACGATACAGTCGGGCCGGGGATAGAATCGTGATTAGAAAATGAACGAGCCATCAAATGATGAAGAATAAAACACATTTTGAAAATAAATATTTTGATGACATCGACTCCATATCAGCGAGCGATAATTATTTTCTGCCAGTATTGAAAGAGGTTAAGAAAATAGTCAATTTCAAAACGGCAAAAGTATTGGATGTTGGTTGCGGGACGGGTGTGTTTTTATTACCCATAGTCTCGTGGGGGTGTAGCGAGCTTTACGGGGTTGATGGTCATACTCCAGTGGCTGATAGAGCGATTCAACGGGGCTACAGAGATGTTTTGGCAGTTGAAGACCTTAGCTCCTGCTCTCTGCCGTTTAGTGATGAAACATTCGACCTGGTTGTTTGTAAAGATGTGTTCGAGCATCTCGTGTGCCCAGAGTTCGCGCTGGGGGAAATCCGAAGGGTTCTGAAAACGGGAAGGTTGCTTCTTCTTCATGTGCCAAATCATTTTCCGCTCTATGGCCGTTTGAAATTTGTATTAACTAATAATTTAGATACGTTTAATTATTTCCCGGGCGCATCGCGTTTCAACTTTCCGCATATAAGATTTTTTGAGCATCGTGGTTTCTTAACCGCATGCAACGAAAACGGTTTTTCATTGGTATCTGATTTGAGTTATCTTTTCCCAGTAATTCCTTTGCTAAATAGATTCAAATTTCTGCAACCACTTATAAGGGTTGTTGTGTCTCGATTTCCCAACCAGTTCGCCGGCGGTTTTACGTTGGTGCTGGTTAATAACAATATAGTCGAACCAGAAAAACCGCTATCTATATGAGTTCTTGGTTCGACAGCCATAATTACTGAATACTTTGATGTGTTCGTGACGAACGAGATATCCTTGCCTATGGTAGCTTTGATGTTTTACACTTCCCACCGGTGTGGATCGCTCCGGAGATATCTCCTCGGGTCGTGTTTGGCGGCGTCTATCCAAAGAGCTGCACATTCTGCACCGCCATCGTGATAAAGTTAACAATTTTACATATATAACGACCTTGACGCGTTGTTTCCTTTCGTACGGCTATATCATCACACCGCGGCAATTATTGGAGTATCTAAGGATAAGGAATTAAGGTTGAAGCTTATTAAAGATAAAATCGCAGAATTTTACGACTCAGATATTGTTGCTCCGAAACTTTATGAGATATCCCAAAGGTTAATCCCTTTCATTATTTTTGCAGTAATAATGCTTTTTGAATGGGAGATATTAGAGCTATACGGATTTCAGTACATCCAAAAATCTTTAAAGCTTGCCCTGATACTAACCTTATGCATGTTGATTCCTGCGGGCAAAGTTAGATATCGCCAACTTTTTATTTTTCTTCTACTTTTTACATTATTTATTGTTTGGAGCATCGTACCTTGTTTAATCTCGGATAGTATAGCGGAATCAATGCAACTTTGGGTTCAGATGGTGACGAAACTCCTGTTTATGTACTTGGTTGGGATTTACTTGATGAGGAATCGTAAAGCGGCATTGCTTATCCTTAAATTTATCGTGGTTGTAGCAGCGTTTACTCTTGTTCAGTTTATTGTTCAAGCAATCATAATTTATCTTGGAATTGCTGAGGCAGCCCAGGGTGACGGTTTTTGGGGTCCGTTCGGACTATTAGGAAAGCCTCCAATTCAGATAAACTTTCTTCATACAACAACCATCTTCCTCAGATTCACAGGATTTTGGCGTGAACCATCCAATGCGAGTGGTTTTCTATTAGCTTCTAGTTTTATTTCCTTCGCGATTTACAGCGTTGAAAACTTAAAGAAGTGGAAAATCATAGGGCTGGCCTGTTTGATAGGAGGACTTGCTTGCATATCTAATGCTGGCTATATTGCATTGGTAGCTGCGTGTTTATTTGGGATCTCATCCTATAGAATTAAACCGAAAATCTTTAAATTTGTGTTGGTTACAGCATTTATACCTTTGCTTTTATTGGCTTTATATGGGCGAGCACTAGTTTATGATCACTACATGGATAATAACTTGTTGAGAGCCATGGTCGGCTTATCCCAGTCAGTAACAGGCGAAGAAATAGATTTTGACCCCTCAGGCGGCAGGATAGAGCTGTTTCAAAAAACTTTGGTCGTTGTCAAAGAAAATCCGGTCGGGATTGGATTGAGGATTCCGGGAGGCGGATTCAAAGAAGATGTTTCGGCCTCTGCTCCGATCATTTTTTTACTATTCACCGGTCCCGTAGGATTAATAATTTTGTTGGTTGTAGAAACGTATATATTAATCTGGGCGTTTAGATTCTCGAAGAGATCTCAGTTTACAAGAAGGGTGTCGCAAGCTTGGGTGGTAGTGCTTGCACAGAATTTGTCGTATGGGAACTGGATGTCGACTATGTTTCTATTCCTATCTGTCTTGATTCTTGTGAGCGGAAGGGAGGGACGACAGCCACCTACGGTCCGGAACAAATAAAGAGCCTGATGCCGGGGAACTGGCAGGATTTCTTTGTTTTTAAGACAGGTGATTTCTATACTGGTTTTAAGATATTCGTAAAGAATATTTAGAGCCCGTGACTCGAGAAAACGTAAAAAGATTTTTAGGGTTGAGCTGCTAATGTCTGGCCTGTACCTCTGAATATGTCCCTTATTGCGTATAGTGAAAATTTAAATGTTTAGGTTACCTATATTCAATAGTATGTTTCATAGATTGAAGAAAGACAAAGATCTGCGGGCTTTTTTACCGCATGTCGTTGCTCAACCTGTAAAATTCGCACGTCGGATTAGGGAACGACCTTCTATCAACTCAGATTATTTGATGGGATTAAAAACTTCGTGTGCATTACCCACTAGATTGCCTGCACTCTCTTTGAACTGGAGCGAAAACAAACTCCATTTTCCAGATTGTGTCAGTTTGCGACTTGCGAGCAGGTCGTTACATGCGGTAAAGCTTTCAGCGATTCCTTGGCAACATATTTTCGACGATAGTGAAGACACTGCATCTTTGCATCGTTTTGCGTGGTTGCTCCCGTTAGTGTTGCAATGTATGGCAGAAGGAATAACGGAAAAAGAAGTTTGGCAGCAGACCCACATTGCAATTGAAGATTGGTGCAGTCATCACCCAGAACCTCAGGCTAGTGCTGAGCCTTGGCAGTCATATACTATTTCCGAAAGATTGGTTAACTGGATTGTTGCTGCACTGGCATGCGATATTCAACCAACACAATGTTCAACATTGAGCGTGGCCATAATAAGGCAGGCTGAATATTTACTGAATAATCTTGAATATTACGGTGATTTATTTACGGGGAATCATTTAAGTAATAATGGGCGGGCACTTTACATCGCGGGACTCGTTTTAAGTAACCATGAATACTATAATGCAGGAAAATATATGATACTTAAAGAACGAGAAAGGCTTTTTGCCGAACCTATGTTTTTACGGGAAGGTTCATCTCATTACCAATTTCTGGTAACCCGTAATTATTGTGAAATATTGTCGTTTGCCCGGGAGTATTCTGATGATGAGACAGTTTCTGAGTTGAAATCGACTGTTACAGAATTAACGAAAGGCTGCAATTATTTTCTGCTAAACAGTGAAGACGGGACTTGGGATATACCACTTATCGGGGATATTTCTCCAGATTGCCCCCCCCAATGGCTTCTGGGAGTCCCTTGGGTAGGTGCTATGCTTACAGCAGCAAAGCCTCCAGGTGTTATTCCGGCAGGATATGGTTGGCATACATTCTTTATAAAGGCTGAACCCACTCCAGAGAGTTTTCATAAGGAAGAGCCCGACGGAATTTCTTCTGGGAAGGAATGGGCAAAAATACAATACAAGCATTGGACTGTTTTCGCCCATGTGAACCCCTTAGGCTTCCCGATTATTGCTGGACATGCTCATCAGGATTCCGGTGCAATAGTTGCTTATTATTTCGACAGGCCGCTTTTAATAGATTGTGGACGCAAACATTACCGCGATGACGCAGTTGGCCGCAGGGGATGTGACTGGTTGGCTCACACTATAGCGGTTCTCGAGTATTGCAACCCCGCTCCATACTACAGAAGGATTTACCCTGATTCCTTCCTTAACGAGCGTACAGGGCAACGCCCTGAATTAACTGTCAGCGGAAGTTCTTTACAGATCAGGCACGGTGGTTTCGCCCGTATTAAAGGCGGAGGTCTTTATTCAAGGAAGGTTATTTGCGTGGAACGGGTTATGACTATTCAGGATCTTTTTGAAGGGCAAGGAATTCATGAAGTAGTTTTATTATATCACATCCCATGGCGTGTAGAAAAAGAAGGAAATGCTGTTCTTATTAAAACGGACGGAAAGCATGAATGTTTCAAAATGACTGGTCCATCTGACATTACCAACATAACCATTTATTTTGGGATAGACGAGGACTGTAACTATGGCTGGGCATCCAGAACATATGGTGACAGTTCCAGCCTTTCCACCATTGTGGTTAAAGGAAAAGTTAGACTGCCCTGGACTGGTATAACAACTATAGAAAAGATTTAATATGTGCGGGTTTTTCGGTGTTTATCATAAAAAAGAAAATAGCTTGTTGGACATATCCCCGATTCTTAATATTATCAGGCACAGAGGGCCTGACGATACCGGATTTTATAATGATCCATACAGACGATGCCAGTTTGGCTTTGTCCGCCTTTCTATCATAGACATAGCTTCAGGCAAACAGCCGGTTAAGAATGAGACTGGGAAAATAATCGCTGTTTTAAATGGAGAGATTTACAACTATGTGGAGCTTAGAGAATCTTTGATTGCAAAGGGGCATGTTTTTACTTCTAAAGGTGATGCTGAGACATTAGTACATCTTTACGAAGAATATGGGCTTGATTTTGTCAAATATCTGGAGGGAATGTTTGCCATAGTGCTTTGGGATGAGAATGCAGGAAGGCTTGTTCTCGCCAGGGATCATCTCGGCATTAAACCTTTATATTATTCGACTTCGGACGATATGATTGGTTTTTCTTCCGAAATCAAACCCCTGCTGCGTTTACCCCAGACAGGCAGGGAAGTAGATGAACAGGGAGTTGTCCAGTATCTTTCCTACGGCTACACGTTAACTCCGCATACGATATTTAGAAATATTAAAAAATTAAACCCTGGAACTTTTCTAGTAGTTGATGGCGGAATGATTGCGGAGAACAACTACTGGGACATAGATGCACCACAAAGCCAGATTATACCGGAGAAGGAGCTCAAATCAGCAGTACTCGATGCATTTGACCGTTCAGTACGATTGCATTTAAGAAGTGATGTCCCAGTTGGAGCTTTTTTATCAGGAGGGATTGATTCCGGTTTTCTGGTTGCCCGTGCTGCACACCTCCATCCCAGACTGAAGACGTACACGCTTAGATTCGCAGGCAGTCCCTTTGATGAGACTCCTCTGGCTGCCTTGGTTGCGGAAAAGTACGATACTGATCATACAACCTTTACAGTTAACCCGGATTTGCTTTTAAGCTATTTGCCTCATATGGTATGGGTCTGCGATGAACCTTTGGCTGATTCAGGTCTTCTACCAAATTTTGTTATTAATAAATTAGCGGCGGAGGATGGGATAAAAGTAGTTTTAAATGGAGCTGGCGGCGATGAATTGTTTGCAGGCTATAGCTATTATTTCTCTAGTCCAATTGAGCAAAAATTACTTAAATATCACCAATTGTTACCATTAGCTGTCAATGTATCGGGGCTGTTTAACAAAGAGCTCGAACGAAAATTGCGCAGGACGTTATCCTACAAGACAGACATCAGCAACCACTATCTCGGGCATGTGACTGTTTGGCCACACGATGAGATCCAAAAATTGATACAAACAAAGTGCTCCCAAGAGTTTATCCGAGGACATTATTTTGAAAAGTTTCACGGTGACGATTTAAACGCGCGTCTTTATTCAGATTTGAAGACATATCTCACTGATGATTTGATGCTATTGCTCGACAGGACAACAATGGCACATTCCATAGAAGGGAGAGTACCGTATCTTGATCATCTGTTTGTGGAATTGGTTATGGGAATTCCCGCGGAAATCAAAGCCCCTTCGGCTGAGCGCAAGAGTTTGCTCAAAGAGATAGCACGACCTTTCCTCCCCGAAAGACTTTTTAGTCAGTCCAAGATGGGATTCAATTCGCCAATTTCTGCATGGATGCAGGGTGAATTAGGTTCAATAGCGGACAGGATTTTAAGGGCCAGTGTGAATATGAACAGACCTTGGCGTAATAGTAAGGCTATGCTTAACTTTTTAAATAATCCGGAATCACGCAGTAAATACTTTCATCGGTATTATACGTTATTCATGCTGGAATTGTTTTTCATAATGCACGTGGACAATAGTTATGATACCCCACCGGTACTATCAATTAAGGAATTATAAATGCCCTCACTAACAACCATCTCGGTTATAATCCCAACATATAATCTATCTGACTATATTGAAAACACCCTACGAAGTGTGTTTTGCCAAACTGTGTTACCAGATGAGATTGTTATTATCGATGATGGCTCTGATGATGATACTATTTTGAGAATTGAGAGGATTTATAATGAGGCTCCGAAAGGGATTGTAAGATTGATTCGCCAGGAACGTTCCGGGCCTGGAGCTGCGCGAAACCGCGGCATTTTGGAAGCAAAAGGGAATTGGATCTCGTTTTTAGACGGAGATGATATTTGGTTGCCGGATAAGATTGAGATGGTAAAGCAAGCAATTGCTGAAAATCCTGATGTCGTCATAGTTACTCATGATGAGTATGAAGTTGATGTCACAGGCACAGAAACTTTAAAACGACTTCATACATACTATGATGCCCAGCTACCATTGTTCTCACAGCTGTATCGGCGATGTTTTCTTTCGACAAGCTGTATGACGGTTAAGAAAGATGCCCTTATCGAATCTGGAGGATTCGATAAAACGTTGCCATCCGCCCAGGATTATGATATGTGGCTTAAGCTGGCGAGGATTGGTAACATGATTTTTATTCCTGTACCACTCGAGAAATATATTTTAAGACCATTCAGCATTTCAACTGATATAACAAAAAGATATAATTGCCTTATGGTTATTGCAAAGAGATATTTTCCGCATTTGGCACACGAATCAGGAGCATTAAGAGCATATTTTTATTTATACAGAAATATACTTATATATAAATATACCGCAATGAAAATGTTTATTTATAAAAGAGAAAGATCACGTGCATTAATGACATTAGCATGTTTGCCTTTTGAACTGATAAATAATTTATTTGCTGGTAAAAAGGCATGAGACTTAGACGCGGCTTGGGACATCTCAGTATGCCCTTATCAATGTTGAGAACTTTCAGAGGACATTTCTGGAACAATGGTTTTCTCCGTGTGCTTATTTACCATGATGTTCCTCCTGCATTCTTTGATGCGTTCAAGCAGCAGATGGAGTTTGCCTTAAAATACTACACTTTCGTTTCTCCAGAATTATTCATCCGAATGAGAGAGCAATCTATGCCAATTATTGGCGGGAACTTATTGTTAACCTTTGATGACGGGTTTAAATCGAACAGATATATTGCAGAAAAAATATTAGGCCCTCTCGGCATAAAGGCACTTTTTTTCGTTGCTACTGACTTTGTAGCGTGCATGAATAGGCAGGCTGAGAAAAATTTTATTGCTGATAATTTATTTGATGGGAAAATATCTGCTGATGATATTCCGGATCACCTGCAGTCAATGGAGTGGTCGGACCTTCATTATTTGCTGGAAAGAGGTCACACGATCGGATCGCATACCAAGACTCATGTTAAGCTTTCTATGGTAAATGAGAGCGAGATTCTAGAGCGCGAGATTGTCGAATCCGGAGATATTTTGCAAAACAGGCTGGGCGCACCGATTGTAACTTTTGCATATCCATTTGGGGATATCGACAGCATTAATTCTGAGGCGCTTTTAGTGGCTGGCAATAGGTATCAGTTTGTTTTTTCCGGAATTCGTGGTCGAAACCATCCTGAAGTTTGTTCAAGGGCATTGCGACGCGATGCAGTATCGCTAAATGATCCTCTTCCTTATTTTCAATTTATACTTGAGGGAGGGCTGTCTCCTTGGTACTGTAAGAACCAAAAAAAACTTGATAAGATGATAAGTGGTTTGTAAATGATAACTTATGCTCCATTACCGAAATGGAAAGACTTGATTATGGCACTCTTTCCAGCAAATGTGGATGACAGGACTCTTGCGAGTTCATGGTGCGGAGATGATGATAATCCTTTTTGGTTTTCTCGCTCGGCGTGGGCTATGAGAGCGATTGCTCTGTGGTGGGAGGTATTCTTCCAACGGAAAGCTCCAAGTATCTGGATACCTGATTATTTTTGCAACCAGTCTTTGTATCCTCTCCGCAAAACTTCATTGAACATAACTTTTTACCCTATTACTGAGCAGCTTCAGCCGGAATGGAATAGCTGCAACAGCCTGGCCAAGGAAAATCCGCCGGATATTTTTGTGATCGTCCACTATTTCGGATATCCAGCTGATACAAAGGGTGCCAGGAATTTCTGCAAGACCCATAAAACTCTCTTGGTTGAGGATGCTGCGCATGTTCTTACTCCGACATCACAGATAGGACACGAGGGTGACTTTGTATTTTATAGTCCTCACAAGTTATTGCCTGTACCAGACGGGTCAGTCTTGATCCTTCGCTCTAAATCAGAGATTTTTAAAAATGAGTCTACTGAAAAGGCGTTAGAGGTAATGAACGACATAGTTAAGGGTGTTAACTTTCCTGCCTCAACTCCTTGGAAGTGGGTAGCAAAACGTGCTGTTCAGAAATTAATGCCTGATAGTCTTTCACGAGTTATCAATAAAAATAGTAGAACAGCTTTTGATAAGGACACAAAATATGCCACGGCAAGTACTCAAGTAGGTTTAAGCAAGTTTGCCCGGAGGTTATTATGGTTTACACAAAAGGACATTAAGGCAATTTCTTTCTTCCGTAATAATAATAGCTCGATTATTGAGTATACATTTAGAACAAAGAATGGATTGTCCCCATATTTCGACCGGAAAGTTCAGGATTGGACTCCATATTTATCTATTTTCCGCTGTAGTAGCTTGGAGATTGCAAAGAATCAATTTGAACATATAAAAAGATCGGGTTGCCCTGTCCAGAGTTGGCCTGATTTGCCCCCCGAGATAATGGAAAATCCAGATGTACATAAATCAGCAATTAATTCGAGAAGGACATTAATAGTTATTCCTATCCACCATTCATTTAATGCCAGTAACTTAGGTAATAAATACTCTTCAAAAGGATTTAAAAGTCATAAAGATATGAATAAAAGATATCGTATTATCTGGAATGAGCTGGACCAAAATGCCTGGGATACTTTATTTGGTTCTGTCGAAATGTCAAATCTTTTGCAATCATGGGCTTATGGTAGTGCAAAGGCTGAATCAGAGGGCTGGAGTGTGAGACGGGGGCAGGTACAAAGGGATGGCAGCACAATAGCAATTGTTCAAGTACTAGAAAAGTGGTTGCCAATTATTGGGAAGATAAGCCGCATTAATCGCGGACCATTATGGCTAAACAAACCTGAATCTTTAGATGTGATTGATGCGGTCTATGCACTGGTGTACAAGCAATGGAAATGGTGGAAAGGAAAAGCTTTGCTGATAGCGCCTGAGCTGCAAAATGCACCGCAAAATATGATGATATTATCCTCCCTGGGATATAGGTCTAGATTAAAGTCCGGCTGGCGTTCCACTTTGCTTGATTTAAGCAAAAAAATAGAAGAATTGCGCGACAATCTTCATAGTAAGTGGAGAAATCAACTGCGCGTTGCAGAAAAATCTGGATTAAGAGTAGTTATAAGTTGCCATGAAGAGGACTTTGATTGGATATCTGGGAAATATGAAGAATTAATGTTAAAAAAAAACTTTAAGGGAATATCCATCAAACTTTTATCATCATTACGTAATTGTTTAAATAATAAAGAGCACTTATTATTATTTAAAGCGATTTATGAAGAAAAAGCGGTTGCTGGGATTTTAATTGCTATGCATGGAAAAACCTGTACATATTTAGTAGGATGGAACGGTATCGAAGGCCGAAAGATTAACGCAACAAACTTTCTTTTGTGGAATGCGATATTAGTGATGAAAGGGAGAGGGTGTTTATGGTTTGATTCGGGTGGGATTGATAATATGAATACTCCAGATATAGCAAAATTTAAGAGGGGAATGGGCGGCGAGGAGTATGAATTAATAGGGGAGTACATATGTATTTAAGTAAAAACTTCGCTGGCATCCAAGGTGTTATTATAATATTGATTTTGTACATCATACTATTGAGAAAATATGCTTTTCCTCTGATTCGGATTGACAGGATCAGTAGGTGAAAATAGCCATCATTAATATAACTGGTGGCGGGATGAGTGGAGTATATAGGAAATACTTGCTTAAGTTAAGACATTATCTCATGTATTATGCCAAAACGAATTGCACTTAATGCCTTGAGCGCTCAAGTTGGAGGCGGGGTTAGCGCCTTTGTAAATCTTATGCCTGCCCTTGCTAGAGTTGATAGCAAAAACCAATATATAGTTTTCCTTTCAAAAAAACAGAAGGAAATATTAGAAGTCATTCCCGAAAATTTTTCAAAAGTCATTGTTGGCTATAATTCATCAAATCCATATGTGCGTATACTGTGGGAACAATTAATATTCCCGTTCTATATTCTTTTTTATAGCGTTGATGTATTGTATTCAGTGGGGAATATCACTACTTTGCTGTCGCCCTGCAAAGTAGTTTTGTTAATTGAAAATTCCAATCCATATTCTTCACTGAATATTAAATGGACGAAGAAACATGTATTAGAAAAAAATTTTCGTAAGTTCTTTGGATGGTTATCGGCAAAAAGGGCAAATAAGATTCGATTTGTTTCAAACAATTCAAAAGCGATATTGGTCAAGAAATTATGTTTGCCGGAAGATAAATGCGTGACAATTTATCATGGTTTTAACAAAAAATCTTTTTCCCGGGAGACAAATGGTAAGAGTAGTTTTAATCCGGAGCACGTTGGTAAGTATATATTAACAGTTGCCGTTGTAACGCCTCACAAAAATTTACATATCCTTATCGAAGCATTTAAGGTCATTATCGAGAAATATCATTATAAAGGGAATCTCGTTATTGTCGGCGACCTCTGTTATTTAGATTATGCTAACCAGATTTGCACCATGATTGATAAGCTGGTATTACATGGTAGGGTAATACTTACCGGAAAAGTGGAGAACAGCAGAATTCATACATATTACAAAAACGCTGATTGTTTCGTCATGCCTTCCGTGGAAGAAACCTTTTGCCTGCCGGTTTTGGAGGCCATGGGATATCAGGTGCCATTGGCAGTATCTGATAATTACGTTCCTGAGTTGAAAGATTGTTTTATCCCTTTCAGAGAGGTTTGTGGAGATGCAGCTCATTACTTCAATCCGTTAGACCCTGAAGATATTGCTTATGGAATCAATAAGATAGTAAGTGAACAGAGTTATAAGGAGCAACTCGTATTACAGGGAAAAATGCAGGCTCAGAAGTATAGCTGGGAGAAGACCGCAAAAGCGCTTATAAATGTGTTTGAGAGTCTATAGAAGGCTGCATGATACGCCTTTTTAATTTCCATAACAAGAGGGACACTACCATATGAAAATCTTACTCATAGAACCGCCGTTTGAGAGATTTATTGGACAAAGGTGTGAATGGTATCCTATAGGATTAACCTCCATTGCTACCTTACTTGAGAAATACGGTTTTAAGGCAAGAGTATATAACGCTGAACATGATAATAGTCTACCTTATATTAATATTAAGAGATTTTACACGGATTATTATAAATATAAAGAAGGCCTCAACAATACCAGCCATCCTATTTGGAAAGAAGTTGCCAGAACTATAAAAGAATTCGAGCCAGAATTAATTGGTATTTCTGTTAAGAGCGTCAAGATTCCTTCAGCATTAAATATTGCCAAAATAGGCAAAGAAATAAATAATTGTGTAAAGATTGTGGCTGGTGGATTTCATTCAACGATTTGTCCTCAAGACCTACTAAGTGCAAAAGAAGTAGATTTTATCATACGTGATGAGGGAGAAGAAACATTGTTGGAACTATTGGAATATATCAGAACAGGTAACAGTAAATTTGAGGAAATAGCCGGGATTTCCTTTAAAGATAAGGATGGGAATTTGGTCAATAACCCCAAACGATCACTAATTGAAAACCTGGATAGTCTTCCTTATCCAAAAAGAGAACTACTTATATTAATAGGTAAAGAAACATATACTAAGGACCAATTGGGCTGGATTATTACAAGCAGGGGGTGCCCATATGATTGTACTTTTTGTAATTCTAGTGCTATATGGAACAGGGCCGTAAGATATAGAAGCATTCAAAATGTAGTGGAAGAAATAGATTACCTTAAGAAAGAGTACAATATATCAAACTTTAACTTTATAGACGATTCTTTTACAGTCAACAGGAAGAGGGTTTTAGAGTTTTGCAAGATACTCATTCAAGAAAAAAAGGAAATTAGCTGGTCATGCCTTACCCGTGCAGACCTTATTGATGTTGAAATGACTCGATTTATGCAAAAGGCAGGATGCACAAAAATAGATATCGGAATAGAATCAGGCAGTGAAAATATTCAGAAAGTTATTGGCAAGGGAATGAAACTTGACAGAGTAAGAGAAATGGCAAAAATGTTCAAAGAAAACAAGATGTTTTGGACAGGTTTTTTTATGATGGGTTTTCCTACCGAGACAAAGGAAGATATCCTGGAAACACTAAGATTTATGAAAGAGGTAAATCCAGATTGGATATGTTTAAGTATATTTACACCCTATCCTGGCACTAAACTTTATGAAATAGTCAAAGAAAAAGGTTTGATGTCACCGGATAAGGGTTCTATTTATAGTCATCAAAATCCAGATAATTGTTTTTCTGAAAAAATTTCTCCGGCAGAGTTCCATAAGCTTGCTGAATTAATGATTGAAGAGTTTGATAAACATAATAGAGCTCCTAAATCCCTCCTAAAAAGAGCTATGACTAGAAGGTATCACCGAAAACCAATGTTAATATTTAAAGATATCAAAAAGATGTTGTCTTGGATTTCAAAATAGCCCCGCTTTCCTTTTAATAGTTATTTATGTACTATAAGGTAATAATCTAATGCATTCTATTATTTTTCTTGAAAAGCTTATGGAAGATGTTGCATCGTTGGAGCGTCAGTTTAGTAATTCTTTTATATCGCTATCTCTTTTTGAAGATTTTGAAAAAGCTAAGGCTATATTCATCAAACCCAACCTCACCTACCCCGTATACAAAAAAGGAGTAACAACCCGAAAAGATTTTGTAGGCACTCTTGTTAGAGCCCTTAGAAAAATCAATGATAGAACAAAAATCTATATAGGTGAAGGTGAAGGTGGTTACAACAGCTTTTCTATGTCTGATGCATTTAGAGATATGGGGTTTCTGGAGATAGAGAAGGAGTTCCCCCAGGTCAAAATCATCAACCTTTCAAAGATCCCATCCAAGGAGATTGAGATTGATACTCCACGGGGGCCTTATAAGATTGCACTTCCTGAGATATTTTTTAACGAGATAGATTTCTCGATCAGTTGTCCCCTGCCCAAGGTCCATTGTATGACGAAAATAACACTTTCGTATAAAAATCAGTGGGGATGTCTGCCTGATGTTATGAGGTTAAAAAATCATTATATGTTTGATTATATCATCTCTAAGGTATCGGACATCTTGAAATTTAGATATGCTTTTTTAGATGGCAAATATGGGCTAACTAATAATGGGCCGATGGTTGGTGATCCTATTGAGGTTAACTGGTTTGCTGCATCTAATTCACTTGGAGCATTTGATATGATAGTATCTGAGATGATGGGGTTTGATTGGAGAAAGGTGGGTCACTTAAAGATGGCTGCAAAGTATGGGTTTATACCAAATAGAGAAGACACCCAGGTTATTGGAGATATAGAATCATTAAAAAGGAAGTTTGTTTTAAAACGCAATATTTGGAATTATCCTGCATTAACTGCGTTTCATTCCCCAAAATTAACACATCTATTTTATTTTTCAATATGGGCTAAACTCCTCCATGATGTAATGTATACATTCCGTAAGAGGCCAATAATAGAACAGTGAAACAAATTATTCAAAACTATCGTTCTGGTGAACTTGAACTTGCAGAGGTACCAGTCCCTATGTGTTCTTCCAATAAGATATTGGTGAAGAACTGTGCCTCATTAATTAGTATAGGTACTGAACGTTCTATTATTGAATTAGGCCAAAAGAGCCTTCTTGGCAAGGCAAAGGCACGTCCCGACTTGGTTAAAAGATTCATGGATAAGGCAAAAAAGGAAGGTTTTGTTAAGACATTTAAAGAGGCCCTTGACAGGTTAGATAATCCAACTGCTTTGGGCTATAGTTCCGCTGGAGTTGTTATCGAAGTGGGAAGCAATGTGCAGAAAATCTCACCAGGTGATAGGGTTGCCTGTATCGGGGCAGGATATGCGTCACATGCAGAATATATTACAGTGCCAGAGAATCTCTGTTGTAAGATCCCTGATGGCCTAACTTTTGAAGAGGCATCATCTGGGATGCTTGGGATTATTGCACTTCATGGGATTAGGTGCGCCAAACTCTCGTTTGGTGAATCCGTAGCTGTTATAGGGTTGGGATTATTAGGATTGATTTCTGTTCAAATTCTTAAGGCCTACGGATGTAAGGTTATTGGAACTGACATTGATCCTGCAAAGATAGAGTTAGCCAGAAAACTGGGCGCTGATTACGTGTTTGCCTCAGTAGTTGATTTTAAAAATGGAGTTGAGAAAGCTACCTATGGCAATGGCGCTGATGCAGTGATAATAACAGCGGCAACCAAAAGTGATTTACCTGTAAACACTGCGGTTGATGTTGCAAGATACGGAGGGAAGATAGTTTTGGTCGGTGTCGCTGATATCCATCCGCAGAGAAATGAGATGTGGCACAAGGAGGTTGAGATTATCGTTTCAAAGGCAGGCGGACCTGGCACCTTTGACCCTTTTTATGAGAATAAGGGAATTGACTATCCCATTGGATATGTGAGATGGACTGAGAATAGGAACCTTGAAGAATTTCTCAGGCTTGTATCAGTTGGAAGGGTTGATGTGAAGTCATTGATTTCCCACAGATTCAAGATTGATGGTGTAGAGACGGTCTATAAAAACATGTTGGATAATATCGGAGGGCCATATATTGCTGTGATTCTCGAATATCCTGAAACAGATGTGCAGACTGCCGTAACTGGTAGTAGGATGAGAGTCTTAAAATCTAAACCTCATGACCTATCCCCAATCAGATCTCAAATTTCTCTCGGGGTAATCGGTGCGGGACTATTTGGCAAGTCACTACTTTTGCCGTCTTTAAAAGACATTAGAGGTATTAGGCTGCATACGATTTCTACTTCTTCGAGCTCTAATACGTATCATACAGGAAAGAGATTTGGATTTGAGAACTGTACAACTGATTATAGGGAGGTGCTTAACGATAAAGAGATAAACGCTGCAATGATTCTTACCCCGCATAGTCTGCATGCGAAGATGGTAATAGAAGCGCTAAAGGCAGAGAAGCAGGTATTTGTAGAAAAACCACTTTGTATCAATGAGAAAGAGTTAGAAGAAATAATGGATGCTTATCAGCATCAGTCACTCTTTCTTATGGTTGGATATAATAGGAGATTTTCACCTCATTCCGTAAAAATTGCTAACTATCTTGTAAATCGTCAGGCCCCAATAGTAATTAATTATAGAATCAACGCTGGCTTTGTTCCAGCTGACCATTGGGTACATTCAGAAGAAGAAGGAGGCAGCCGGGTTATTGGTGAGATTTGTCACTTTGTGGATATGATGCAATTTTTGACGAAAAGTAATCCTGTCAGAGTTTATGGGGAGAGGATTTCGGGAAATAATAAAACAACGCTAAATAGTGATAATTTAGCGATTACTTTGAAATTTGAGGATGGCTCAGTCGGAAATATTCTTTATTCAGCCTCAGGGGATAGGGCATACTCAAGAGAGCAGATAGAGATTTTCTGTGAAGGGAGTGTCATTGTATCAACAGATTATAGAGAGACAAACTTTATCACGAATGGGGTAAAGAAACGATATAAGACATTTAAGCAAGAGATTGGGTATAAAGAAGAGATGCAACACTTTTATGATGTTATAACTGAAAAATCTAAGCCAGGGATAACCCCTCAGGAAATATTTCTATCCACCCTTACGGTTTTTAAGATTAACGAATCATTAGAAAAAGTGACCCCAATCGCGATAACTATATGAATATTCTCTTAGTTACAGAATCATATCCCCCGGAGATACGTTCCTGTTCCCATCTGATGCAGGAGATGGCAGAAGAGCTTAGAAACAGAGGACATAAGGTTTTTGTTGTTGCTCCATATCCGAAGTATAATATTACTGCGGATATGGAGGGCAAGAGTTTCCATGAATTTACTGATGAAAATGGAATAGGTGTCATTCGGGTGAAAATCCTTCCTCATCATAAAGTTAGTTTCATAATAAGAGGGGTTTCTCAACTAACCATGTCATATATCTTATTCCCAAAGATTAAGATGCACATTAAAGATAAAGTAGATGCTATTATAGCTTATAGCCCACCTCTGCCGCTGACGGATGTTGGAAGGATGGTGAAGAAGAAATATGGGGCAAAGTTCATCCTGAATATTCAAGACATATTTCCTCAAAATGCTATTGACCTTGGAATCATTAAAAATACTTTTGTAATAAAGTTTTTTGAATGGTTAGAGAGAAGGGCGTATAAAAATGCGGATAAGATTACGGTACATTCGGAGAATAACAAAAAGTTTCTTCTTGATAAAAAACAGATTCCCCCTGATAAAATTCATGTCCTCCATAATTGGGTAGACATCAAGGAATATACCAATGTAAACGGAGCTGGTTCTTTCCGGGAAAAGTATGGACTATCAGATAAGTTTATTTTTCTGTTTGCAGGTGTTATCGGTCCTTCGCAATATCTTGAGTTAGTGATCAATATTGCAAAAGAGGTTAAAGATAACTCTGATATTGTATTTCTTCTTGTTGGTGATGGAATGGAAAAAGACAGGCTTGTGAGGATGATCGAAGACTACAAGCTAAAAAATGTTATTATTAAACCTTTTGTATCCAAGGAGGAATATCCCAAACTCGTGAGGGATGTGAATGTAGGTCTTGTCTGCCTGAGCAGTAAAAATAAGACTCCGGTAATTCCGAGCAAAATACTGGGGTATATGGCGGCCTCTATCCCTATAGTAGCTTTTTTAAACAAAGAAAGTGACGGACATAGCTTAATCAAGGATGCTGGATGTGGTTATTCAGTGGTCTCTGATGAGCACAAAAAGGCGATGGATCTGGTGATAAAAATATATAAGGAAAAGGATAAATTAAAACAATATGGTGAGAATGGATTAAGCTATGTATCAACATATTTTGATAAGAGTATCTGTATAAGTGCATTAGAAAAATTATTAAGGACATAGGAGGGAATTTATGGAAAAAGAGTATTTGGGAATGTATAAGGATAAAGTTGTTCTGGTTACCGGAGGCGCTGGCGCCATTGGTTCCAACCTCACCAGGACTATTGCCGGCCTTGGGGCCAAGATAGTGATGGTACTTGATAATTTATCATCAGCCGAACGATGGAATGTTCCAGCGCTATCAAATGTCATGTTTGTTGAAGGGGATATACGTGATGAGGTGAAGCTCAAAAGGGTATTTTTTGAAAAACCGGAATATGTTTTTCACTTGGCCGCATTTTTTGCAAACCAAAACTCTGTGGATCACCCAGAAATAGATCTTGATGTCAATGGTATGGGGACATTAAGGTTGCTGGAGTATTCTCTTTTTACAGGGGTTAAGAGGTTTATCTATGCATCTTCAGGGTGTTCTATTTATGGCAGTAGCGCCCCCCTGCCATTGCGGGAGGAGTTTATGTCTTTGAACCTGAGTACACCCTATCAGATTACTAAGATGCTTGGAGAGCTTTACTGTAACTTCTTTTATAATCATTATGGTTTGCCAGTTGTTAAGACCAGATTTTTTAACTCTTATGGTCCCGGGGAGATTCCGGGTCAATATAGAAATGTGATTCCCAATTTTATCTATTGGGCGATGAAAGGAGAGTCCTTGCCTCTTACAGGGACTGGGGAAGAGACAAGAGATTTTACCTATGTCAATGATTTGATAGATGGACTATTGAGGGCAGGGTACTATGAGGAGGCAATTGGAAAGGAATTTAATCTTGCTTCCGGGAAGGAGACGAAGATTATTGATTTAGCAAATAGGATTAGTGACCTGACAGGGAATAAAGCCGGAATTAATTTTTTGTCACGGAGGAAATGGGATACAAAAAGCAGGTTGCTTGCTTCAGTGGACCGTGCAAAAACGTTAGTTGGATATGTACCCAAAACAGAGTTTGATGAGGGACTAAAAAGGACAGTTGAGTGGTTTAAAGAGAAATGGGATTTAATTGAACAGGCTGCGTCATTTGGTCCTGGAATGACCTCTGCAGTGAGAGATAAGGACACGAAATAAATGAAGATTCTTACTATATTTGGGACCAGACCTGAAGCTATTAAGGTGGCCCCTGTCCTTATGGAACTGAGGAATTGCTCCAATGCCGTTACCTCTAAGGTCTGTGTTACTGCTCAACACAGGGAGATGTTGGACCAGGTGTTAAAGGTTTTTGATATTAAGCCGGACTATGATCTGAATATTATGTTTAAGGGACAGGACCTGTTTGATGTATCAATTAACTCCTTAGCCGGGCTCAGAGATGTCCTGAAAAAGGAAAGGCCGGATATGGTTTTAGTTCAGGGGGATACGACGACCGCATTTATGGGGGGGCTTGCAGCCTACTATCTCAAGATACCCATAGGTCACATTGAGGCTGGGTTGAGAACATATGATAAGTACAGTCCTTATCCTGAAGAGAAAAACAGGCATATATTGGGTGTACTGGCAGACTATCACTTTGCCCCAACATCATGGGCAAGGTCCAATCTTTTAAAAGAGGGGATTCCTGAAGACAAAATATGGGTGACCGGGAATACGGTCATTGATGCGTTGCAGTATATTGTTAGCAGGCAGACAGAAATTAAGAGCAGGCAATTCTGGAATAGATATTTTGAAGAGAAATGGGGCGTTAATCTTCCGTCTACTTATGATGGCAATAACCCGAAACTGATATTAGTGACTGGCCATAGACGGGAAAACTTTGGTGAAGGGTTTGAGAACATTTGTTTAGCGCTTAAGGAAATAGCAGAAAAGAGAGACGATGTAGTAATAATTTATCCCGTTCACCTTAACCCTAATGTGCAAAAGCCTGTAAAATCTATCTTAAATGAACAGCGCAACGTCTATCTTATAGACCCATTGGAATATGAACCATTTGTATTTTTAATGAGCAATGCACATCTTGTCCTTACCGATTCGGGTGGTGTTCAGGAGGAAGCCCCTTCTCTAGGGAAGCCGGTATTGGTCATGAGAAACACAACGGAAAGGCCTGAAGGGATAGAGGCTGGTACAGTGAAGTTAGTGGGTACGGATAAGGATAATATAATTAAAAGCATAATGGAACTATTAGACAATTCAGAATACTACGAAAGTATGTCAAAGGCTGTGAATCCTTATGGGGATGGCAGAGCTGCATCGCGAATTATCGACGTCTTGAAAGAACATAATGATTACTCTATTCAGTAGCTTTATCAAGATATCATATCCAATCGTGAATATCTAACTAATGTCAAGTGCTGTAAAGGAAGCCGTAAAAAAAGTTTTTGTAACCGGTGCAACTGGTTTTGTTGGGAAAATGCTCTGCCACAGTCTCGTGGAAAAGGGTTATCATGTGACAGGGACTGTTCGATCACCTGGAAAAATTGGCTTGCTTCCTGGGAGAATGGAATACCGGATAGTTGAAGATATTGGACCTGAAACCGAATGGGCTGGGGCATTGGACAACGTTGATGCAGTTGTCTATCTCGCCGCAAGGGTCCATGTGATGCACGAGACCTCCACGAATCCACTGGATGAGTATAGAAGGGTAAATACCTCAGGGGCAGCAAGATTATTTGACATGGCGGTGAAGGCAGGTGTTCGAAGGATAATCTATCTAAGTACTATCAAGGTGAATGGGGAGAAAACTGAAGGAAACTCGTATACGGAAGATTCTTCGGTTTGCCCTGCAGATGCATATGCCCAATCCAAATGGGAGGCAGAGCAGATATTGCACGGCCTTGCTTTAAAGCGGGGTATTGAGGTGGTCATCATACGTCCACCCATGATTTATGGGCCGGACGTAGGGGGGAATTTCTTACGGCTTTTAAACTGGGTAAACAGAGATATTCCCTTACCATTGGCACTTGTAAATAATAATAGAAGTCTGATCTATGCAGGCAATCTCGTGGATGTTATTGAGACTTGTATTACCAACCCAGGTGCTGCAGGAGAGACCTTTTTGGTGAGTGACGGAGAGGATACCTCCACACCAGACCTGATCAGGATGATTGCGAAAACAATGAATAAAACAGCGAGATTGATCCCCTTGCCGGATCTGTTGTTAAAAACTGCTGGAAAACTTATGGGGAAAGGGCCGGAGATAGAACGGCTCACTGGCTCTCTTCACATAGATAGCAGTAAGATCAGGAAGGTCCTTGACTGGATGCCGCCGTTTACTATGGCAGAAGGGATTCGTGAAACAGTTAAATGGTACAAGAATAGTATAAGGTCCGTGAGGTGTTAACCGCCCTAACTATTTTATTGGCCATTTTGTTCAGTGCAATCAGTTCTGCGGTTATATCTAAATACAGTTTCAGAATTGCCGCAGTAGATGTTCCCAATGAGCGTAGTTCTCATTCACTTCCGACACCACGCGGCGGCGGCGTTGGGATATGGATTGCTTTAGTCATTGTTGGCGTTTTTATAACAAGGGACTTTTATTTTTCTGCGATTCTAAGCATTACAGGCCTCCTTGGTTTACTTGAAGACCGCTTTACTCTCTCTTCCAAAATCCGCCTTTTAAGTCAGTTTGTCATTTCTTTCTTTGTTGTATCTCTTTTTTCAGGACTTCCTCCCACTCTGTTAACAATATTCCTCTACTTATTCTGGCTTATATTTATTGTTGGGACGACT
>Ga0209212_1000978_pt1 | contig 50648 bp, 54 predicted proteins | sample RifGroC2_FD_183996 | JGI IMG/M metagenome (GOLD analysis project Ga0209212, IMG submission 183996) | Groundwater microbial communities from Rifle, Colorado, USA - Groundwater C2 (SPAdes) (version 2) | ecosystem: Environmental > Aquatic > Deep subsurface > Groundwater | place: Rifle, Colorado... | reverse complement strand
ACCCCAGTAACGCTTTTTATGCTCGGTAAAGATGTCTTTTTTGGTTGCCATAGTCATAGACGACTACGGTAACCTATTTATGATCTATCCACACCTTTCTTGGTAACATTATTTGTGATCTATATCGTCCTCTTGAATCAAGTAAAAATGTGTGCTAAATTACTAAAATGAAAACGGGGGGCAAAGAAATAGTGTTTGAGTTTGGTAATCATGCTTTTTTCTCCCTCTTTCCTGCTTTGAGATATTTATTTACAAGCAGGTCAAAATCAGAAATATAGTTTTTATCTTGTTCCTTTTTATATATCTCATATTCCGTACCAGCTTTTTCCTCAGCTTCTTCTGCTCTCACGGTACCAGCATTTTTTAAAATACCCCTCCCTAAAAGAGTCAGATACTCATTAAGTTTACCAATCCAGTCTTTCATGGTCATGGCATGCTCGCTTTTAGCTTGAATCTCGGCAAATGATAAATATGCATCTACGATACGATTAAGCATCTCAAGCTCGTTTTCGTTTAAATAATTTTTAGCGATGTAAATATCACGCTGAATAGGATACAGACCTGAAAAATTTGTAAGCCCCATCATTGGTTTTTTACTATTGGCGCGCTCTGCGATTAATTCTGCTGCAGTTTTCCCACTCACCGCAAAATGCATCTTATTTTGCACTGTCTTAAAAAACAAATCTGTTTCTTTGGCATCTTTACGATAATCAATGCTCGTCGCATAAATATCTGTCACTTTTTGATACAACATTCGTTCACTTGATCGGATATCTCGGATGCGCTCCAAAAGCTCTTCAAAAAAGCGTGATTTATAACCGCCTTGTTTAAGACGGGCATCGTCCATAGTAAATCCCTTGATCATATATTCTTTTAGACGGTCTGTAGCCCATTGGCGAAAAAGTGTGCCACGGATAGAATTTACTCGATACCCTACAGCAATAATTACTTCTAATGGATACATTCTTATTTTTCTTCGTACCTTCCGATTGCCTTCATTTTGAACTATCGAGAAATCCTCGACAGTTGAACCTCCATAAATCTCATGCTCAAGATAAATATTTTTTAGATGTAAAGAAACATTATCAACAGAACAATCAAAAAGTTCTGCAATAAGCTTTTGAGTAAGCCAGACATTTTCATGCTCAAAACGAACTTCGACACGGGTTTTTCCGTCCTCAGTCTGATAAATAATGATTTGTGATTTTTGATTATCAGGTATATTTTTCATAATGCAAACATAACCCCGAATCCGACGTGTTTAATCAGCTGTCTACTAAATATAGACAACTCAACATTCTTCATTATGGCACAATTTAACTTTTGTTTACCCCCAGTAGTTTCCACCAAAAGGGGGGTGGCAATTTGCCCCCACCCTTTAGAAAGCTCAGATCAATAATTAGAATATCAGCTCAGGTTTATCTTTTTGAAGTTAAAGGAGGGTGCTAAAAAGACCAATGATAAAAATGGACGGCTTGAACCTACAAAAAACCCGTCAGATCGATCTAATTTGAAATGTTATATAAAAAGTTCTCTATGGTGCCGAGGAGAGGACTTGAACCTCCACGGGATTACTCCCGCTAGCTCCTAAAGCTAGTGCGTCTACCATTTCGCCACCTCGGCATGGTGTTAATTTTACCATTTGATAGGTTAAAATAAGAGGCTATGACCATCAAACAGACTAAAATCGAAACAGGCACCGCCTTCTTGGAAGCCAGCGTCACCCCAGAGGAAATTGAGGTGGAAAAAAATCGTGTGGTAGACGAAATGATTAAGTCCGTATCGGTCAATGGTTTTCGCACCGGCAAAGCTCCAAAGTCAATCGCCGAAAAAGAACTGGACCCCAACAAGCTCAGCGATCACATTCTAAACCATGTCATGAGCCGTCTCCTGGAACAGACTATCAAAGAAAATAAATATCGACTCCTTGGTCGACCTGTTCTCGATGAAATAAAAACCAAAAAGGAGGGAGGTTGGTCGGTAAAGCTCCAACTTCCACTTTATCCGGAGATCAAGCTCGGGGATTACCAAAAATATCTAAAATCAAAAACTAAAGATAAAAAAATCGAAGATGTTTACACTAAACTTTTGGAAAACGAGAGATTTGCTGTCTCACCTTTGGTAATAAAGGAAGAAGTAAACTACAGTCTAGAACGCCTTAACGCCCAGGCAAAGTCACTCAACTTACCCATTGATGATTACCTCAAAGCCCTCAACAAAAACCTCGAACAGGTCAAAAAGGAATACGCCGAAAGTGCCGAAAAGTCAGTCAGGTTGGACCTTATTTTGCTCGAAATCGCCAAAAAAGAAGGGGTTGATACTAAGGACACCGAACTGCTAGAATTAGCCAAAGTTAGTAACCTACCCAATACTCAACCGGATCAACTAAGATCGGTCGTCAACCGCCGAAAGACTCTTGATTTATTAATGACTCTTTGATATTATAGGGCCAGTAAATGACTAACCCAGGCAATCAAAATAGTAATAGCGCCGGAAACAGCAAGATCCAAAGTTTTTTGGAGGCTCTGAGAAACTCTCAAGGACGTTCATTTGAAGGCGGAAATCAAGAACCTGGATCCAATCCGTTTACTCAATTTAAAGAGAAAAAAGAGGCAGAAAAGAGAAGGTCGGAACAGTTTTTGCAAGCCAGACAGCAAGAGTGGAATCAAGTTTTTTCCTCAAAGGAGAAGAAAACCGAGCAAAGAATTGAGGAGCTCAGAGCTGATCTAAAAATTCTTGCCAAACAAGTCAAAAATCTTGATAAAAATCTTCTCAAAGCCGTAGAAACACCCCTCGTGGAAGCGGGGGAGTACCACGAATCATTCCTTGCCCATATTAAAAAAATGATTCATCTTTTTAGCCTCCAAGTTCAAGAGGCCAACAGTTGGTTGGCCATGTACAACTCCCGCTCAACCAAAAAAGGCTTCTATCTCGGCATGGCCAAGACTGGGGGAACCTCCTTCACTCAGGCCAACGAACGTTCGGTAGCTACCTCCGTCGGCTGATGATAAAATAAACCCTATTGGGCTCGTAGCTCAGCTGGCTAGAGCGCTGCATTGACATTGCAGAGGTCACTGGTTCGAGTCCAGTCGGGCCCACCACCAAATTACAATCAATAAACAAAAACTTGGGTAAATACTACCGCATCAATCAAAATATCCGCTATCCAGAAGTCCGAGTCGTTGACGAAGAAAGCAAGCAGTTGGGTATTATGCCCACCAAAGAAGCCCTCGAGAGAGCTATGGCTCTTGGTCTAGACTTGGTCGAAATCACCGCCAAAGCTATACCTCCTATTGTCAAAATCATCGATTTTCAGAAATTCAAGTACCAAGAAGAGAAAAAGGATCATTCCGGCAGTGCCAAAGGCGGACAAGAAACCAAAGAGATCAGACTTAAGCCTTTTATGGCCGAAAATGACATCATGGTCAAAATCAGGCAAGCAGAAAAATTTTTAAAAGGTGGCGACCGAGTCAAGTTAGTGGTAAAATTCCAGGGAAGGGAAATCACTAAAAAAGAGTTTGGCGAAAAACTGATGGCCCGGGTCCTCGAAAGCCTGTCTGAAGTTTCTTCTGTAGCCGAAGCCCCTAAATTTTTGGGCAAGCTCCTCATTGCCCAGATAAAGCCAAAGAAATAAAATGACCAAACTCAAACAAAAGACTAGAAAAATTGTCATGAAGCGGTTCAAAATTACCGGCACCGGTAAAGTGCTTCGTCGTAGTCCGTACATGCGACATCTTCGTCGCAAAAAAAGCAAAAAGCTTATCCGTCGATATCGGCACTATGTAGAGGTCACCGGCAGAATTGCTACCAAAATTAAACAAATGCTCCATCTATAAACCTATGCCTAGAGTAAAAACCGGTACTGTGCGCCGTCAGGGACACAAAAAAGTCTTCAAGCTCGCTAAGGGTTTTAGAATGACCAGAAACCGTCTTTTTAAGACTGCCTCTGAAGCTGTTTTACACGCCGGTCAGTATGCCTACAATGGTCGCAAGGAGAGAAAGCAACAAATGAGAGTTATCTGGATCAGTCGAATCAATGCCGCTCTTTCAGCCATTCAAGGAGCTCCCAAGTACTCCAGATTTATCAAAGCACTTTCCGACAAAAAGATTACTTTAAATCGTAAAATTATGGCTGCCTTAGCTACTGACTTGCACGAAACCTTCAAAGATCTCGTCTCCTTTACTGTCAAAAAATAAAGGATTTTTGTTATGATTAAAGTTGATGGGCACAAAATTCAACGAAATAGTCGAAATTACCAAAGAATTTACCCAGGATTTAAAAACCTCTTCTCTTTCTGACGAAATCGACTCGCTTAATCTCAAATATCTTGGTCGGCAAGGTAAGGTTAACTCTCTGTTCAAATCTCTTCCCATAAAATCGGATCCAAAAATTGGTCAACAGATCAATCATCTAAAAAAATTCATTCAAACCAAACTGTCGGAAAAGCTTGAAGCCGCTCTGTCTGTGGCCGGCCATCAGGTCATTGATGTGACTGTCCCCGGCATTCCTATCCTCAAAGGCAGTCTTCATCCTCTAACTCAAACCATCGAAGAAATCGAGTCCATTTTCAAAGGACTGGGCTTTGTCAGAAGACGCTATCCGGAAGTCGAAACCGATTGGTATTACGCCGAAGGCTTAAACATTCCCAAAGATCATCCGGCTAGAGACGATCAAGAAACTTTTTATGTTGGAGAAAATGTTGTTCTCACTGCTCATACCAGTAATGGTCAACTCAGGGAAATGGAGTACAAAAAAAACCCTCCCATAAAAATGATTAACATTGGCAAAACCTATCGACGACAGTTCGACGCCTCTCACACCCCCATGTTCCATCAGTTTGAAGGTCTGGTCATTGACAAAAACATCAATATTACACACCTTTTAGGGGTCACCGACTATTTTGTCAAACAATACTTTGGTCCGGATAGGCGAACTCGCCTTCGTCCTCATCACTTTCAATTCACCGAGCCTAGCTTTGAGATTGATATTTCTTGTGGTCTTTGTCAAGGCACCGGTCTAATCGGAAAAACTTCTTGTAAGATTTGTAAATCCGGTTGGTTGGAGCTTGGTGGAGCCGGTATGGTTCACCCGCTGGTCTTAAGAAACGGGGGTTTTAATCCAGACGAATGTTCCGGCTTTGCCTTTGGCTGGGGAGTGGAACGAGTCTTGATGATGAAGTCCGGTTTACCCGATCTTCGTTTGATTTTTAGCGATGATATTAGATTTTTAAATCAATTTTAAAATGAACATAATTATTACCGACTCTTCACTAAGAAAGTTTTTGGAAACCCCGGCCAAAGCGGAATCTCTTAGTCAGAACCTCAGTCTTTGCGGTCCAACATTCGACCAGGTTACGAAAGTTGGAGACGACTTTATTTACAATATTGAGATAATCACCAACCGAGTAGACACAGCCGGTGCCCAAGGTGTGGCTAGAGAATCGGCGGCCATACTTGCCCAGTTTGGCATACCGGCAAAACTAATAAATGACCCTTATCAGGATAAACCTCATTTCAAAGAGGGTTTATCTAAACAATTTCATTTTAATATCGAAAAAGACTTGGTGGTCAGATTCACGGCTATCGCTTTCGAAAACATCTTGGTCAAACCGTCATCCCGGGAAACCCAAAGGCTCCTTGAAAATTGTGGACAACGATCCCTCAATAACTGCATCGATATCACCAATGAGCTGACTCTCCTCTATGGCATGCCCAGTCACATTTTCGATCTAGATAAACTGGCATCCCAAAACTTACATCTTAGAGAAAGTCATCGTGGAGAAGAATTAACTACTTTAGACGGCCAAAAAAACAAGTTAGATGGTGGTGACATTGTCATCGAAGACGGCTCTGGTAGACTGGTCGATCTCTGTGGAGTCATGGGTGGATCTTTGGCTGAAGTAGACAATCACACCAAAAACATTTTACTCATAGTTCCGGTCTATCCAGCCAAAAGAATTCGTAAAACTTCCTTATCTCTTCAAAAAAGAACCCTGGCGGCTCAGATTTACGAAAAGCAACCCGATCCGGAGCTGTGTCTACCCGTAATCTTCAAGGCGATTCAATTGTTTAAAGAGAGAACCGGTGCCGAAGTTTCTTCATCACTGTATGATTACTATCCCATTATTCGTCCACCCAAAACCATCACCCTCGATTTTAATTGGTTAAATTCCTTCGTCGGTATCGAAATAAAGAGAGAAACCGTCATTTCCATCTTGGCCAGTCTTGGTTTTTTAGTCACCCTTGAAAACGAGCGTCTCGTTTGTTCTGTTCCCAGTTGGAGATATCACGACATCAATATTAAAGAAGATTTGGCTGAAGAGGTCGCTCGAATCTACGGTTATTTCCGTTTCCCTTCGATCCTCCCTTGCGTCAATCTATCATCAGAACCAAAAAATCTGTTGTTAGAAGCGGAACTCAAAATTAAAAAGTATTTATCTAACATCGGTTTTTTTGAAATTTATAACAGTTCCCTAATCTCTCATGAACTAATCAAAAAAACCTCCCAAAACTCAGACGAACTATTAAATCTACTAAATCCTTTGTCATCCGAATTTGCCTTCCTCAGAAACAGCCTTTTGCCATCTCACCTGGAAAATCATAAACGCAATCAAGGAAAATTTTCCGAACCGCTCCGAACCTACGAAGTATCCAACTGCTATCAAAAGGTAAGGGGGAAAGAACTGCCTCATGAAATATCTACCTTAGCCATATTATCGAATGAAAATTATCGACAGGCAAAAGGTAAAATCGAATCCCTACTGGACTACATGAATGTTGACGATATTTCTTTCAGGCCTTCCCAATTCGCTCCACCATTTTTCAGTCAGCTGGCCACCGCCGATATTTATTCGAAAGATATTCTTCTTGGACAGATAGGGCTACTAAAACCGAGTCTCCTCAGAAATATTGGTTTACCATCCAACCCCATCGCCATAGAAATCAATTTGGAAAAATTATGCTCCAAAATAAATGAGGAGACTGATATTCAGCTTGTCTCCAACTATCCATATATGCTTGAAGACATCACCATCACTTCCGACAAACCGCTGGGTGAACTAATCCAGGATCTTAAGAGCTTTGATCCACTCATTCGAGAAGTTTCATACATTGAAAGTTACCGAAATAAGCACACTTTTAAATTCTTTTTTGGCTCATCAAGTCGAAATTTAGATCAAAAAGAAGTCAACTCTCTCAAAGGCACCATCCAAAAGCACTTCTCCAACTAGATCGTGGCGGAACTGGTGGCGATGTAGTCCGTATTGACCGCGAACTCGATGGTTTTAGATTCTTCGGCACCCTCGTTATTCTTAGCCGTTACTCGTAAACTATGTTGTCCGGATGAAATTTCTAAAGTTGTCAAATAATCGCCACTTGTAATAACTTTTTTCTCATTCCCATCAAGATAAATCCTGGCTTCTACTATCGGTTTACTAGAAACTACCAAGAAACGAACAGTCACCTTATCACCTTCTACTTTTGAGTGGTTTTCTGGTGTCACAATCTGCACGTCCATGATCGCACTGGCTCCGCAAACTTCCGTTGGAGGTTTGTAAATTGGATTCTCCTGTTTAGATATCCAGTCATCGATGCCTTTTTGCCACAAAGACTTGTTCGTTAGAAAATCAATTTCTCTCATAACTATAAACTCCTTTTCATCGTAGTTTCCTTGAGATATAGATACTTTATCGGCTAACTTTCCGGGGTCATTTTTACATATTTTGACTTTAGTGTGAACCGTGTCCGGGCCATTAGGTAATGAGCCGTTAACAAACCACTCTTTATAACTGCCAAAGCCATCGTGGGCCGGATATCCGGAAACCTTATCAACCTCAATCTGAGAAACACCCTCGGGCACTGTAAAGGGAGTGTCCGGTTTAAAAGTCAACCCATCAAGCATCTCTCTTTTCCAAATAGGCGCCGCTCCGGAAACACCGGAGGCCACGTTTTTCATTTTCTCATTATTATTATTTCCCACCCAAACACCTACAATAATGTCCCGACTCCAACCAATAGTCCAGTTATCTCTCAAATCATTGGTCGTGCCTGTTTTCACCGCTACTGCTCTCGCTCCCATATTTAAATAAGAATTTGGACCAAAAGTCAGAAGCCTCGAATTGTTGTCGGACAAAATCGAATTTATCAAAAAGGCTACCTTTTCATCCAGCACTCGTTCCGGTTTTACCAGTTTATTTTCAAAAATTACTTTATCCTGATTATCCTCAATTTTTAAAATAGCTATCGGTTCCACCTTATATCCTCCATTGGCAAAAGCACTATAAGCCGCTGTCATTTCCAACAGTCTTACTTCGCCTCCTCCAAGGGCCATCGAGAGACCGACTCTGGCCATGGTCTCTGCCGTCGGCTCAAGTGAGGTCAGACCCATTCTATAACCCTGGCGCAAGACGTTTTCCACTCCCACCAAAGCCAACAGTTTTACAGCCGGAATATTGATGGAACTACCGAGAGCGTCCCTAAGGTGTAAAAGACCGTGTTCTTTACCGTCATAATTCTTTGGAATATAAGGCGTTTTCTCATCCTTCCCGGGAAACTCAGTCACTACGTCGGCCAAAACACTGGCCGGATTAAAATTTTTACTAAAAGCAGTCGCATAAACTAAGGGTTTAATCGAGGAACCTGGTTGCCTGAGTCTCATCGAAACATTTACTTCTCCGTCGATAGTGGTATCAAAAAAATCTTTCGAACCTACCATGGTCAAGATTTCTCCCGTACTGGTGTTGAGCATCACCGAAGATCCATTTTTTATATTTAGACTTGAGGTCACTTTATCCACCTCTTCTTTAACCGTCTTTTCGGCTTTCTGTTGCAGTTCCCAATCTAAACTAGTGGTAACCTTTAGTCCACCCGTCTCCAGAATACTGGAGCCGTATTTTTCTTCTAATAACTGTTTAATATACATGACAAAATGAGGTGCTTTTATCCGATTACTACCCATTCCTCGAAACTGAATTTTTTCTAACTCATTGTCGACCAGAGCTTCCATCTCTTTAGTAATTACCCCGTCTTCTCTCATTCTTCGGGAGACCTCCTTGGATCTCGCTAAATACGCTTTGTTATTCGATCCATTATACGGAGAGTAGCGGGAAGGGGACTGGGGTAAACCAGCCAGCAAAACGCTTTCGGACAAACTTAGATCCATAGGTTCCTTCCCAAAGTAAATTTGCGAAGCCGCCGCTACCCCCACCGCCGTACCCCCATAAGGCGCTTCATTAAGGTACATCTGGAGTATCTCATCTTTGGAAAAAGTTTTTTCGATACGAAGAGCCAGCATAAACTCTCTAACTTTACGGGAAACAGATCTCTCGTTAGTCAAAAGAATCATCTTAACCAGCTGTTGAGTTAAAGTCGATCCACCGATGAGTCTTCTTTCCAAAACTACATTCTTCATAATTCTGAAAAGGGATAGCGGATCAAAACCTTGATGATTATAAAAATTTTTATCCTCTATTGCAATGGTGGCTTGTTTCAAAAATCCTGAAACTTCAGATAGTGGGGTAAATTTTCTATCTTGATCGGTAAAAACATCATAAAGAATCACTTTTCCGGTTCTATCCAGAATTTCGGTTGAAAAACCGGTTTTTCGTTGAACTTTTGTCGGATCCGGTAAGCCGCGAGAAAACCAGGCAAAAATTAACGCCACCAAGAACGTCAAGCCCAGTAATCCAAAAAACAATATTTTGCCGAAATTGATATTTTTAACGGCTACACCACTTAGCCGAAATTTGTGCTTTCTATACATAAATTATCTTGATAATATTATAATAACTTAAATTACTTCACAAACCATGACTAAAAGAAAAAGAAAACTTTTTTCTGCCATTATCTTCATCGGTTCCCTTGTTTTAATTTTGACCACCTTTGCCTCTCTATTTATCAGATGAGCCATCTTTCTTCAGGAGATTCAATTTCTTTGGTCAAGGGAGTTGGAACGGTTATCAAAGATAAACTTGATCGGCTGGGAATATCCACCGTCGGAGACCTGCTCAAACACTTTCCTAGCCGTTACCTCGACTTCACCAAGCAGATAACCATCAAAGAAATTCAAAAAGAGTACTCTGTTTCTTTTCTGGCCACTATTGATAACGTCAAGACATTTTATAGCAAAAGCAAAAGACTGATTACCCAAGCCACCGCCCATGACTCTTCAGGAAAAATAACACTGACTTGGTTTAATAATCCTTATATCAAAAGACTAATTCAAGAAGGCTCTCTTTACAGCATCGCCGGAAGACCAACATTTTTCGGAAAAGACCTTACTTTAATTTCACCCATCATCGAAGAAGGGGACTCTTTTACCATTAATACTCGTGGATTGGTCCCCGTATACCCTCAGACTGAAGGAGTTACCTCCAGATGGCTCAGAAAGAAGATTTATGATCTCCTACACGAAGTCAGGGTGAGTGATCCTTTAGACGCGGCCTCTCTGGCAGAAGCCGGCCTTCTACCCCTGTCAGAAGCCGTTTACAAGCTTCACTTTCCGTCAGACAGTCAGGAGCGTTGGCGAGCCGATAAAAGACTTTCCTACAATGAACACCTCAGAATAAATATCCATAACTGTCTCGAACGGGAAAAATTGGGATCTTCTGTTTTGGTAAAGATTTTTCCCAAGATCCGAGATTACACCGAAAAAATATTACCTTTTACTCTTACCGCCGGCCAGCGAAAGACCGTCCGTCAGATAGAAAAAGATCTTAAAACGAAAGCTTTTACTCATCGTCTAATTCAAGGTGAAACTGGATCCGGAAAAACCGCTCCTTTACTTTTTGCCGCTAATCAAAGCCTTGCTACTGGACTTAGCTGTGCCATTCTCGCTCCTACCGAAATTCTTGCCAATCAACATTTCAATACCTTTAAAAAATACTCTCTTTTTCCAAAAAACGTCTCTCTTGTCACCGGTTCTTCAAAAGCCAAAATTACTCACCAACCAACTATTTTTATTGGCACCCACGCTTTGCTTAATCAACTTCCGGCTAATCTAGACCCGCCTCTAGCTTTTGTAGCCATTGACGAACAACACAAATTCGGAGTGACCCAAAGAGAAATTCTTATGAAAAGAAAACCGCTTCCACATCTTTTTAACCTTTCCGCCACCCCGATTCCCCGAACTGTGGCTCTAGGTTTACTCGGTGACCTGGAAATAAGTAACCTTAGCCACAAACCCACTAACCGATTACCGGTCAAAACTTTTGTTGTCTCTCCAACCAAATTTAAAAAGAGCCCGAAGTGGTTAACCGAGGAGTTGGAAAAAGGCAACCAAATATTTGTTATCTGCCCAAACATATCCGAACACAACGCCGCCACTTCTTCGGTCGAAAAACAAGCCACAGTTTACCGCAAACTACTACCCAATCAATTCCCTTTGTGGTCGATTCACGGTCGAGTTTCCGGAGATGATCAACTTAAAATCCTAACTCAATTTAAAAACACCCCAGGAAGTATTTTGGTCTCCACTTCGCTGGTTGAAGTGGGTATCGATATTCCTACAGCCAACATCATGATCATTCACTCAGCAGAACGATTTGGTCTGGCTCAGCTTCACCAATTGAGAGGTCGGGTCGGTAGGGGAGAAGTACAGGGTTACTGTTTTTTAGTTCCTTCCTCAGACGACGAAATCGAAACGGAACGTCTTCAACTATTACAAAAGTTTCACAACGGCTTGGTTCTTGCTCAAAAAGACCTCCGTCTCAGAGGAGCTGGGGAGATATATGGGGAAAAACAACACGGATCACTTCAAACAAGATTAAAATACTTTTGGTCGAAAAAACTCTTTAAGCTATCTAAGTCCGATGCTTTGAAAATTGTCCGTTTAGACAAGCAAAAAGCCCTGGAGATTGCCAAGGGACTCCTTACTTGGTAAAATAACTCATGGCCGCGACACCCAAAAGAAAAATATCAACCGCTAGACAAGGCAAAAGAAGATCTCAAATTCATTTAATTGAGCCTAAAATGATCGCCTGTAAAAAATGTGGCAATCTAAAAAGGGGTCACTTTCTCTGTCCGGCCTGTCAATCAAAATAACATAAATTCGTGAAATCAGCCTTAGACCCGAGACATCTAAAACGAATTTTGGTCTTCAAGTCTCTTTTTGCCGGTAGTTTTACCGATCAGCCGGATCGACCTAGCCGAGTTGACAAAATTAACTCCAAAATTACCGAAATCGACGAAATAATTCAAAAGTGTGCCCCCGAATGGCCTATCTCCCAAATTAACCGCGTCGATCTCTCCGTCCTTAGACAAGCAGTCTACGAACTCTTGGTCAAAACCCAAACCCCCACCAAAGTCATTATCGACGAAGCCGTCGAAATAGCCAAACGCTATGGGGGGAAAACCAGTTCCAGTTTTGTCAACGGTGCCCTGGCGGCCGCCATTAGTTACTCCGGTAGGGAAGAAGAAACCAATAATGAACCTCCAAAACCTTAAACTACTTCAAGAATCACTAGGTTACCAGTTTCAAAATCGTAGCCTACTGGAAACGGCTCTTACTCATCGGTCTTGCCTAAACCAGCCTGGTGCCAGAGATACCTACGAACGTCTCGAGTTCTTGGGCGACGCCATTTTGGAAATGCTCATTTCCACCTATCTCTACGATAAATATCCTGACAAAATGGAAGGTTATCTGACCGCCGCCAGATCAGCGATAGTTAGAACCGAGTCACTTTCCCAGGTCTGTAAGCAAAATCATTTTAACGATTACATCAAGATGAGCAAGGGAGAAGAAGCTACCGGAGGAAGAACGAACTCATCTATCCTCGAAGATGTCATCGAAAGCCTTATTGGTGCCTTGTATCTGGATGGTGGTCTGGAGACCTCCAAAATCTTTTTTGAAAAATTCATCCTTCCCAACGCCAAAGATATTATCGCCTTAAACCAACTGAAGGACTCTAAGTCCTTGTTACAAGAAAAAGTCCAGTCACAAGGCTTACTCTCACCAGTCTATCAAACCATTAACGAAACCGGTCTAGATCACAACAAAACTTTCGAGGTTTCCGTCATGGTTAATGGTCAATCTCTGGGGGTGGGCCGGGGAAAAAACAAGCAAGAAGCCGAACAAAAGGCCGCCACAGCCGCCTTAAATAGACTAGAGTCACCCAAGTGATATAATATCCTATGCTGAAAATCAAACTCCAACCAACTGGTAAAAAACACCAACGCTCTTACCGTATCGTCGTCGCCGAGGACAAGTCCAAGCTTTCGGGTAAAGTTCTTGACTCTATCGGTACTTACAATCCTCATGAAACGGAAAACAAAATCGTCCTCAATCAGGAAAGCTACCAAAACTGGCAGAAAAAAGGAGCTCAACCAACCGAGACTCTCAGAAAATTAATTAAATAATCAAATGAAATCACTCATTGAGTACATCGTCAGCAACATCGTTAACCACCCCGAAAGTGTCATCGTCACGGAAGAAGCCACCGAAGACAAGGACTTGACCAAGTATCTTATCAAAGTTGATCCTGAAGATGTCGGTCGAGTAATCGGTAAACAAGGAAAGGTCATCAAGTCTATCAGGCAAATTGTCAGAATTGCTTCTATTCAAAAGGGGACTAGGGCTACCGTTGACCTACTGGAACCAGCCACCGGTGAAACGACTCAGAACCCAAAGACACTTCCCGAACCGGAAGCTGGTAGTCCCGACATTTCCGGTACAGACTCTTCCGGAACCGTCAACAAGTTATAATCGACCAGCTCCTTAGCCAATTTTAGGTTTTCGGGTGTCAATGTTTGAATCTTGTTTAAATTCACGCTCTTAAGAATTGACTGAAAGTATCTAATCTCAATTGCCATCTGAACCGCCTTGTTTGTTGACGAGCGGGATAGTTTGGTTACTTCCTGCAAATTTAAGTCGGAGATTACTCCAAACGGTAATGAAGACTCAACTTTCGAGATAAATGCCAATAAAGCCTCTACTGGAGCCGCCACGGTAATCCTTACTGGATACGCTACAAATTCAACCATCTGGCTACTTGCGACAGAGCCCAGTGTTGGAGCCGAATTGAGTAAGACTCCCGCAGGCAGGGAGTAAGATACGATTGAAACTCCGGTATCTGCGCTAATTTTCCTAAGTAAAAAGATCGCTGTCTCGGGTGAGTACTGAGTTGGCATGGCCACCAAGATTCTCTTTTGATTTGGCTCAGACAACTCGGTTTTGATCCGCTCTAACCCCTGACTAGAACCTAGCAGTACCTCCAGGTCTTTTTTAGCCTTACTAAGTTCAGAGTTTTTAGAAGTTATGGTGTCGAAGTTAGGCCAAACTACAAATATCAAGACCAACAGCATTACTACCGAGCTCAATAATCCTGCCACCCCTCTACGGATAATTTCCTCGTTCACCCAGTCCGGAAGAACCAAGCCGAATATTTTCTTATAACCAACTATTTTAGTTTCGGTCATTTGTTTTGATTTCAAAATGTAACTTTGCGTTATATTGACCACTTGCATCCTCAGCCACTGACTCGGAAAAAATTGAAGCAAACTCACCTGGAGATAAGCTTGTTACATCAGACAAATTACGTTCCATTTCTTTTAAAGAATCGGTATTGGGAAGTGTCACCGAAGCCGCCACCCACCCCTTAATCGTAAAATCAATGTTGGTTAAAACCGCATTTGCTGGCATGAGTTTAGCAACCTGATCCAAATAGTCTTTGTATCTGAAATTTTCCTGTTTCAAAGTACTCATTTTATCCAAAATATGTTTTGATAAAACATACTCTGCCAGCGCTTCTTTGTTGGCCGAAATAGCCACCGAAGCGCTCTCAATCTCTCTGTCTACCTTCTGCAACTCTCTCTTGATTTGAGTGAGCCTGATCATCACATAAGCCGTATTGACTAAAAAATACAACCCCAAGACAGCAAAAGCAACGATCATTAGGATTGAAAACCAATTTTTGCTTCCTTGTCCACGCCTTTTTTTACCAATTAAGTTAATTTGCATCATGTTTATTGCATAGCTAAGCCGCTGGCAATAGCAAAAACGGGACCCAGGTTTTTATATTTCGCGTCTAAACTCATCTGAGAAAAAGGATCCCCCACCACCACTTCAATTCCTGCGGCTTCCGACAAATACGGAATCAATCCTGGTAAGTAGGCGCCTCCTCCGGTGATAATTAATTTACTTACCAAGTTTCCACTATGTTCATCGTTATACGAAATGATTAATTTTTTTATTTCTCCGATTATATTGTCGATAATTGGTTTTAATACTACCATCATCTTTCCATCCAGTTGATCTTTGGAGAAACCATAGGTTCTCTTATAATTTTCCGCTTGGTCTAGAGGTAGCCCAAAAGCATCTGCGACAAGTTTGGTCATCGTTGACCCGCCAACCGGCACATAAAAATTACCAAAAAGTTTTGTCTTCCCGGCGACGACGATGTTCGTTCCGCTGGCTCCCCAATCGATAATTGCTGTGGGACTAGTATCATTTAGATTTTCGGCAAAGGCCCTACTTAACGATGGCACCTCGTTTTCTAATCTAACCGGCTCAACTCCAATGAGCTCCAATATTTGGACATACGTTTCTGAAATATTAGAAGGCACCGCTACCACATAGACAGATATCTTTTCACTGCCATCAAATTTATCCGGTTTCTCTAAAACAGACCAAGACGTCTCTACTTCGCTTGGAGGAAAGGGGACTGCTTGATCTAGTTCCCATCTAATCGCAGTGGCAAGCTCAGGACTGGACATAACCGGAAACTTTAGAACTCTGGAAAATACCGACGACTCTGGGATAGAGGCCACTACCTTTCTCTCTCTCACCCCGGAGTCTTTGATCATGTTTTTCAAAGTGTCGGTTAAAGAAATTTTTTCCGAGTTCGTCATCCCTGAGATATTTTTTCCAAATTGATTGGGTTCTATACCTATAGACTTCACCTTATCTCCATCAGTCTGAATGAGTTTGATACTCGTCGATCCAATATCTAAGCCAAAGTAAGCAGGCATACATTCATATTACCATTTCTACTGAACAATCGAGCCTCCGGAAAAAAGAACGTAATCAAACACCGATGGTAATTGATCGGCTTTAGACTCTTTGTACTCAATACCATACTTCACCACCCCCTGAGCCGCAGAAGAAATGTCGGCTATGGATCTGAAGTTGGTCGACTGAACCGCAAGCTGTCCTCCCACCGGCTCAATCCCTATAAAAGCTGATGACTCCAGAACCATTATTCTTATTTTTTTTGATTCGGTGGTCGAAATACTTATCGGTACGGGGGTAACGTAAGAATAGTTTACTCCCTCGAAAACTCCACCAGAAACTACTTTTGTAAAGCCGTTAGAACCGGTAGAGTCATAGGCATAATCCACACTCTGACTACTTCTCACATCGGAAACAAAAATTGCTGGTACACCGCCAATGGTAGCCGATTTCCAATATATTTTTATTCCGGTAACTGCTGAAGCTCCTTCCAAGTTCAACTCAAACGCTTCTCCTTGATTTATTTTTTCTGAAGCCACCCCTGTTGTCCCAGCTTCACCCAAAGTAACCTTGTACTCCTTGCCGGTACCCAAAGACCCCTCTAAGGCCTGATTTTGGGCTATCGAGGCTTCCAGTCCAGCCTGAGCGGTCAGAAGCGCTTCGGTGTTCTCCAGATTCATCTGTTGAACTCTCGTCTCTACCGTCGTTCGGCTCGCGAGCGACACGGCGACAGCGCTGACTACCGTCATAATCAGTACCATTATCAAGGCAACTTGCCCGCCGTGGTGGGCTTGTCCCGAATGGATAGATTTAATATTCATTTAATTCAACCCACTATTTAATAAATTAATTTCCAATGAAACACTTTGTTCAACCTTTGTGCCGGTACCCAAAGCACTGCTACTGGCGTCAATAGCTACTTTTATCTTATCACTGATACCGGCTAAACAGTACCAAGTGAACTGCAACGACTCGATAGTGATTTGATCCGTATTTAAGTAAGTAATCCTGTTGGTTTCCGAAGAGGTCGAGGCAATTTTATTGTTCATTACGGTATAGACGGTTTCGTGCCCCCCCAGATCAGACACGTAGAGATTATTCCCCACATATCCAACGTCACCAGCCAATAGACAATCGGACCGCGTTCCAACACCAACTCCGGTTACTTCACCAAACCTAATATCTTTTTCCATAGATCTCAAAACCGACTGCAGAGAGTTGGTCAGACTCGAATCCACATCGGAAAGTCCGGTCAGCTTCAGATTTTGATAAAAGAGGCCTGTGCCACCTAGTAATATAATCGCCAAGAGCGTCACCGCCATGATTACTTCTATCAAAGTAAAAGCTTTCATTTGACAGTTCTAGATAATGATTGAGATAAACTGGTCTCATAAGGTCTCCCTCCGTCTTGCCACTGAGCCGTTATGGATATTTTAACCGCGTCGACTGTTTTATCAACGGTCACTAAACATTTATATGGTTTATCAATTACGCATGGGTCAATTGTCGAACTCTCTACAGTGGTGTAGAAGTTATCCGGGTTTGTATCTCTCTCTGTTTTGTAATCATTCAGTTTTTTTGTAATAATCATCAGGGCTTCTTTCTTCTGTTTTTGAAAAGACACCACTCCGACGGATCGGGTCATCAAGTCGGAAACACCAATCAAGACCAGGCCAATTATTCCCACCGCCACCACTATTTCAATTAACATGACTCCTTTATTTTTTTGTAAAAACATTATCATAATTCTAGTTACTGGTTATGTTTCCATAAGCACCAACGGTAATTGTTTTTGTCACCGTCGCATCATTACTGTTCTTAATCACTATTTGTTGATCGGCACCATTGGTCAAGTAGCCGGACCCGGGTAAAAAAGTGATATCAAAAGCTTGAGTAAAAGTCGATCCGGTTAATAGTTTTATCGCGGGAAATATCACATCGTCCGGATCGCAGTCTGCTGTCACAGTTACTCCGGAAAGTAGTGCGTCACTCGTGACATTGTAACCCTTAAGGGAGCTACATCCGGTCGGATACTGCAGACTTGAGGCCAAAGTTCTCACCCGATAAATTTCAGAAATCAAATTCCTGGCGTCGTTCTTGACCGACTCGGCCTTGTTAAAGTTTAAATAAGCCGTAATCGAACCACCAGATAAAATTAGCACTATGGTCGTCACCATCATGAGCTCGATCAAGGTGAATCCTGCCTTCACGGGTTTGTCACCTGATAACTTTCATTCTCCATACAGGGTGCCGACAAGGTGTAAGTCGTTGTCGTGGGTCGAGAATAAGTATAAGATGCCACCGCCGGTGTGCCACAAGGTTTTGGATCGGTTGGCGTCACAGACAGTAAAACCACCCCGGCGCTACAAGTTACATTACTACTAATATCAGCCGGATATGAACCGGTCAGGGATCTGCAAATCTCCAAAGATTGACGAATGGCCTCCAAATCCGCTTTTCTTCTGGCATCTCTCGATCTACTGGTAATAGTCGAAAATGAAACAATTCCGGCCGCAAATATGACCCCGATAATCGTAATCACCACCAAAAGTTCAACAAATGTAAACCCATACTCGTCATTGCGAGGAGTGAAGGCGACCTGCCTGCCGGCAGGCAGGGATCTCACTCCACTGTCATTGCGAACCGTGGATTCACGGTGCGGCAATTTATAAAAATTTTTCATTGCAAATTTCCCACACAGTAATTGGTTTTATCGGTATTCCAGGCGCAATTTGCCCCCGAATTACCGGAAGTCACCGCACTCTCCATCACAGCACAAATACAGTACGTCGTTTCCGAACAGCCATCGGTTCCAACGTACTCCTGTCCTGTACTCGGGTCCGTTGGCCAGGAACTTTTCAGATAAATGCTTGCTCCGGTACTACAAGTTCCCGCCGGATACTTAAAAGCATTAGCGGAGTAGTACTGCTCCAAGGCATTTTGGATGGCCACCAGATCTTGTTTTCGCCTGGCATTTCTGCCACTGATTTGGGCCGAAGAGTAAGCCACCGTCGCCAAAGCCATCAAAACACCAATAATCCCAATCACCACCAACAACTCCAGTAAGGTAAATCCTTTATATTTCATGGTTGAGAAACGATAAATAATGACCCATTGACACCACAAACACACATCACTCCCGCCTCCGCACAAAGAGCCTCACTGGCCTTTGATGAATCCGCTAGATTTTCGAGACAAGACGTCAGATAATAATACTTTAAATCAACTGAAGGTAGATACTGATAATCTACCCATTCGGCACTTCCCTTTGGATCATTGAAAGTGTTCTTGATATAGCTTCCAGTAATTAGGTCGGTTTGGTAAGCTGCCGGATCAGAGGGATAGAAATTGTTATCGTTTTTATATACCTCCAGGGCTGTTTGAAGCTGTTTGAGATCATTCTTTCTTTGCACATCTCTCGCCCGAACTCTAGACTGATTAAAATTAAAAAGCGCCATTCCGGTCAGAACAGCCATAATTCCCATCGCGACCAACAGTTCTATTAGTGTAAACCCTTTCATAAACCTTTTACCAATCCGGTTTCGATAATCTTATAATTACATGATCCGCTACCACAGCTGACATCGGGATAAGTAACCATGTCCCCTTGAGCATCTTTTACCAAATCGCGGTCTAACGTATTTTCTAAGGCTGTGTATAAAGAATAGCCCAAACCATCACTGACGTAAGGATATTTCAAAGAGACGACTGGGTCACTTGGAATCGTAATATAAATCGTCGTCACTCCATCAATCACGCTTGCTAACTTATTACTGGTACAAAGACTGTTCGTCACCACCCCTGAGGCCCGAGCATAACAGAGAGGAACGTCTACGCCGTCCGTCGATAGGGGATAACGACCAACATCCACATAAAAAGACTCTACTGCCTTTCCAAGTTGGTTCAAGTCATTTTTTCTTTGACTATCCCTGGACTTGACTGTACTCAAAATAAAAGAGTTTATTCCCACCGTCGAAAGAATCATAATCAGCCCAATGACAATCATAATCTCCATCAGCGTAAATCCGGACATTTTGTTCACAACTTCATTATATACCAGCTCCAGATAGCCCCTCCCCAAAGTAGGGAGGTGACCGTTCCCAAAATTAAAAAGGGGCCAAAAGGTAGATACTCTCTCAGTTTCTTTTTCTTCAAACCAATCAACACCAAACCGACCAACGAACCAAGGACGAACGCTACGAACATCCCCGGAACGATTTTTGGCCATCCCAAAAGCAGTCCTAAAGATGGCACTAGGTAAATGTCTCCCAAACCAAAACCATCTACCTTCCTAATTAGTTTGGTAAGAATTTGAAGAATAATGAGTAACAAACAAACGACCATGCCGGAGGCTACGGCATTCACAAAGTCAATTTTGTTCATGATACCAAAACCGGTCAGACCAACTCTATACGCCAGAGCAAAAGTAAAAAGAGTCAAGTTTAACCCAAACGGTATCACCATGTATAAGAGGTCTATGATAAAGATGGCGAACATGACCATGCCCACTACCAGCCAAAAAGCAGGCTGAATAAGGTTCCACGGGTTGTCAACCAGTTTAAAAAAGTTAAAACCGACCACAAACCACCAAACAAAAAACACTCCGGTCATAAACTCTATTAAGGGGTACTGTATCGAAATTTTCTTATGACAAAAGGCACATTTCCCCTTTAGCACCATAAAAGAGAGTAGGGGAATGTTGTACTTCCAGGGAATAGGGTGTTTACACTTCGGACAAACAGATCTACCGTCGGCAATAGACTTCCCGTGAGACATTCTATAAATGACTACATTCAAGAAACTTCCCCAAACAAGCCCCATGACGAATAGAAACAAAATCACCAAAAGCATGGTTTATTTTATACCTTATTCAAAACACTGGAGACACAAACCGCCACTCTTTTCATCAGCCGTACATCCAGCCACCGGAAGACTGATGACACCATTTGGACCGGTACCTGTTACCGTAAAGAGATACTTTGTTTGAGTGTCAGACAAATTTGACTTACCTTCAGGGGCGAAACAAACACCCACGTTAGTCGGGCTACCACTCATGATATAAATCGGAGTTTTTAATCCGGCAAAGAAGGTAGATTTTATCTCTCCGTCTACGAGTAAGGTATTGGAAATACACTTGCTAACTCCACTGGTGGCATCGGTAATACCCAATCCAACCTTAACGGCATTTCTTGGATAAGTGACCACCGGAACAGCCGGACGGATAATATCCCAGTCGGCCGCGGGACAATTAGTTACGTCATATCCCGTACCAGTTGTGGCTGGTTTAAACCAAGGCAGGTAACCATGAGTGGTGTAATATCTCTGAGACGATCCCAAAAACTCAATCGCCGCACTGCGATTATTGGTGTCTCTGGCTTTCTTCAGCTGTTCAAAAGGATCAATGGCGGCCAGGAGACCGGCGGCCAAGATACCCAGAACACCAATGACGATTAATAACTCCATCAGCGTAAAACCTTTGTTTTTCATTTTGCGTTTATTGCTAAACAATATTAATTAATCATGAATGATTAAAATTGACTTGTCAAGTTATAAATAGGCATGATTACCGCGATCACCAAGAATCCCACACCGATTCCCATCAAAATCATAATCAATGGCTCTATCGCCGTCGTTAAAGCTTTTATTTTCGTCTCACTCTCAGATTCATAAAAAACCGCTAACTTACTAAGTACCGAATCCAGTTTTCCGGTTTCTTCTCCCACCGATATCATCTGCGACAAAATTGGCGGAAACATCTCTAATCTGGTAATGGCCTCGGCCAAGCTAATGCCTTTTTCGACATAGACCGCCGCTTGTCTTATCCCCGAACTGTAAACCTTGCTTCCCAGCGTATTAGCGACAATATTTAAAGCATCTAAAATCGGGATACCGGCGGCCAGAAGGACACTAATGGTTCTGGCAAACTCGGTCAAGATGACGTCTTTTTTTAGCTTTCCCCAGATTGGAATTTTGAAAGTTAACTGCTCCATAATCAGACCGCCAACCTCCGTTTTCGACCAATTTGAGAAAAAAAACATACATACCGCCACCACCAAGAGAACAGCATACCAATAGTTGACGGCAAAGTCGCTGACAGCCATCAATGCTTTGGTCGGACCTGGTAGCTCGGCGCCAAAATCTTTATACATCGCCGTCAGTTTCGGCACCACAAATACCATCATAATGCCGGCAATCACCACCATGGCCACCGAAATAATGATCGGGTAAACCATCGCCCCTTTGGTTTTACTTTTAAACTCTCTCTGCTTATCCAAAGTGTCAGCCAGCTTTCCCATTACTTGATCCAGGACTCCGGCCGACTCACCGGCTCGGATCATCGCCACATAGACCGATGAAAAGCCTCCTCCCGAATTGGCCACTGCATCTCCAAGGGTGGAACCTCCCTCAACCTCGGTCAAAATCTTGTCTATGACTGGTTTCAGACTTGTACCTGCTTGATTTTTAAGAATTTTTAAGGCTTCTATTAGAGGTAATCCGGATCCAATCATGGTGGCCATTTGACGGGTGAAGTTGGTGATCTCCTCCACTTTAGGTTTTGAAAATCTTCCCATAAAAGCTTCCAGATTGAGCTGGTCAGATTCATAAAGCGCCGTAATCAAAAGCCCCTTACTCCTTAGTACATTAGCCGCCTGCTTGTCATCGACTGCGTCCAGCACTCCGCTCGAGGCTGTTCCTTGTCTATCACGAACTTTATATTGAAATGTTTTCATTTTATCTACCTCCCAAGAGCTTATCTAAAAGTGATGGTCTAATGGCGTATTCCATCGCCGTCGATCTTTCCACCAAGTTTTTATTGACTAACTCAGCCAAACTATTCTCCATCAATCTCATACCCAAATTTCCACTCGTCTGTATCACATTATCAATCTGAAAAGTTTTTCCCTCACGAATATTATTTCTGACGGCTGGAGTAACAATCATGATTTCGGTGGCCACTATCCTTTTACCGGAAATAGCCGGCACTAGACGCTGTGAGAGGACTGCCTCCAAAACCATCGACAACTGTAGTACTATTTGAGACTGTTGATCTTTAGCAAAACTATCGACGATTCTTTCGATCGCTTGAGAAGCTGAGTTCGTGTGAAGAGTGGCCAAGACAAGATGTCCCGTCTCTGCTACCGACATGGCCGCTTGCATTGTTTCGGCGTCACGCATCTCACCAATAAAAACCACGTTGGGATCCTGACGCAAAACAGACTTCAAAGCATTACTCCAGCTCTTAGTGTCTCCTCCCAACTCACGTTGACTGACAAAGGATTTTTTATTCTCGTGAATAAACTCAATCGGATCCTCGATGGTCACAATATGTTCCTGTCGAGTAGAGTTGATTTCGTCTATCACCGCCGCCAGGGTAGTTGATTTTCCTACCCCAGTCGGCCCGGTAACCAAGACAAAGCCCTGTTTTAACTTGGCAAAAGAATGACAGATTCCCGGCAAACCCAGTTCGTCAATCAAAGGCACTTTGTCAGGAATAAATCTGAGGGACAGACCCGGAGTTCTTCTTTGAAAATAAGCGTTAGCCCGAAACCGATACTTCCCGGGAACACTCACCGAAAAATCATGTTCTAAATTAGTTAGAAAGATTTCCTTTTGATTCGGCGTCATCAAACTGCCAATCATCGCCATCACCATCTCCTGATCGGTCTCACCAACCTCCCGGTACGTTTCCAGCACTCCCATGGTCCTCAATAAGGGAAAGCCATTGGACACCAGGTGAACGTCCGAAGACCCTGCGCTGGCCGCCGCCGCTAAGAGTGTGTGCATTAATTCTTCCGGCTTATCCATTAGACTTGAGCCACTCTAATAACTTCTTCCAGGGTCGAGATGCCATCGAGAACTTTGAGGTAGCCATCTTGTTTCATGATAATCATTCCATCTTCGATTGAAGATCTCTCTATTGTCGCCGCGTCCGCCCTTTCCATGATGAACTTCGCTGTCTTTTCAGTCACTCTAAGGACTTCAAAAATACCAATTCTTCCAAAATACCCAACATTGCCGCATTTTTCACAACCGGCTCCTTTGTACAACATAAACGGGACATTGTTCTTTTTGGCTGTCTCTGTTTTTTGAGCGTTCGACTTTATCCAACCATCCAACAATTTACCCAAAACGGTCTGAATATCTTCAATTACCGATGGTTCCGGAATGTATGGTTGTTTACAATTTTCACAAATCGTTCTCAGAACCCGTTGACCGATAAGCGCCGTCATGGAAGAGGCCAAGAGGAACGGTTCGGCTCCCATATCCAAAAGACGGGGTAGAGCGCCGGCGGCAGAATTAGTATGGACAGTCGAAAAAACCAAGTGTCCGGTCAGTGAAGCCTGAATCGCCAACTGAGCCGTTTCCTCATCACGGATTTCTCCCACCATAATTATATTAGGGTCCTGCCGAAGAAAGGATCTGAGTCCCGAAGCAAACGTTAGTCCTGCTTGCGGATTTACCTGGACTTGGTTCACACCATCCATCTGATACTCGACCGGATCTTCCAAGGTGACGATGTTCACCTTAGGCGTATTAATCATCGTTAAGAGAGAATAAAGAGTTGTCGTTTTACCGGAACCGGTCGGCCCGGTAGAAAGAATTATTCCATGAGGAATTCTAATTGCCTCTTCCAAAGAAGCCAGGGCCTTGGCCCGCAAACCCAGTTCGGCTAAAGTGGGTACTCTCCCGGATTTTTTTAGAAGACGCATCACGATCTTCTCTCCATTAACCGTCGGGAGAGATGAAATACGCAGGTCAACTTCACCAAACTCGGAGCTAAAGTTAAAACGACCGTCTTGGGGAATTCGTTTCTCGTCTATTTTCATTCCCGCCAAGATTTTGATTCTTGAAACCAAAGCCGCGTGGTAGTCCTTGTCCAAGGTCAGCTTTTCTTCCAAGATACCGTCAATACGATAGCGAACTCTGGTAATGTTTTCTTCGGGCTCGATGTGAATATCGGAAGCCCTAAGTCGAATCGCATGTTCCAGCACTTTTCTGACAATCTCGACAATTTTTGGCTCCTTAATTATCTGCGAAATAGTGTCCGCTGTTACCAAACGAACTCCGCTGGTCTCATCACCGATTTCCTTACCACGCTTCAACACGCCGGATATTTCTCCTGACAAACTTTGGCTATAAATATTTCCAATCAAAGTCTCGAGGTTATCCTTTGAGGTCAGATAGGACTTAATTTTGTAACCGGTTCGCTTTTGAAAAAAGTCAACCGTGGCCAGATCTTCCGGTTTGACCATGATTAAACTCAGCTCTCCTTCGGCTTTATTTAGTTCCAACGGAGCCACCTGATAATTTTTTGCCAAATCCACCGAAATTAGCGCCAACAGATCTGGACTAACCGTAATCTTACTTTCGGAAAAATATGGAATGTTCAGAATTTTCGCCCTGGCCTCCGACAGGTCCTGTTCGCTGATAATTCTTTTGGTCAAAAGCACCTCGGTCAAACTTTTGCCACTCGTCATTGCTTCGACCTTGATGGCATCCGCTTTAACGGCGTCCAACCTACCCGAAGATAGCAAAAAATCCAGCAACGCCTTCTCCTGATAATCCATACCTTAACTATAACAAATTTATCCGTTCACCTTAATCATCCTCCACGAGCTGATCAGAAAATTGTCAAGCGACAACTTGTGGTTTATATTTGTCTGCTTCAATTCCGATAGCGCAGTCATAGCCATTTCCAGTATAGCCAGCCTTTTTTTATTTACTTCAGTTGCCAAACCGGTTTTTAACTTCAATATAATTTCCTCCAACAGAATCGGAGCCTCCTCCTTTGTCATTTGATCTACAAACGAAATACAGGCAGAAGGTCCGCTACTCCAACACTTTCTAACCTCTGACCACTTCGACTCCGTCACTGCCTTTTTGAAGGAAAAGTTTTCCACTACCCCTCGACTCAAAATGGTAGGGGAGAGCCGATTTTCGTTTTCAACCACCAGAATAAGCTGTACCTTCTCCTCCAGTTCTTCCATCGGCTTAAGCAGAACTGCCTGGCATTCCGGACTAAGTTGATCCGCATCCCATACCACCAAAGAAAGTTCTGGTCTAGATTGAGTAACATTCAGACCGGAACATATCCACCGTCTAAGCTCCGTCACCTTAGCCCCGAAGCCTTCAAATTCTATGATATGATTTTCTGTCAGACCGAATTGTTCTAACACCATCGTTCTGTCCGAAACGACAGCCACAGCTATTTTTGGTAACATATATATATTGTAATCCCCATTTATTCCGATTAAAATGAACCCGCATGTCATACACCGCTAAAGATATAACAGTACTCGAAGGTCTGGAGCCAGTCCGTAAGCGTCCAGGGATGTACATCGGCAGTACCGATGAAAAAGGTCTTCACCACCTACTTATCGAAATTGTTGATAACTCTCTTGATGAAGCCATTGGAAAATTTGCCAAAAATATTTTTGTCTGTCTCCACAAAGACGGCTCCGTTTCTGTCTCAGACGACGGCCGGGGGGTCCCTACCGACATGCATCCTTCTGGTGTCTCAGCTCTAGAAGTTGCCATGACCAAGCTCCACGCCGGTGGCAAATTTTCCGAGAACGCCTACAAGGCTTCAGGTGGTCTCCATGGTGTCGGTGCTTCGGCGGTCAACGCGCTCTCCTCCAAAATGGAAATCGTGGTTAATCACTCTCAAAAGTTTTTCACTCAATCATACAAAATTGGTGCTCCGGACTTTCCGGTCAAAGAAATTAATCTCGCCAAGGCCGAGGAGATTATTTCTCCCTTCCACCACCGCTTTCTCTCCTCACAGTCCGGCACTTTTACTCACTTTTGGCCCGATCACTCTATCTTTAAAATCACCACCGACTTTAACTACGTCAACATCAAAGCCAAACTCCAGGAGAGGGCTTATCTGGTCGCCGGAGTTTACATTCATCTTCTAGACGAACGCACCGACAAAGAAGCTAATTATTATTTTGAGTCCGGCATCAAATCGCTCCTTTCTCACATGAACCGCCACAAAAAGCCACTTCACGAACCAATTTATATCTCCGGAAACTCCACGGAGGCCAATATTCCCATCGGTGTGGAGGTCGTCATGCAGTACACCGACACCTTCAACGACCACCTCGAGTCTTTCGCCAACACCATCAATACCTACGACGGCGGTACTCACCTTACCGGTTTCAAGACAGCTCTTTCCAAAGTTCTAAAAAACTACATTACCACAGGGACGGATCAAGATAAAGATAAAAAGGGGAAAAATAAAGACATCGATCTTACTCCAGATGATCTCAAAGAAGGTCTCACCGGCGTCGTCTGGATCAAAATGAGCTCGTCGGAAATACAATTTGAATCTCAAACCAAAACTAGGGTCAACAATGCCGAAGTTCAATCCGCCGTTTACCAAGTAGTCAAAAAAGGGCTGGATGAATATCTGGAAGAACATCCTTCTACCGCTCAAACCATCATCGGTAAAGTTTTTCTGGCCGCCAAAGCCAGAATGGCGGCTAGAGCCGCCCGCGATGCCGTCGTTCGAAAGGGGGCTCTCGAAGGCATGACTCTGCCGGGTAAACTGGCCGACTGTCAGGAAAAAGATCCGGCCATGTCGGAATTATTTATCGTCGAAGGTGATTCAGCCGGAGGCTGTTTTTCTGGTGATACCCTGGTGGCTTTAACTGACGGACGTAACTTGAGCTTTAAAAAGCTTGTGGCTGAAGACAAACTCGGAAAAAAGAATTATTGTTACTCGATCGACGTGAACGGTTCAGTTTGTGTCTCTCCAATTATCAATCCTAGATTAACCAAGAAACAGGCTTCGGTCATAAAAATCGTGTTGGATAACGACGAAGAAATCATTTGCACCCCAGAGCACCTATTTATGCTGAGAGATGGCACATATACAAAGGCTATCGATTTGACCACAAATGTTTCTCTTATGCCTTTAAGGAGACAACTTTCCAGAATGGGAAAATATATTACCATCAAAGGCTATGAGCTGGTTTTTGATCCAGGTCAGTCACGCTGGATGTTTACCCATGTCCTATCAGACGAATATAACCTTCGAACCAATAAATATTCCCTTGACTCCGGTAGTCACCGTCATCATATTGACTTTAACAAGCAAAACAACAATCCCAACAATCTTCAAAGATTAACCATAGAAAAACACCTCGTCCTTCACAAGTCAAATCTAGAGCATACTTTACATCGACCGGACATCAAAGATAAAGTAGCCAAAATACACCAAACAACAAAGTTTAGGCAACTAATGCGAAAAATCATGTCTACACCAAAAATGCGTCAATTTCATAGTGATAACGCCAAGAAGCAATGGCAAAATCAAGAATATAAACAGTTCATGCTTGAGAAATTCCTTGAGTTCTACAAGAACAATGTGGAATATCAAAAACAAAATCGTAAGCTTTTAGATGCCGCACAAAAATTGTACTGGAGCAATCCAAAAAACAGACAGGACCAATCAAATCGTACCATCAAGCATTTTGAGTTGCATCCAGAACAAAAGGAAATACTTAGAAATTCAGCCGAAAAACAATGGAACAACGAAGATTTGCGCCTTTGGAGAAGTCAAAAAACTGCCAAGCAATGGACGCCTGAGTTCATTTCCAAACGTAAAATCGCATACAACCAGACATATCTCACCAAAGCTCTTTTTGCCCTCCATCAGATATATCTAGAATCAAAGATAATCGATAAACAAAGGTACGAAGAACTTAGAAAAAAAACTAATGACAAGAGTCTTCTGAAATTCGATACTATTTGCCAAAGATTTTTTAATAGTGATGAAAGATCTCTTTATCAAGCCGTGACCTATTACAATCATCGAATCAAACAAATTATTCCTTTAGCTGACAAAGTCGATGTTTATGACATTGAGGTTCCAGAAAATCACAATTTTGCCTTAACCTCCGGAGTTTTTGTCCACAACAGTGCGAAGCAGGGTCGAGATCGAAAGCATCAAGCCGTCTTGCCTTTGGGTGGAAAAATTTTGAATACCGAAAGAGCCCGTCTTGACAAGATCGTCGAATTTGAAGAATTAAAAGATCTGATCATCGCCATGGGCATGGGCATAGGGGAGACTCTTGACGTTGCCAAACTTCGCTATCATCGCATTATTATCATGACCGATGCCGACGTTGACGGCGCTCACATTGCTACCCTTCTTCTCACTTTTTTCTACCGCCACACCAATCCCGTGGTCACAAATGGAAATATTTATCTCGCCATGCCCCCTCTCTACCTCATCTCTCATGACTCTACCAAAAAATATGTTTACTCCGACACCGAAAAAGAGGACTACCTAAAAACCTTAACTCCTTCCCAAAAACAAAAAGCCGGTATCCAACGCTACAAAGGTCTTGGAGAGATGAATCCGGAACAGCTTTGGGAAACTACCATGAATCCGGCTACCCGTACTCTCAAAAAAATCAGCATCGAAGATGCCGAAAAAGCCGATGTCGTCTTTACTACTCTTATGGGCCAAGAAGTTGCTCCTCGTAAAAAATTCATTCAAACTCATGCTAAAAAAGCCACTCTTGATATATAATTACGCCTAGTCAAAACTATTAAAAAATAAAATAAAATGGACATTCAACTTATTGCGCTTTTTACCGCTCCAATCGTTTCTATCATCGCTCTCGTTTACGGATATTTTTTAAGTAAAAGCATTCTCAAAGAGGACAAAGGCAACGCCAAACTTCAGCAAATTGCCAAAGCCGTCAAAGACGGTGCCATGTCTTATTTAGCCACTCAATTTAAACTGGTTTTCCCCATCATGCTTATTCTGGCCGCGCTTATTGCTTATACCTTGGGTGTTGGCATTGCCGTCACCTTTATCATTGGAGCCTCATTTAGTGCCATTATTGGCTATTTTGGCATGCTCATCGCTGTCGAAGCCAATGTTAGAACCGCCAATAACGCTACCAAAAGCCTAAACGCCGCTCTTCAAACCTCCTTTCGAGCCGGGACCGTCAATGGCATGCTCGTCGTCGGTTTAGGCCTTCTCGGTGTGTCTCTTATCTATATGTACTCTTACTTTACTTACGTTTCTGTCGGACCAGAAGCCATTGCAGAGAACGCCACCCACATTTTAGTGGGTTATGGCTTTGGAGCCGCTCTTCTCGCTTTATTTATGAGAGTTGGTGGTGGCATTTTTACCAAAGCCGCTGATGTCGGTGCCGACCTCGTTGGTAAAGTCGAAAAGGGGATACCGGAAGATGATCCTAGAAATCCGGCTACTATCGCCGATAACGTCGGAGATAATGTTGGAGACTGTGCCGGAATGGCCGCCGATGTCTTTGAATCCTACGCCCTGACCATTGTCGCCGCCATGATTCTTGGAGGAGCCATGTTTGGTCTAGCCGGAGTGGTTTTCCCCCTGTTGGCTCGTTCCGGTTCTATTCTGACCTCCATTTTGGGTACTTTTTTTGTTAAAGCTAAAAACGACCAAGAAGATCCTCTGGCTCCACTCATCCGAGGTTTTATGGTCTCAGCTGTTTCTGCTATAGCTATTTTCATGGGTCTATCCACCTATTTATTGGGTGAACCAAAGGCAGGATATGCTTCAGTCGTCGGTATCATCGCTATGCTAGCTCTTCTTTATATCACCAAGTACTACACCGGCCCCGGTGAAAAACCAATTATTGGTATTGCCAAAGCTTCACAAACCGGAGCTGGAACCAATTTAATTGCCGGCTTGAGTTACGGCATGGAGTCCACTTTCGTTTCTGTTCTGGTTGTTGCCGGTGCTATTTTTGCCGGCTACAGTCTGCTTGGTTTCTACGGGATCTCTCTGGCCGGCATGGGCATGTTGGCTACCACTGGCATCATTATGGCTCTGGACACTTTTGGTCCCATTGCCGACAACGCTCAAGGCATGGTCGAAATGGCCGGTCTCAAGGGTAAAGCTCAAGTAATTACCGGCAATCTGGACGCCGTTGGCAACACTACCAAAGCACTGACTAAGGGCTTTGCCGTCGGCTCTGCCGCGGTCGCCGCCAGCTCTTTGTTCGCCACTTATTTCGAAGCCACCGGTCTTAGCGCCATCAACATCAGTAATCCCAAAGTATTTATTGGTGTCCTCATTGGTGGAGCTCTTCCTTTTCTCTTTAGTTCCAGACTGATCGGCTCTGTCGGCCGCGCCGCCTTTGAAGTCGTCGAAGAAGTTCGTCGTCAGTTTAGAGAGATTAAGGGAATTATGGAAGGAAAGACCTTGCCTGATTACTCCAAAGCCATCGCCATAGTCACTGCCGCTTCTCAAAAAGAGCTCCTCATCCCCGCCGCAATTGTCATTTCCCTTCCCATAATTACCGCTCTTTTAGGTGCCGAGGCCTTGGGTGGTTTCCTCGCTGGTACGGTCGTAGTGGGGTTGATGTTGGCTCTCTTTATGTGCAACACCGGTGGAGCCTGGGACAATGCCAAAAAGTACATCGAAGACGGCAATATGGGAGGCAAAGGCTCCGATGCCCACAAAGCCTCTGTGGTTGGCGACACGGTGGGCGACCCTCTAAAAGACACTGCCGGACCGGCCTTAAATCCGATGATGAAAATCGTCCAAATTGTCGCTTTACTTATCGCTCCCATGGTCATGACATTAATAGGCAAATAATCAATGGACGAGCAAACTCAATGGGGTCTAATTCGAACCACTCCCATCGTCGAGGAGATGGAGCGTTCTTATCTGGACTACGCCATGTCGGTCATCGTCGCTCGTGCCTTGCCTGATGTTCGAGATGGTCTAAAACCAGTCCATCGCCGTATTCTTTTCGCCATGAAGGAGATGGGTCTAACTCACAAAAGTGCTTACAAAAAATCAGCCCGTATCGTCGGTGAGGTGCTCGGAAAATATCATCCACATGGGGACCAAGCTGTCTATCAAACCATGGTTCGTTTGGCTCAAACTTTTTCTATGCGTTATCCACTTATCGATGGCCAGGGAAACTTTGGTTCGATCGACGGGGACTCGGCCGCCGCCATGCGTTACACCGAAGCTCGTCTCAGCAAGATCGCCGGTGAGGCTCTCGAAGACATTGATAAAAAAACCGTTGATTTTATTGACAACTTTGATGGCTCTCAACAGGAACCTACTGTTCTTCCGGCTAAACTTCCAAATCTTCTACTCATGGGTTCAGACGGCATCGCTGTCGGCATGGCTACCAAAATTCCTCCACACAATCTACTTGAGTTGGTCAATGCTATCAAGGCTTTAATTGATAAAAGTCACGCTACAGTCACCAAGCAGTTTAAAGATGAAGAGCTGGTCTCGGCCAACTTTCATGATCTCACTGGCACTCTAGACTCTTCGATCGAAATCGAAGAGCTTTGTCTACACATCAAAGGGCCGGACTTTCCCACTGCCGGTATTATTTATGACACCACTGAAATAAAAAAACTTTACGCCACCGGGAAGGCCAGTATTATTGTGAGAGGTGTCGCCGAAATCGTGGAGAAGAAAAGTGGTCGTTTTCAAATTCTCATCACCGAGCTTCCGTATCAAGTCAACAAAGCCAAGCTTATCACCAACATCGCCGAACTCGTCAAAAAGAAAAAACTCGAAGGCATCGCCGACCTAAGAGACGAGTCCGACCGTAAGGGTTTAACCGTTTCCGTCGACCTCAAAAAAGACGCCAAACCCAAAAGTGTTTTAAACAATCTTTACAAGTTTACCGAACTTCAAACTAGTTTTCCGGCAAATGTGGTCGCACTCACCTCGGAGGGAACCCCTCATCTTCTTAATCTTAAACAAATCTTGATGGAGTACACCGCGCACAGACAAGGTGTGGTCGTTCGACGAAGTCAATTCGAACTAAAAACCGCCCAGGACAGAGCCCACATTCTTGAGGGGCTCCTCATAGCTCTTTCCAATATCGATGAAGTGATCGAAACAATCAAGAAAAGCCCAGACAGTGAAACAGCCAAGACCAACCTTATGTCCAAGTTCGGTTTATCGGAAATTCAATCCATCGCTATTCTGGATATGCAACTCAGGAAACTGGCCGCCCTTGAAAGACAGAAAATAGAAGCCGAGTATCAAGAACTTAAAAAACAAATAGACAGACTCATTGTAGTCTTGAAAGATCCCAAGACCGTTCTTCAATTAATTAAAGAGGAAGTCACCAAGCTGGCACTCGACTATCCTGAAAAAAGAAGGACTAAAATAGTCGCAAATGCGCCAGGTACTTTCTCGGAGGAAGATCTAATTCCGGCTGAGGAAACTATCGTCGCTCTCACTAAATCCGGTTATATCAAGCGCATGCCTTTAGACACTTTCCGCTCCCAAAAGAGGGGTGGTAAAGGAGTGGCTGGTATGACGGTCAAAGAAACCGACGAAATTCACCTCTTAACCAATGCTAACACTCACGACCGTCTCTTGGTCTTTACCAGCAAGGGAAAAGTTTTCTCACTGAAAGTCTGGGAACTTCCCGAAGGCAGCCGCACTAGCAAAGGGCAGGCGATTATAAATTTGATCAACATCGAAACCGACGAAACCATTCAATCCCTCCTTACCATGTCGGCTCAAGTTACCAAGGGTGAATTCCTTTTCTTTACTACCAAAACAGGAGTGGTGAAACGCACAGCCATGTCGAAGTATGAAAATATCAAAAGCAACGGCCTTATCGCTATCAAACTTAATTTTGGAGACAGCTTGGTTTGGGTCAATAAAACATCCGGTAACGATCACATTTCTCTAGTTTCTAGAGATGGTAAGTCGATCAGATTCAAAGAAGCAGATGTTCGTCCCACCGATCGTGATACCATGGGCGTCCGAGGAATTTTACTCAAAGGCGAAGACTTCATTATCTCCATGGAATCTTTTCCACCAGAAGGACCGGTCTCGATAGACAAACGAGTCAAGTTTTTCCGTGATTATTTAATTGTCACCGAACACGGCATGGGTAAGCGTACTCCTTTAGAAGAATATCCTGTTCAGAATCGATCCGGGCAAGGCTTAAAAGTCAGCGAAACTACCGACAAAACAGGTAAAGTAGCCGGCGCTCTACTGGTGGATCAAACCTCGGAAATGCTCCTCATTACTACTTCTCAAGGACAAGCCATCAAACTGCCAGTCAAAAATATTCCTAGACTCGGCCGAGCTACTCAAGGAGTTATTCTCATGCGTTTTGCTAAAGAAGGGGATAGTGTCGCCGCCGTCACCGTCATCTCCGACTCTGACGAAGAATAATTAGAGCTTAGGTAATACTTCTTTATATAGAGCAATTTTTTCTGTTTTTTTCATCGCCGCATATCTCGGCGACGGAGAGGGAAGAGTAACCAGATCGATTTGAGGATATTCCAGAACTAACTCTCTAAAATATTTTTTAAATAATTTCTCAACAAACCTACTGGAAAAGAATATTTTTCTAATCTGGTTATTTTTGATAATAGACCTTACTTCATCATTAAGAACTATATTGGTCAAATTCATATCCAAGTTACTTTTTGACTTTCTTTCACAGGATAAAATAATGTCCGTTATAGCTATTCCCAACTCGCTAAACAATTCTTGTTTTTCCAGTTTTGACTGTAAACTTACTCCGTAAACCTCTTGGATAATCGGCCAAAACAAATTTCTTTTTGTGCCATAAAACCAATCATATGAAACATCGGTTATCTGGCCAGTAAAACTTCCTAATAGGAGGTATTGTGTATTTGTCGGGACAAAGTCTCCAAATGGGTGAGTTTCAATCATTTTATTTTCCGGGGGCAAGAACCAATATAAATTGTAGCAGATGGAAAAGACAGATCTTGTTTTTTTTGACACGCAGGCCCATTATTAATCCATGAAATATATTTTTATTTCCGGTGGTGTGGTTAGTGGTTTGGGGAAGGGAATTACCTCAGCCAGTATTGGCTTGATTCTCAAAAACATGGGGGTAGCGGTCACCAATGTCAAAATCGATATGTACCTTAATGTCGACGCTGGCACCATCCGCCCTCAGGAACACGGAGAGGTTTTTGTGACTGAAGATGGTCTAGAGACAGATCAGGACCTGGGGAATTATGAACGCTTTACCGGCCAAACCCTTCATCGAGAAAACTATATTACTACCGGACAGATTTATAAAACGGTCATCGATCGGGAGAGAGCTTTCGGCTACGGGGGAGAAGATGTGGAAGCGGTACCTCACGTGACAGATGAGATAATTAGACGCCTGGAACTTGCCGGTAAAAAAAACCACGCTAAAGTCGTCATCGTCGAACTTGGCGGCACGGTAGGGGAGTACCAAAACGGTATTTTCTTCGAAGCCAGTCGTATTTTAAAGCTCAGACAACCCAAAGACGTCATACAAATCCACGTCACTTACTTACCATTTCTAAAAAATATCGGTGAACTTAAAAGTAAGCCAGCCCAACAATCCACCCACATTTTAAACGCCATGGGGATTCAGCCGGATTTTTTAGTAGCCAGAAGTGAGAAGGAGATTGATACCAAAAGAAAGGAAAAATTAGCAGTTTTTTGTAATCTGCAGGATGAAGACATCATCGGTTCCCCTGACCTTCCCAGCATTTATCAAGTACCACTATATATGGAGGACCAACGATTCGGTGAAAAAATACTTCACAAACTACGACTCAGAGCCAGAAGAAAAGCGCACTTCCTAGCAGGCTGGAAAAAATTCGAGCATCTTAGAAATCGAACCAAAAAGGAAGTCAAGATAGCCATGGTGGGTAAGTATTTTGCAACCGGCGATTATAAACTCTCCGACTCCTACATTTCCGTCATCGAAGCCCTCAAACAAGCCGCCTGGACTCAAGGGATTAATCCTCTCCTAGATTGGATCGATAGTGAAGACCTGGAAAAAAAGAATATCAACCTTTCTATTTATGACGGCATCATTGTTCCTCAAGGATGGGGGAGTAGGGGAACTGAAGGCAAACTATTAGCTGTCAAACAAGCCAGAGAAAAGAATATTCCTTATCTGGGTCTATGTTTTGGTATGCAGATGGCTGTGATCGAATTTGCCCGCAACATTGCTCATCTCAAGGGTGCAAACTCCACCGAAGCCAATCCAAAAACACTCCATCCGGTTATTCATATTATGCCGGAACAAGTAGAGTATCTGGCCAAAAAACAATATGGTGGCACTATCCGTCTTGGCTCTTGGCCCTGCGTTTTAAAAAAAAGAACCAAACTTTTCACTGCTTACGAAAAGTATAGTCTCCAGAAAGATTCTCCTTGGCTCAAAAATAACGACTTTAAATCAAAAGCCACTATTTATGAAAGACACCGCCATCGCTACGAGTTTAATAACCATTACCGAGATCAACTGGAAAAGGCCGGCCTAATTATTAGTGGTCTTTCTCCAGACGACCGGCTAGTCGAGGCCATCGAGCTTCCCGATCACCCTTTCTTTGTCGGCACCCAGTTCCACCCCGAGTACATCGCCCGGCCACTCACCCCACACCCCATTTTTATGGCTTTCCTCGCCGCCACCACGGCCTTCAAGGACTCTCCTCGTAGGTCAAATATCAATAGTTAATGTAGATATTCTTGTAATATCATCAGGCTCACCACCATCAACGAAATTCTCATACGAATAATTTTTATTCGTGGCTGAAAATAAACCTAAGATTTCACTAGTATTGACCCATGATTGAGAAAATTGATGAAGATAGTTTCCATAGGAAGAAAATTTATACTCCGACAACCTACGAGGACTCTCCTTGAAGGTGAACAGGTCCATCGGATTTCGGTGGATATATTTTGACAAGTATATAAACTGATATTCGTTCTCGACCCTCACTGCCTTATATGGACCTTGGAATAGGGGACCGATACGGTCATAACGAGTATTGAAATATCGTACGTATTTTGTAGCTAATGATCTCATAAAGTTGTCAATGCCTCTCTCAGTCTCTTGCCTCACAAAAAGGTGAAAGTGGTTGGGCATCAAACAATATGCCAAAAGTGTAATTTCACCAAAGTAATTCTTTAATATTCGCGACGGCGATATTTCTTCCTTCAAGGACTCTCCTTGAAGGTTAACAGTCGGTGTTAAGTAAAATTCCAAAAATGATAGAAAGGTTTTGTAATCTTTCTCATCTTCGAATATCGTCTGTTTATTTACTCCACGATTGTAGATGTGATAGTACCCTCCGGCCTCGTATTCCTTTATCGCATTTTTTGCTGGCACAAGTATATTTATACACCTTCAAGGACTCTCCTCGTAGGCAATTTATTTTAAAAATTGGTCGTGGATCTTTTTCAGTTGGGGATTGGTGACGTGGGTATAGATCTGTGTCGTGGCTACATTCTTGTGTCCCAGCATTTCCTGAACACTCCTCAAATCGGCTCCTTGCTGAAGCAATGTCGTGGCAAAACTATGTCGGAGCACGTGAGGACTGACTTTTATCGGTAGTCCTGCCGACCGTCGATACTTCTCTACTATCCTCTGGATACCACGAATAGAGAGCCTGGCTTTTTCGTTTCCCATCGTCGGATCCCAGTCACCACTTTTGGGAATCCGCACCCAAAGAGCACGAAAGGGGTCGGTTCTGGCATTTAGGTACCTACCCAACCAGGTCGTCGCTCGTTCGGAGAGAAATACCAGCCTCATTCGCCGCCCCTTGCCCAGTATCCCAAACTCCCGCTCCTTCAAGTCAATTTTATCGATGTCTAACTTAGCCAGTTCCGAAACACGTAGTCCAGTGCTAAAAAGCACTTCCAAAATCGTTCTATCCCGTAGGCCACTTATGTTGGATGTATCAGGCGCCATCAAGAGTCTTTCTACCTGATCTCGGTCAAGAAACTTAATCTGGTGCTCGCTGGGTTTAGGCAGATCCACCTTTTCTGCCGAAAGCGTTTTAATGCCTTTTTTACTGCAATATTTTAGAAACGCCCGCAAAGCAATTACATAGTAACTTTGGGTAGTAGGGGAGAGGCGCTGGGCGTTTGAGTTCTCGTATTTGACTAAATATAGTCTATATTTTCGAACCATCTCACTTGTCAGTTTCTGGATATATTCTTGTTCGTAGTATTTTTCAAACCATTTGCTGAACATCCCGAGGTAGTGAGAGTAGTTACGGATCGTAAATTTGGAGTAGTTTTTTTCCACCTCAATAAAACTCAAATACCTCTTGATTAGTATTCTTAAGCTCAAATCATTTACTTGTTTCTTCGCCACCCTTCATCTTACCAAATTATTGTGCGACGCAGATTTTCCCCATCTGTTATAATTACCCAGAACATTTACATAAGGAGAGTGAATATGAATCTAGAGTATGATCGAAGAATAAAGCTGTGTGCCAACGCTGTCGAGAAGGCCACTAAAAAGCTCAGATTGGGTTGGGGATTTGCCGAAGACTATCAAGGTATCGAGATAAAGGTTGACACCGAAGTCGGCTATGGCATGGTTATAGTCCTCATGGACACCGGCCATGGACCACGCTTTCCAAAATTCATAACATTAACAGTTCACGGCTACGTCGACTACGGCGTCAATAAAAACGTCCGTATTGGTGGTGGAGGCCTACTCCGGTCAAGAAACAAGTTTTTACCGGATCAAATCTCCGAAAAATGGCTGAAAATAGCCATTTCTAATTCTGCCAAAGCCGTTCAAGCAATTTGTACTGCGGCCAACATGGCCAAACTCAAGAAAGAAGCTTTGGCGAAGCGACGCCTAGAAATCAAAAGTTCCCAACTCGCACGCCATAAACAAACAATTTTAAATGTTACCTCCCTGTCAAAATAGTTTGACTACAAGAACAAGAAGGAGATTCCATGCACGAACTATTGCTTCGATATAAGATGCCTGAAAATCTCAATCATCATCGCGAGATCCAAGTGTTTAGAGATCGCGTCATCAGCATGGCGATCCAAATTCAAGCCAAAGCGGAAAAAGTTTTCTCACTCAGTACCAATAATGTCGTCTGGGAAGTGCAAGAGTTCCATCAAAGCCGAGGCATGCCTGACTTTTATGTCACCGGTTGGATAACCGACAACTACGACGAGAAAAAAGATGACGTTCTAGAAGCTCAATTGGAAATATTAGCTCTCATGCGACGACTTACCTTTAGAGGAGAAACCGTCGCCTGCTGGATTCAAAGAGTCAAGGGCAAGTGGGGAGAAGCCAATGGTCTTATGGAAAAACCACCCGCCAACTAGGCGGGTTTTTCACGCCGTGAAAAATAGTATGGGATGGGTGAGCAGGGGAGAGGTACCAGGAAAAGCCCAAATAGGTATATATCCCATAATCTATTGATGTCCAAAGGCCAGACAGGCAATTAACTGCGAATAATTTCAATAGTTATTTGTCGTCAGTGAAATTCCAAATTACTTATAATTAATTCAAGCAAAAATATTTTTCAAATTTATCAGAATATTTTCAATGGGTGATATCTATTGTCACCCCGGACCTGATCCGGGGTCTAGATAAATTGATACCTACTTAATGGATTCCCGCCTTCGCGGGAATGACACACAATCACGGTCTTCTATGCCTAAAAAAACGCGTCTCTACAATACCCCTAAAACGGCTCCTGGACACTTTGATGGTTACAAGATCATGGAAAAATAGCCTTGATTTTCGGGTTTTTACATAGAATTTCCCAAATTAAGGCCGGTGGCCTCAAAAGGAAAAGAATCGAACGACTACTGAGTCCAAAGAGGGGGCGAGTGATCAGTTTCGGGATTATCTACACCAAGCAACAGAATATAAAACTAAGTTCTCTACAGCCTGTGTATTTGAGATACGTCGCAAAAGTATTATTGTGCGACATATCGTCTATCGTTCTTTCAATCCTCTTCTCTAACTACAAATAGGGAACATCAAACAATGACTGCTACTTCTATCTCCAGGTAACACTAACTAAAATATATGAAGCTTTATCAATTAATTAAATATCAATAAAAATCAACCTCCCTTCACGCTCTCTACCTCCCTCCTTTGCTATCATGCCCGATATCTGTATCAAAGCCTATCACCCCTAGCAGTTATCCACAAAGCCTGCTAAAACCGTGAAAAGAATCCTCTTTCGTGAAAACTATTATAGGTTACGAGTTATTATAGGATAATTATAGGCCTATAACTGTTATAGGCCCCTCTCCCCTCCCTTGACCTCCGGTCTAAAAAAATAAATATTCCTCACGCATAAATCAAAGCTAAATAATTATTCACGATCCTCATCTTGAGTTCTAGAGTTCTTGATTCCTTGAGTTCTTGTTTACCCTCCCACCCACGATGTCGTCAGGAAACCAATCCCAATAATTATGGCTACCGTCACCCCATACTCCCACAGACTCTCCACGTAAACTCTCGTGGACAATCTTTGTTCCATGATTCCCAGCAGTCCATAAAGAAGCGAGGTTAGCATTAAGCCTCCCATAAATGGTTTTACCGGCCAAAACGACAGCGCCACGGAAGCCATCGCGATCACCCAACTCATTGCCAGGGAATATCGCGTCGCATCTTTGACCAGATCACCTTTTAGATCCACACTCCACAGGCTGGGAAAGCACAATATCAACGATGTCACAAAGACCATAGCCATCACCCACCAAAAGGGTAGTTTAAAACTTAGTGCTACGGTGTAGAAAAAGAGTGAGGATATTAAAGTCAGTATAAAATTTACCGATTTAGCCGCCCGAAAAAGCTGAATTGTTCTGATTGACGCTACGGAGAAAATATTCTCAATTAGTAAGACGCCATACATTCCCACCGCAAAAAGAACAAAGTACATAATTTTAAACACTCCAGCCAGCAATATGGAACTTTCCAATTGGAAGGCTCGACCAAACATTCTGGGGACTGCAGACGGCAAGAAATTGGAGAACAGACCGCTTCCTAAGGTAAACATGGTCGGTAAAACCATTAGAGTTAACCACTCTACTCCTTTCAGATCATCAAACAACACCCACGCTGAGAGGATGTATGCTACAGCCGAAACCGTCAAATACAACCCAAATCGGTAATCCACCGGTGCGATCGTCGTTAGCCACAGACAAACAGCCAACAGGCCACCAACCAAAATAAAGCGGGTTCTTTTAGACATCTTTAAGCCAGATTAGACCAGATCTCGACGACATCGTCCAATTCCGTTAATAAATCCAACAATTCCAGCACCTTCGTTTTTTCTTCTCCGGAAAGAACGGTCACGGTTGGTATCGGGGAAATAGACTTCATGTAGGATACCGAGCCAGGGCCACCGAGCTTCGCTCCGTGCTTGTCCAAAACATTCTTTATCTCACCCGAGGTTCTGTTTCGGTTATCCGTAACTACCGTAATCAAGATCCCCACTCCCAAAGGTCCATAAGCCTCATAAACGACCTCCTCCGCCATTACTCCGCCACCCACACCCAAAGCTTTATCAATCGCTCTTTTAATATTTTCCATCGGCATATTAACCGATCTGGCTTCCTCCACACTAGCTCTCAAGTAAGAATTTGTGTCTGTGTCTCCAGAACCACCTTTTTTAACGGCTATATGGATCTTTTTGGCTATTTTAGTAAAAATAGAACCCCTTTTGTTATCTTCTATCGCCTTTTGATGCTTAATCGTCGACCATTTAGAATGTCCTGACATAACTGGATTTTAACACAGTAGCAATCCCTCATTTTACTTGACACGGGAACTAAACTTAACTATCATTTCTCAGAATGAACAATGACAACTCGCACGACCTTCAACAAAACGCCATTAAAGCTGCCATCGCTAAGAACTGGCACGAGGCTATCTCTCTCAACCAAGAAATTCTGGAACTTCTCCCTGACGACATCCCCACTCTCAACCGGCTCGGCATTGCTCTCACTATGGCTAAGCAAAATAAAAAGGCTATCGAGAACTTCAAAAAAGTCCTGACCATAGATCCTCACAATCACATTGCCAAAAACAATTTAACTCGTCTCAAGTCCAATAAAAAACAGGGATTGGCCAACCCTTACCTCCAAACAGTCAGCTTCATTGAAGAACCTGGTAAATCTAAAGTTGTCCCTTTAGTTAGTCAGGGAGAACCGAAGGTATTTTCTCTACTCAATATAGGGGAACCGGTCGAGCTCACCACCTCAAAACACAAAGTTAAGGTGATCAAAGATAAAGTTTTCATCGGCTACCTACCGGACAATATCTCTCATCGCCTTTTAAAGCTCATCAGTTCCGGCTATAAATACAAAACTGTGATGAAGTCGGTCAATCCCAAAAATCCTCAGGTTTTCGTCCAAGAAGTTCATACCTCCAAAAGGCTTCACGGTATCCCCTCCTTCCCCTTGGATGAAAAAGAGCACCTTCCCTCTCTGTCGGCTGGTGAGTCCAGCGAGAGTCCCCCACTGGAACTCTACGACCCTCTGGTAGGAGACGAAGCCTAGTTCTACTTTAACCAAACGGTAATCCCCTTTTCACCTTCCTGTTCCGTTTTTCCAAATTCAAGACAATTCATTTGTTGAACCAGCAACGACTCGGTAAAGGGATATTTGCCTGAAACACTAAAGAAACAACCATTGCCGGCAGTAACCTCGCTTCCCTGGTCAGACTTGACCTCAATCACCCTCATGCCGGTCGACTCCAGCTGTCTAGCCACCTGAGTCCCGAGACCGGACTGTCCGGTTAAATTATTCACCACCAAATCCACATTTTCACTCAGTATGGACTCCAAAACAAACTTATTTTTTGTCCACAAAGAGGCTACTGAATTAAAACTCACAAACTCCTTACCATCTGGTTCAACCTGCACCTCAAAAATCTTCGTTGGCATGTCCATTTCTAACAACTTTTTTGAAGCCACCGTTTCTACTAAAAACTTCCTGATCATCAAGCGATCTTTCAGACTCAGATTTGTTTTTAGACCTATTTTGTATAAATCTTTCAGTACTCCTTCTATCGAAGTCTCTGCCTCGATCCTGACCGTCTTAGCCACCACCACTCCCATCGACAAACCAACTGTTTTTTCAACCACTTCGTAAGGATTTTTCACCAGCACTCCATAACTCCAAAGAGAGTTAGCCGGATATTTGGCGTCCGAATTATATATTTTCACTTTTAGATTTCTAGGAAAATCCACCCAGCCCACCACGTCCTCTTCCGGCCTGAGTAACAGTAGAGCCATTGTTTCTTTCCCAACAATGACGATGTTCATTCCCAGCTTACTAGAATAAACTCCCTGCTGTAATATTTTTATTACTAACAACCCAGCCAAAGACGACAAAAAGATCACCCCCAATACTTTTGCCACTCTTGTCCTAGAACTCTCCTTCATAGATTTCCTTTAAGGTTTCGTTCTGTCGTCTACGATACTTTCCCAAGGCATCGGCGTCCTTTTCAAACTTTCTCATGAGCAATCCCAGATGTAAACCACTGACAAAATGCGGAAATATGACATACGACGCGCCGGCTTGGTAAAGTTCGGCCGCTTCTTGAGCCGACTCTGCATCCACGATGATCGGCACCTTTAAGCTCCTGGTTTTCATCTCGGTAAGAAGCGCCAACGAATCGTCGACATCTTTTACGGTGGATATCACCATTTTTGCCTCTCTCATGTTTGTTAGTTCGACCACATCAGGATCGGCCACATCGGCAAAAATTACCTCCTCCCCTCTCTTCTTCAATCGACTCACAATCTCTGGATTAAAATCTACCACCAAGACTATCTCTCCGTTCTTTTTCAGAAACGAGAGTATGCTTCTCCCCGTTCTGTCTCCACCCAAAAGAACCACATGATTCTTAAAAGAGACTGCTTCCCCAGTTCGATCATCATACTTAAATAATCGAGGCCATACTTTTGACAGGAATTTATAAATCTTCGAGGAGCTTGATATTAATATCGTTGACAGTACCATCGAGATAAGGCCGGCTACCGTCACCGCCGAAACCAGCTCACTGTCCCATAAAAGAGATCCGAAACCAATGGTCATCACGATTAAGCCAAACTCCGAAATCTGAGTCATGTTCATGCTGACGGAAAAAGAAACTCGTCTTTTCAGCCCACAGCACCAGCCGGTAAACTCAGTTACCAAAAACTTTCCCACCACTACCATCAAAACTATTTCCGTCACCAAGAACCAATTCACTGGGCCAGCGCCAACCTCAAACCCCAGTAGCACAAAAAATATGGTTAGAAAAATATCGCGTAAGGTCTTAATTTTACTGACAATTTGGTAGTGGCCCCAGCTGGTAGACAAGGATAGACCCGCCAATATCCCTCCAATTTCCGGTGTCAATTCAAGTACGTTAGTCGAAAAATAAACGACTCCAAAGAGCCAAACCAAACTAAACAAGATCAAATCCTCGGAAGACTTGATCGCAAACTTCATGATCCAAGAGATTAAATAGTGTCCGAAGACATTGACAACCAATAAAATAATGGCAATTTTTAGAAACAAAATCGACAAAACGGCAGAGCTCAAACCTTCTTTTAAACCCGGAATTAAGGCCAGTAAGACAATCGCCAGCAGATCCTGGAGCAGTAACATACCCAAACTTAACTTGCCAACAAAACCTTTAATGTCTTTTCCCTCGGACAAAGTTTTAACCACCACGATCGTACTGCTAAAGGTCAACGCGATTGAGAGTAGTAAGGCCGGTAACCATGAAAGACCCAAAACCCAAATTGCAAAAATTACAAAAACACCCGACAGCAAAATTGTTTGGGCTACAAACAGTTTAAACACTGTTTTCCCTGAGTGTCGGATATCTTTCCAGTTCATTTCCAAACCAACTAAAAACAGCAACAGGGTTACCCCGAGAGTCGAAAGAAATTTCATGGCCTCGACGCTGGATAAGCCAAGCACTCCCCACATCCCCATCACAAAACCGGCCAAAACCTGACCCACAATCGAGGGTAGCTTAAAAAATCTAAATCCTATCCCAAAAAAAACGGCTGAAACAAAAACCACCATCAAATCAACTAAAAAACTCTCCATAAATCATTCTACCACCCTCCTCACCTGCAGGGCCAGGCCTTATAGGATCCCAGATCTTCAAGGCCTGGCCCTACGGTTGCATAATCTCACTCAACGAATTCAGGAATTTCCGGCAGTCCTCCGGTAACGGAGCCTCTACTAGAATTTTTTTACCCTCATAAGTCGTAAAGCCAATCTGCTCGGCGTGTAAAAAGTGATGCGACAGATACTTTCTGTCTTCTCTGGAGAACTTTCGATTCAAATATTTATAATCTGAAAAAACTGGCCATCCCAAAAATGACAAGTGGACTCTAATCTGATGCGTTCGTCCGGTTTTCAAGTTTAATCGCACCAAAGTCAGGGCATCCTTCCAATGCTCGTGTCCTGGATAGTTAAAACGTGTTTCCACTTTCCAGCCCGTGACCGCTTTTTTCCCTTCGTAATGAACTTGCCATTTTTCTCGATCATTCAAGCTTCGTTTTAGGGGTAAGACCACCTCACCTATTTCCGGTTCCACCCTACCATGAACCAAAGCCAAGTAAGTCTTGATAATTTTTCTGTTCTTAAACAATCCTAAATAATATCGCAGTGCTTCAGGAGTCTTAGCTATCATCAAACAACCACTGGTCTCTTTATCTAACCTGTGACACACCCCACTCCTCTCCCAATACAAAGCCTCAATATCTTGAGTTCTTGAGTCCTTGAGTCCTTTATACCACCCTTGCCCTTCCACCCAATCCTGCACCGTTTCACCCCTGATCGATTCGGCCCGATTCACCACCAAGTCCACCGGCTTATTTATTACCAGCGTCTCTTTGTCTTCGTACAAAACAGCCATTTCCATCAATCCAAGTATATACGATCTCTCCTACAGGGCCAGGCCTTATAGGGATTTAGATCTGCAAGGCCTGGCCCTGCAGGAAGCAATCTCACTCCACAAATAAATAATTACGCCTACACAGATCAACACATCCGATAAATTAAACCAAAAACCCAAGACCGGAAAGTACAGGTAGTCCCAAACACCACTCCAGATAAGTCTGGGTACAAGATTCCCCACTCCCCCCACAGCCAATAACCAAATAGCCAAATTTATCCGCGCCGGCTTCGTAGGGGTTTGATTCATCAAACCCGAAAATTTTATGAAGACCAAGTAAATTGCAATTGCGAAATAAGTACCCAATCCCGAAAACCAACCAAAAGAAATTCCCTTGTTGAGAACGCCATAACCTATCCCTCGAAAATAAGTCTGCAAAAAAATATCAATCACCAACGTTAATGTCATTGCGAGTTTCGGTATTCCGAACCGTGGCTCTCCTGGATACCCCCTGCGGGTAAATCTCACTCCACTATCCCCTCTTCTTTTCCTTGGCAGCCTCACAAGCCACGCAAAACTCAGCCGTCAGATTGACAGCCAGTCTGTCGGTATCAATCATCTTGCCACAACTAGCACAGATCCCATACTTCCCCAGCTTTATCCGAGTGAGTGTTTTTCTGATCTCAATAATGGATCTCGTGACCTGACTTCTCATCGCCGAAGATCGATCGTGTTCGACGGTTTCCGCTACCTCTGAGTCAATCGAGTTATCATCATCTCGATTGCCAATCACAAACGGATCTTCCTTTTTAAGCTCATCTTTGGTTTCCTTAAGCCGTTTCTTTTCCCCTTTCAAGTACTTGATTAAAGGTAATAAGATCGATCTTGGAAATTTTATTTTATTTTCTTCCATCCAGACCTAATATACACTAAAACCAAGCCCCCCACCAACAAACTTCCACCCCAGATAACACTCCACAAAATCACTTCTTTAAAAATTAGCCTCTCAATTAGAAACGCCAATCCCCAAAAAGATAAAACAAACCCCGTAATAAAGCCAGACCTAGCCGAAGTTCTCTTACCTCTGTACCACTCATAAGTTCGATATTTGTCTTCCATTTGCCAGAGATAAATAAACAAACCGAGGTGTAACAGAGACAGGATCACGTAGCGAAAGTCACGAGTAAGCAAAAACAGACCGGCTAAAAAAACTGCTCCTCCGGACAGTATTCCCAGGCTGGCAAGATCAAACCAATCCAAAAATCTGGCTTTAATTTTTCTGACGGAAAGAAAAACTCCCAAAGCGATACCCAGAATCACTCCCCATCTGTCTATCCCCGGGTAGTTGGAGAGCAACAAAATTCTCGGAAAATGATTCCAAAATGTGGCCATATTTAAGGCTACAAAAGCCAATCTCCCCACTATAAAGGCCCAAAAAGCGGACATAACCACACTATCTAGAATATGAAAATCTTCAAAGTGGGACTCCTGGCTTTTTTTATAAAATACAAATGACCCCCAGAGAAAAGACAGCACTGCCAACAAACCAAAACCGTAGATATAAATATTACTTACCCTCAGTACCGCTTCATTCATAACTAGAGTATACTAAAAAAACACATGCTTTCGATTGTTCACGGCACCACCGGCGCTTTAATCGCTTCCAAAATCCCCAATCCGTTTATTAGCCTTCCTCTCATCATCGCTTCTCACTTTCTGGAGGACCGCATCCCTCACTGGGACGTCAGTCAAGGTCTGACTAGTCGCCATAAAAGTAAGAGAGCCGCCTTTTTCCAAGAATTATTTTTTGATTTTCCTCTTTCCGTCCTGCTTGTTTATCTTTTCTTTCAAGTCGGCCGCCCTTTTGACTGGCGACCTTGGATAGGCTGGTTTGTGGGTCTCCTACCAGACTTTATCGAGTTCCCCTATATTTTTCTTAACCGGCGAGGTTATTTATTAAAGCAGTTTGCCAGATTTCACTCCTGGTCTCATCAATCCACTCCCAACAAGTTCTGGGGTCTCCTCCCCCAAGCCCTGGTTCTCCTCACCATCCTCCTCCTATCCCCTTAGGGCCAGGCCTTAGAGGTCCCCCAATCTGCAAGGCCTGGCCCTGCAGGTGTCAATTCGCTCTCCCCGTATACTCACCGGACTCGGTATTGATCTTAATTGAATCTCCAGGGTTGATAAACAGTGGCACCATTACCGTCAGTCCTGAGGCCGTTTTAGCTGGCTTCAAGACATTACTCACCGTGTTTCCCCTAGCCCCAGGCTCGCTCTCGGTAATCTTCATAATAACGGAAGAGGGCACCTCCACGCCCAAGATTTTTTCGTCCCAAAACAGCACCCAAGCTCTTTCCCCTTCTACCAAGTACATCACATCGGTTCCGAGTACCTTTAGGGGTATCTCTACTTGCTCAAAAGAGGCCGGGTCCATAAAAAAGGCTTTCTCGTCATCCTTGTATAGGTACTGCAGGTGTCTTTTGTCCAGAAGTATGTCCTCCACCATGTTGCCGGAGATGTAGCCCTTAGTCTCAATCGCCCCGTTAACTAGGTTTCTAGCCTTGACCTTGATGGTGGCATGACCTCGTCCCATCTTGGTAAAATCATACTTGGTTACCCTGAAAGGTACTCCATCTTCGGTAAAAGTCACCCCCACTTTGAGCTTATTAACATCGATCATAACGTCTCTCTAACTTCACTTATTTCATTCTTTCTAAAGCTAAAGTCTGTCCAAACTTCTACCCCTTCCGGAGCTTTTAGATCCTGCTCAGCTTTCTCAAGCCAGCCAAGTATGTCAGCCTTGTACTTTTCAGTTAAATCTAGATCTATCAGAGTTCGGCAAAGGTTAATCAACAGCCCAGATCTCCAGATAGCCCAAGTCGAGTAGTCTCTTTGTCTAAGCGCCCCACCCTCTTCAGAAAACAAATAATCCCCATAAAGGCCCTCCGCTTCATCTATCCCTTCATCAACTTTTCCTAGTCTAATTTCATCCAATATCTTAAAACCTATGTACTCATAGATCAGAGCTTGGTTTTTGGCATATTTAGGGTCACTTGGAGCTTTGTCTATCGCCTCTTGGTAGTAACTTTCAGCCACAGAATACTTTTTTTGATAGTCTGCCACTCTACCCAAGAACCTGGCGATCCGGGACTCCCACGGCTGAAGTCTATTCTCTTTTATGAACTCGCTAGCCTTAACCACAATCTCCTCCATCTTTTTTAAAAATTCATCTTTGCCGGACTCCATGTATTTATGTTGCCAGATCAGGGCCTCTTCCAAGAAACACTGCACGGCTTCATCAAACATTCCTTTTTCCATCGCAAACTCCCTTAAAACTTCAATATCTGCCAAGGCCTCATCTTGCCTAGCCACATCTTCTCTCAGCACCGCCGTCGCCGATAGCAGTTCCTCAAAATTGCTTTCACTTATATTTTCGCTCCTAATCATATACGCCAATTATACTACCTGATATAATTCACCCAAATTCGCACCCTTAAAAGGAGACATTATGCCACTCTTTCTCACCATTGCTTTAGCCTTGGCTTTCTTAACCATGCCTGGCTCCAACCCTCTTGTTCTCACGATCGTCGCTGTAATTGTTTTCATTATCCTTATGTGGCTCTTCTTTGGTAACATTTTCTACCCCATCCTCGTCAAGCTCGGCTGGGTCAAGTAATTCCCCATCCCTCGTACTAAGCGACGAGGGTTTTTTGTGCCGAAAAAGTCCCCCCAGGGCCAGGCCTTGAAGATTGGAGACCTCTAAGGCCTGGCCCTGTAGTAATGCTGTAAAATTACTCTGTTGCCGAGATGGTCGAAGGTTATTTCGTCTCCGACGAAAACTAACTTCGACACTTAGCTCTGCTGAGAAGCGGCCTAATGGTATACGCTAAGGTTGAGCCCACAGTCAGGCGAAATGCCCGAGTCAGTACGAGGGCGCTCAAAAACCAATTTAAATTGAGGTAAAATTACATTGTTAGCCGAGATGGTCGAAGGTTATTTCGTCTCCGACGAAAACTAACTTCGACACTTAGCTCTGCTGAGAAGCGGCCTAATGGTATACGCTAAGGTTGAGCCTACAGCCAGGCGAAATGTCCGAGTCAGGACGAGGACGCTCAAAAACCTGTGTAAAACTCCCAGAATAACGATAAAATAGATAATAGTGGTTGCCGAGATGGCGGAATGGTATACGCTCAGGTCTCAAAAACCTGTGGGAGCAATCCCGTGAGGGTTCGATCCCCTCTCTCGGCACTAAAGAAGCCTCTCCTCCACCTTATCCCAGTTAACCACCTGCCACCAGGCTTTGACATAATCGACTCTTTTGTTCTTGTATTTTAGGTAATAAGCATGCTCCCAAACATCGATCGCCAGTAAAGGTGTCAAACCGTCAACTAAAGGATTATCTTGATTGGCAGTCGACATAATTTCAAGCCCACCGACCTTATTCTTGACTAGCCAAGCCCAACCACTGCCAAATCTTCCCATGGCCGCCGCCTCAAACTTACTCATAAACTCCTCAACACTCGCAAATGCTTTTTCTATTTCCACCTTCAAAGAGTTTTCTATTTGACTGACACCGGGAGTAGTCATGCTCTCCCAGAAAAAGTCATGATTCCAAACTCCACCGGCATTATTTTTCACCACCGGCACGCCCGAACCCAATAGATCTTCCAATCCTTTCGTTTGCAGTTCAACATTTGCCTCCGCTGCCTTATTCAAATTATCGGTGTAAGCCTGGTGATGCTTGTCGTGATGGATTTCCATCGTCTCTTTATCAATCACCGGCTCGAGAGCGTCGTAAGCGTAAGGTAAGGAATCTAATGTAAACGGAAATGTTTTTATCATAAACTTGGACTTAATTAGTATATGTATCAATTTATCACAAATTTCGCTATAGCTCATTAGAAAAGGTTACCGAAGAGTAGTTCCGTAGTGTCTTTGAATATCATACAGTCGGCGAGTAATTTCGTCGACTTTTTGTTTGAGTTTGGTCATGTCTAGTTGGTCGTGTTCCTCTTTTAGTTTTTGTTTGTTTTTGTCTGAAACTAGTTTGTGTTCCATCACTC
>Ga0209212_1000976_pt1 | contig 50893 bp, 47 predicted proteins | sample RifGroC2_FD_183996 | JGI IMG/M metagenome (GOLD analysis project Ga0209212, IMG submission 183996) | Groundwater microbial communities from Rifle, Colorado, USA - Groundwater C2 (SPAdes) (version 2) | ecosystem: Environmental > Aquatic > Deep subsurface > Groundwater | place: Rifle, Colorado... | reverse complement strand
GAGGCTTGCGTAGCGCCGAGGCCGAGTGCCGAGTGAGCGCACGGTGTGCGCGAACGCGTTTTGCGGTCCTGCCCCTGCGGTAGGCCGCCCACTCGCTGTCGGCGGGGCGGGCTTGCTATAGTAAAGACTATTTCATAGTATTATCGCATGCTTGAAAACATACCGTTGAAATACCTTTGGATACTTGTTGGCTTTGGCATCATGAGCATGGAGCTGTTCATGCCCGGGTTCATCCTCGTCTTCTTCGGCCTCGGCGCCGTCGTGGTAGGGGTGACCATGATCTTCGTGCCGATGAGCGTCAACACGCAGCTCGTGCTGTTCCCGGTCGTCTCCGTCCTGCTGCTCGTGTCCTTCCGGCGCTACGCGCAGGGCTACTTCGTCGGACGCGTGACCAACCGGAACCCCACCGGCGGCCCCACCGAGGTGTTCACCGGCGAGACCGCCGTGGTCACCGAGGAGATAGTCCCGAACTCCCCCAAGGGGAAGGTGGAGTTCCACGGCAGCTTCTGGAACGCCGACGCAGAGGTACTCATCCCCAAGGGCCTCAAGGTGACCGTCATCGAGCGCCGCAACCTCACTCTGAAAGTCAAACTTCTGGATTAACAAGGAGAAACCATGGAATTCATATTAGCGATAGGCGTCCTCTTCCTGATCATAGTCCTGGCGAACTCGGCCAGGGTCGTGCCGCACATGACCGTCTTCATCGTCGAGCGGCTGGGCAAGTACCACACCACCCTCGAGGCCGGCTTCCACATCCTGATCCCCTTCATCGACAAGGTGGCGTACCGCCGCAGCCTCAAGGAGATGGTCGTCGACGTGCAGGAGCAGACCTGCATCACCAAGGACAACATCTCCGTGCAGGTCGACGGTATCCTCTACATCCAGATCATGGACCCGATAAAGACCTGCTACGGCATCACGGACTACCAGTTCGCGGCCACGCAGCTCGCGCAGACCACGATGCGCTCCGAGATCGGCAAGATAGAGCTGGACCGCACCTTCGAGGAGCGCGAGAAGATCAATATGGAGATCGTCGCCGCCGTAGACAAGGCCTCCCTCCCGTGGGGCCTGAAAGTCACCCGCCACGAGATCAAGAACATCACTCCGCCCGAGAGCATCAAGGGCGCGATGGAAAAGCAGATGCGCGCCGAACGAGAGAAGCGCGCCATCATCGCCGAATCCGAAGGCGAGAAGCAGGCCAAGATCAACAGGGCCGAAGGCGATAAGCAGCAGAATATCGCCCTCTCCGAAGGCGAAAAGATGAAGCGCATCAACGAGGCCGAAGGCCGCGGCCAGGAGATAGAGCGCATCGCCATGGCCACCGGCAAGGGTATCCGCGAGATCGCCAGCGCCATCAACGAGAAGGGCGGCGCCGACGCCGTGAACCTGCGCATCGCCGAACAGTACCTGGGCGAGTTCGGCAAGCTGGCCAAGACCAATAATACCCTCATCATCCCCGCCGACCTGGGCGACACCGCCGGCATGGTGGCCGCGGTGAGCAAGGTCTTCACCGCCACCAAGCAGCGCGCGGCTGAAATTACCGCCGCCCCCGCGCCGGCGCCCCTCCCCGGCGTAAAGCCCGCCGGACAGCAGTACCCCCCGCTCCAGCAGAACCGCTGAGGCCGCTAAGCGATAAACAAAAAACCGGGAGCCGCCTCCCGGTTTTTTATTTTACCCTTGCGGGGCTATTTGCTTTCCGGAGTTTCGCCCAGTTCCCGCAGGGCGGTCTTGAGGGCGTCCTCGTGGCGCCTGCTCTCCAGCGGGGCCATCAGGCTGTAGGCGCAGGGCACCACCAGCAGGGTAAGTACTGTCGAGAGCAGCACGCCGCCGATGACCACCAGTGCCATCGGGATGCGCGTCTCCGCGCCGGGCCCGTAGCCCAGCGCCGGCGGTATGGCCGCGGCAACGGTGGCGAAGGAGGTCATCAGGATGGGGCGCAGCCTGACGGGGCAGGCCTCCAGCAGCGCCTCGTCCACGCCGAGGCCTCCCAGCCGGCGGCGGTTGTTGGTGAAATCCACCAGCAGGATCGAGTTCTTCTTCACTATGCCCATCAGCAGGATGAGGCCTATCATGCTGTAGATGGAGAGCGAATAGCCGCCCAGCTTCAGCGCTATGAAGGCGCCGGTCAGGCTGAACGGCAGCGCCAGCAGCACCGTGAACGGGTGCAGAAAGCTGTTGAACTGCGAGGCCAGGATCATGTACGCCACGAACACGCCGAGGATCAGCGCGAAAGTCAGGCTGGAGAAGGACTCCTGGAAGGTCTTGGAGGTACCGGAGAAGACCACCCTGTAGCCTTCGGGAAGTATCGCTTTGGCCAGCCGCTCCACTTCCTTTAAGGCCTGCTCCTGCGAAGAGCCCTGGGCCACGTTGGCGAACACGCCTATGGCGCGCTCGCGGTTCTTGCGCGAGATGGTCAGCAGCGTGGTCTTCTGCTCCACCTTCACCACCTCGGAGAGGCGGATCACTTCGCCGCGGTTGTTGCGCACCCAGATCTTGTTGATGTCACCCGGGTCGCTGCGGTCTTTGCCCAGCAGCTGCACCCGTATGTCGTAGCGCTTGCCGCCGCGGGTGAACTTGCCGGCGCGCACGCCGCCTATCATCGAGTTCACCGCGTCGCCGATAGAGGAGACCGACACGCCGCGGGCCGCCGCCTTCTCCCGGTCGGGCACCACCTGCACCTCCGGCATCCCCTCCTGGTAATCGGTATCCACGTCGACCATCCTGCCGGACGCCGTCATCTTTTCCATCAGCTGGCGGCTGTAATCCCCCAGTTTGTCCCAGTTGGGACCGCGCACGCTGAATTCCACCGGGAAGCCGCGCTGGGCCGTGAATCCGCCCAGCGAAGGGTCCTGTATTGCAGCGCGGCGCACGCCGGGAATGGCGTTGAGCGGCTTGCGCGCATAGCGCATGAATTCCTGCTGCGTAGGAGGGCGCTTCTGCCCCGGCAGCGGCACGCGCTCGGCCGGGGGCTTCATGGCTATCATCAGCATGCCCTGGTTGACCTGCCCGCCGCCGAAGCCGCCGGTATTGGCCATAAAGGTGCGGATGTTCGGCTGGGCCATGGCCCACTTCTCGGCCTCTTCCATCGCCTTCGCGGTCACTTCCATGGGCGTGCCTACGGGCATCTGCACGCGCGCCAGGAAGCGGCTCTGGTCCTGGGCCGGGGAGAATTCCTTGGGGATGAACTTTATCAGGGACATAGAGGCCGCGAAGACCGCCAGCGAAACCATTATCACGGTCCAGCGGCGCCGCAGCAGCCGGCCCAGCAGGGCCGCGTAGGAGACGCGCGCCCTCTCCATCAGGCTGTCCATCGCGCGCCCGATCCAGAGGGAGCGCTCGGCGTCCACGAACTGAGAGCAGCGCATCGGAGTCAGCGTGAGCGCCTCCAGCAGCGACAGCATCACGGCCGCCGTCATGGTAACGCCGAACTGGAAGAAGAACTTGCCTATAATGCCCTGCATGAACACCACGGGCAGGAAGATGGCCAGAATGGCCACGGAGGCCGCCATCGCCGGAAAGGTCATTTCCCGGGCGCCCAGGATGGCGGCGCGCACGCGGCCCTCACCCTTTTCGTTGTGGCGCACTATGTTCTCCAGCATCATGATGGCGTCGTCCACCACGATGCCGATGGCCAGCGTCAGGCCGAGCAGCGTGAAGGTGTTGAGCGTGAAGCCCATGAAATAGAGGACTATGAACGAACCGACTATCGAAGTCGGGATCGCCAGCAGCACGTTGACGGTGGAGGACCAGGAGCCCAGGAACAGCCAGCAGACCGCCGACGTCAGTATGACCGAGAGCACCAGCGTGAAGTTCAGCTCATGCGTGGACTCCTCGATGAAACGGGTGGAGTCGTTGACGATCTCGAGGCGCATCCCCTCGGGGAGGTTCTTCTGTATCTCGGCCGTCTTCGCTTTAACACGGCGGGCGGTATCCACCGCGTTGGAACCGCGCTGCTTGTTTATACCCAGGCCCACCGCACGGCGCCCCCAGTTGCGGGTGATGCGGCGCACGTCGGCCAGGCCGTCCTCGACCTTGGCCACGTCGCCGATATGGTAGGTGCGCCAGATGGCCGCGCCGCCGCGCCCGGCTATCACTATGCGCGAGAAGGCCTCGGGCGTCGGGGCCTCGCCGAGCACCCGCACGTTCAGCTCTTTCTTGCCGGTATCGATGTAGCCGGCCGGCTGCTCCGCGTGCTGGGCCGAAATAGCGGTAAGCACGTCGGTTACGGTCAACTGGGCGGCGTCCATCTTGTCGGCGTCCATCCAGACCCGCAGCGCAGGGTCCACATAGCCGCCCATGTTGACCTCGCCCACGCCTTCGATGATGCTGAACTGGTCGCGCAGCACGTCGTTGGTGTAGTTCATCAGGTCCTTGACGGGCCTGTCGCCGGAGAGGGCCATCCAGATGATGGGCTGGTCCTCGGGGTTGGTCTTTGTGACCACTGGCGGGTCTATGTCGCGGGGAAGGTTGCGCGCTGCCTGCGAGACCTTGGCCTGCACTTCCTGCATGGCGTCGTCGATGTCGTGCTCCAGCTCGAACTCCAGCGTGATGCGGGCCGAGCCGCGGCGCGACGAGGAAGAGATATCCTTGATGCCGGCGATGGTCATCACGGCGCTCTCGATGACGTCGGTGACCTGCGTCTCCATCACCTCGGGGGCGGCCCCCTCCAGGCTGACGCTGATGTTGACCACCGGGTAATCCACGTCGGGCAGCTGGCTGATGCCCATGCGGCCGAAGCTGATGGCGCCGAAGACTATCAGCCCCAGCATCAGCATCCAGGCGAAGACGGGGCGCTTTATCGAGAGGTCCGAAAGGGTCATGGCTTTATTTCCGCGCCGGCCGCGGTCTCCAGTTTTATAAGCGCGAGGGTTTTGCGGGCCTGCGCCTGCGACAGCGCCAGGCGGGTCTGCTGTGCCGTGTTGAGGGCGCTCAGCACTTCCAGGTTGTTGACCAGCCCCAGCTTGTAGTCCTCAACCTGGTAGCGGGCGTTCTCATCGGCGAGCGCCAGGGCCTCCGCCAGGCTCTCCGCCTGGCGGGAGGAGAATTCATAGTCGTCGTAGGCGCTTCTGACGTCGGAAAGCGCCTGGCGCAGGGCCAGGTCCAGCGCGGTCTGCGCCGAGCGTTTGCCGGCCCAGGCGGCTTCTTTCCTGCCGCGCAGCAGGCCGCCGGTGTAAAGCGGCACGCTCAGGAACGCCCCGGCGTCCCAGCGGTTGACGGGGTCCGGCCGGGGAGTGCGGAGCACGTAGTAATTGGCCAGGAGGTTCACCGCAGGGCGCCCGCCCAGTTCCTGTACTTCAGAGAGGAAGCCGGCCGCCGCCGCGTCGCGGCGCCTGGCTTCCAGGTCAGGCCGGCGCGCGGCCAGGTCCAGGTAGGCAGGCAGGTCTGCGGCCAGGCGGGCCGGCAGGGCGGCCGGCGCCAGGTCTTCCTGCAGGCCCGTCAAGAACTTCAGCGCCTGCTGGGCCAGCCGCTCGGCCGAGAGGGCGGAGAGATGGGCGGCTTTATCCTGCGCCAGCTGGGCCTTCGCGGAGATCACCTCGCTGCGGCGGGAACGGCCTATCGCGGCGCGGGCCTCCAACTCTGAAATGCGCCTGGCGGTCACCTCCAGCTGGTCCTCGCGTATCTGCGCCTCGCGCTGGGCCGCCTGCAGGCCCAGGTACGCCTGCGCGGCCGACAGGTAGAGCTGCTGCCGCGCGCGCTCCAGGTCCAGGCGCGCGGCCGCGGTTTTCTCGGAGGCGGCCTTGGCTGCCATGTAGTCGCGCATGCCGGAGAAGATATTGTAACTGCCGGAGAAATACCCCCTCGCGGCGGTATCGGCGTTCTGCTGCTTGGAGAGCGAAGCGTTGAAATCGAATGCGGGGCGGAAAGCCGCGGCCAGCTGCCGCTCGGCGGCGTCGAGCTGGGCGGCGCCTTCAGCCTGCAGCGCCAGCGCTTCGCTGCGCGCGGCGGCCAGGGCGTAGGTTTCTCCGAGCGAGAGCGGCCGCGGGGCGGCGGCGGGGAGGCCCAGGGCCGAGGACGCCCAGGGAGTGAAGAATATGATCGCCGAGAGGAGTTTAAGCAAGATGTCAGGTCCTTATAAGGCTGGATACGGTTTCCGCCGCGCTTGAAAGGTCTTCGAGGCTCAGATACTCGTCGTTAGTTTTGACCGCGCCTGCGCCTATGCCGAAGGCCACCGAGGCGATGCCCCTGGCGTTCAGCGCGTGGGCTTCTCCGCCCTGCTGCGCGCCGGAGGGAGCCGGGGTGAGGCCCGCGCCCTTTAGCGCCGCCTCCGCCAGCTGCCGCACCCTGGAGTCCGGGGCGTGGCTGTAGGGCTGAAATTCCCAGGCCCACTTGAAGGCCGCCGCTCCGCCGGCGGCGGCGGCCGCTTTCTCGAATTCCGCCCTGAAGGCCTCCAGCAGGGGCTGCGCCCTGGCGGCTTCGGCCGCGCGCACCTGGCCCCTGACCAGCGTGGCCGGGGGCACTATGGAAGTGCCGGCGCCGCCGGCGATAGTACCGACGTTGGAGGTGGTCTCGGCGTCGTGCCGGCCGAATTTCAGCGCGGCTATGGCGCGGGCCGCGATGCTGATGGCGCAAACGCCCCCTTCCGGGTCGGTCCCGGCGTCGGCGGCACGGCCCAGGATGTCCGCGGAGAAGACGGCCACGCCGTGAGAAGAAGCTGTATAGGCGCCGGCCGGCAGGCCCGGCGCGAAGGTGAAGCCGCAGCGCACCCCGGGCGGCAGGGCCAGGTGTTTCACGCCGGCCAGGTTGCCGGCCCCCCTGGTGGTGAAAGCGAGGGTGAACGGCTTGAACTGGGCGTACGTGTGCACCGCGCGCTCCAGCGCGTAGAGGATCGCGGCCAGCCCGGCGCGCCCGTCCGCGCCCAGCGGGCCCCGCCCGCCGGTGGAAAGCCGGCCGCCGGCGGCGGCGGGCTCGCTGGCGGAGGTGGGACGCACCGTGTCCATGTGGGCCACCAGGGCGAAATCCCCGCCCCCGCCTATCTGGCAGACCACGTTGCTGGTGTTGGAGAGGGCGGCCGCCGCCGTGCCGTCCATCTGCGCCGGCAGGCCCAGGTTCTTAAGGAACGACGAGATGTGGTTTGCCACCGGGGCTTCTTTGCCCGGGATGGCGTCGAGGCGCGCCAGTTCCAGGAACAGTTCGGTGAGCCGGCGGCTGGCCATCGTTACTTGGCCCACTCGCGGGCCAGGTTCACCAGCACCTGCGCGGATTTGTTCATCCCGTCGAGGGAAACCCACTCGTAGCGGCCGTGGTAGTTGTAGCCGCCGGTGAAAACGTTGGGAGTGGGCAGGCCCATGAACGAGAGCCGCGCCCCGTCGGTGCCGCCGCGCACCGGGGTCACGTGCGGCTGCAGCCCCGCCTGCCGCACGGCGGCCAGCAGCTTGCCCATCACCGCCGGGTGCTTCGCTATGACTTCCTTCATGTTGCGGTACTGCTCTTTGAAGGCCAGTTCTATTTTCGCGAGCGGGTACTTCAGGCGCGCGGCCGCTGCTATGGCCTCCAGCTGTCTCTCCATGGCCTTGAGCTTCTTCAGGTCGTGGTCGCGCACGATGCCGGAAATTTCCGCTTTCTCGGTCTCGCCCGAGATGTCGGTGAACATTATGAAGCCTTCCCTGTGCTCCGTGGTTTCCGGCAGCTGGTTCTCGGGCCAGGCGGAGACGATGTCGGCCGCGATGCGGGCCGCGTTGGCCATGGCGTTCTTGGCCGTACCCGGGTGCACGCTCTTGCCGGCGATCTTTATGGTCACACCGTCGGCGTTGAAGGTCTCGTCCTCCACCTCGCCGGCCACCGCGCCGTCGAAGGTATAGGCGTAATCCGCGCCGAAAGCTTTTACATCGAAATACTTTACGCCCTGGCCCACCTCCTCGTCAGGCGTGAAACCTATCTTCAGCCGGCCGCGCGCTATCTCCGGGTGCGCCAGCAGGTACTCGGCCGCCGCCATAATGACGGCGATGCCCGCCTTGTTGTCAGCGCCCAGCAGCGTATCGCCGGAGGCGGTGACGATGTCCTCGCCGCGGCAGACGGCCAGCTCGGGGCAGTTCTTCTCGTTGAGGATAACGCCGAGCTTTCTGTTTATAACGATATCACCGCCCTTCCAGCCCTTGTGCACCTGCGGCCTTACTCCGGCGCCCGAGGCGGCCGGAGAGGTGTCCATGTGCGCGAGCAGGCCGATGACGGGGAATTCCCCCTTCGCCGTGGCGGGGAGCTCGGCGGTAACATAACCGTACTTATCCAGCTTAACCCGAGCCGCGCCTATAGCGCGCAGCTCGGCCGCCAGCAGCCGGGCGAGCGTCAGCTGTTTTTTTGTGGACGGGAATGCCGGCGATTTCTCGTCGCTCTGCGTATCTATTTTAACGTACCGCTCAAAACGGGTGTAAATGGCTTTTTTCAGGTCCATGCGGCCTCCTTGCGTTAGCGTTGACTCCGCCAAAAAGGATATAATTAATATATACAGCGGTTCAAGGAGCCACTCCATGTCCATCAGTTTCATGCCCAAAGAAGTAAAGTTCTTCGACTATCTCAACCTGCAGGCCGAGAATATCGTGAAGGCCGCCGACTGCTTCCGGCACTCCGTCAAGAAAGGCTCCTTCGACGAAGAGACCGTCAAGAAGATAAAGAATTTCGAGCACGAGGGCGACACCCTTTCCCACGAGATCGTGGACATGCTCAACCGCACCTTCATCACCCCGATAGACCGCGAGGACATCTACGCGCTCGCCAACACCCTCGACGACATTATCGACATGATCAACTCGATGGCCAACCGCATCAAGCTCTACAAGCTCGACACCAACGACGAGCACATGATAATGTTCGCCGACACAATAGACCAGTCCACCCAGGCGCTGGCCAACGCCGTAAAGCACATGCACGACACCAAGCGCGCCCGCCGCGTGCTGGACTACTGCATAGAGGTCAACCGCCTGGAGAACATGGGCGACCAGATCCGCGAGAAGGCCATCAGCCGCCTCTTCGAGACCGAGAAGGACCCGATCATGGTCATCAAGTGGAAGGAGATCTACGAGGTAGCCGAGGGCACCCTGGACACTTGCGAGCACGTGGCCAAGGTCATAGAAGCCATCCTCGTAAAGCATGGATAGCGCGCTCCTTCCCATCATCGGGCTGATAGCCCTGGCGCTGGTCTTCGACTTCCTCAACGGCTTTCACGACGCCGCGAACTCCATAGCCACCATAGTCTCGACCCGGGTGCTCTCCCCCCGCCAGGCCGTGATCTGGGCCGCCTTCTTCAACGTGGTGGCCTTCTTCATCTTCGATCATTCCGTGGCCAAGACCATGGGCAGGGGGATCGTCGATATAGCCGTCATCGACACTCATGTCGTCTTCGGCACCCTGATGGGCGCGTGCGCCTGGAACATCCTGACCTGGTATTTCGGCCTCCCTTCCAGCTCCTCTCACGCCCTCATAGGCGCCCTGGCCGGAGCCGCCGTGGTAAAAGCGGGCTCGACGAAGGTGCTGGTCATGTCCGGCATCTACAAAGTTGTGGCCTTCATCGTCATCTCCCCCGTTATGGGCATGCTGCTGGGGCTTTTCTTCGGCGTCGTCGTTTACCGCCTCTTTGCCCGCGCCGTGCCCAGCAAGGTGGATCATTTGTTCCGCAAGGGCCAGCTGCTCTCCGCAGCCGCCTACAGCCTGGGCCACGGCGGCAACGACGCCCAGAAGACCATGGGTATCATAGCGGGCCTGCTGGTCAGCGCCGGCTACCTGGACGCCGGCCCCACCGGCACGGAGTTCGACATTCCCAAGTGGGTGGCCGTCCTCTGCTACATCGCGATGGGCCTCGGCACGATGTTCGGCGGCTGGCGCATAGTCAAGACGCTGGGTCACAAGATCTCCAAGCTCAAGCCCGTGGACGGCTTCTGCGCCGAGTCAGGGGCCGCGGCCACGCTGTACCTCGCCTCAGGCCTGGGCATACCTGTCAGCACCACCCATACCATCACCGGCGCCATCATGGGCGTGGGTACTATGAAGCGCTTCAGCGCGGTGCGCTGGGGCGTGGCCGGCCAGATCATCTGGGCCTGGGTCCTCACCATCCCGGGCTCGGCGCTGATCTCCGCCCTGGTCTACCTGCTCTCGAACGGGCTGTTCAATTGACCGGCCTGCGTAAAAGCGAAAGAGCCGCGCGGGTGCGCGGCTCTTTCTTTTTTTAAGGGGCTTTCTATTTCTTCTTAGCGGCGGCCCGGCCTGCCAGGATGCCGGAGGTCCAGGCCAGGTGCAGGTTATAGCCGCCGGAATCACCGTCGAGGTCCAGCAGTTCCCCGGTCACGTAAAGCCCGGGGACTTTTTTCGAGGCGAAAGTTTGCGGGTCGAGCTCGGCCAGGGAGCAGCCGCCCGCGGTGACCATGGCGTCCTCGAAGCCCCGCGAGCCGGTTATCCCGACCGAGAAGCCTTTCAGCACGCCGGCGAACTCCGGCAGGCCAGGCCCGGCCGGCGCCGCCCAGACGATGCCGCAGCGGGCGGCCGCGGCCTTCAGGAGTTTTTCGTTCAGCAGACCGCAGGCGAAGTGGCCGAAGGGGCGCGCGGCGAAGCGCTCCGCCCGGGTCTCCAGCAGGCGGCGCAGGGCGTCCGGTTTGAGCGACGGGAAGAAATCCGCCTCGATGAAAACATCGGACTTGCCCAGCGCGGCCAGGGCGGCCCGGCTCAGGTCCAGCACGGCCGGCCCCGAAACCCCGTAGGAAGTAAAAAGAAGTTCACCGGCGGCCGCGGCAAGGGCTTTGCCCCCGGCCCGCAGCGTCAGGACGGCCTCTGTCCGCACCCCGTCGAGCTCCTTCAGGGAGGCGTCGCCCGAAGTCAGCGGCACGATGGCCGGAGACAGGGCCGAGATCTTGTGGCCGAGGGCCCGTAGCAGGGCGTAACCGCCCCCCGTGCCGCCTATCTGCGGATAAGCGGCGCCTCCGGCCGCCAGGATCACCCGGCCGGCCGAGAACTGCAGCCGCTCGCCCCGCGCGCTCTTCTTGTCCCACTGGGGCGGCACGCGGAACGCCTCCAAGGTAAATCCTTCCTTGCCCGGCGTCACGGCGGAAACTTCGGTAAGGGTGCGCAGCTCCACCCCGCGCGAGCCGAGTTCGTTGAGCAGCACGCCGCTGACGTCCTGGGCCCTGAAAGAGTTGGGGAACAGCCGGCCCCGCGCGTCCGCGGTCCAGAGCAGGCCAAGTTCTTCGAAGAAAGCGGGCACCTCGCGCGGCGGCAGCGCGGCGAAGGTCCTTTTCAGGAAAGACGCCGGCCCGGGGTGATAGGCGGCGGGCGTTACCGCCGAGTTGGAGAAGTTGCATTTGCCTGAACCGGTAGAGAGGATCTTGCGGCCCGGCACGTGGTTCTTCTCCAGGACCAGTACGGCCGCGCCGGCCCTCGCGGCCGCCACGGCCGCCGCCAGGCCGGAGGCGCCGGCCCCGATGACAGCTATATCGTATTTTTGCATGCTAATAAGAACGCCCGGCGAACCGGGCGTCCTCGTCCTTTGGCCTTCGGGCTACACCCTGCCGGCGCTGCCCAGCACGGTGGCGTTCTTGTCCATGTACATCTTCACCAGCTCCTCGCGGGCCGGGCCCAGGTACTTGCGCGGATCGAACTCGGTGGGCTTCTCGGCGAAGACCTTGCGGATCACCGCGGTCATCACCAGGCGGCCGTCGGAATCGATGTTGATCTTGCAGACGGCGGACTTGGCCGCGCGCCGCAACTGCTCGGCGGAGACGCCCACGGCGTTCTCCATCTTGCCGCCGTACTTGTTGATCATGTCGATGTACTCGTTGAGCACCGAGGAGGCGCCGTGGAGTACGATCGGGAAGCCGGGGATGCGCTTCTCGCATTCCTCGAGGATGTCGAAGCGCAGCGGCGGCGCGCTCTCTCCGGGCTTGACCTTGAATTTGAAGGCGCCGTGGCTGGTGCCGATGGAGATCGCCAGAGAGTCCACGCCGGTCTTCTTCACGAAATCCTCGACCTGCGCGGGGTCGGTGTAGTTGGAGTGCTCGTGGGAGACCTCGTCCTCGATGCCGGCCAGCACGCCCAGCTCGCCCTCGACGGTCACGTCGAACTTGTGGGCGTATTCCACCACCTGCTTGGTGATCTCGACGTTCTTCTCGTAAGGGTGGTGGGAGGCGTCTATCATCACCGAGGAGAAGCCGTTGTCTATGCAGCTCTTGCACAGCTCGAAAGTGTCGCCGTGGTCGAGGTGCAGGGCCACCGGCACGGGGCCCTCCTTGAACTCCTTGATCATCTCCATCGCGCCGCGGCCCATCCAGCGCAGCAGCGTGGCGTTGGCGTAGTCGCGCGCGCCCTTGGAGAGCTGCAGGATCACCGGGGAGCGGCTGCGGCAGCAGGCGGTGAGTATCGCCTGGAGCTGCTCCATGTTGTTGAAATTGTAGGCGGGCACGGCGTAGCCGTCCTTCATCGCGTTCTTGAACATCTCGCGGGTGTTGACGAAACCGAGCTCTTTGTATGATACGGGCATATTGTCCTCCGGTCTGAATTCCCTGCAAAGTTATTATATGAATTACTAAGCCCCCGTCAAAGACCGCCTTTCCCCCTCGTAAATTTGGTAAAATATACCTAAGGCAACTCGGGGACAACGGAGGGTACAATGCAACAGCAGGAAAAACCTTATCTTACCGGCAGGGCTTTCTTATTCAGCATCCACAAGGGCGAGGACCTGTTGGAAGCCATTCAGTATTTCTGCCACCACCACCAGGTGCGCTGCGGCCTGATCAGCGCCATAGGCGCGGTCGAGCGGGCGACCTTCAGCATCTACGACCAGAAGGCCAAGAAATACATCAAGCTGTCCATCGAGAAAGAGCTGGAGATCCTCTCGCTGACCGGCAACATCAGCCTCTTCGACGACAAGCCGATGGTCCACTCTCATGCGATGTTCTCCGACAACGAGGGCAAGGCCTTCGGCGGCCACCTCGTGATGGGCACCAGGGTCTTCAGCGCCGAGGTCTTCATCCAGGAGCTGACCGGCGACGTGAAGGTCCGCAAGCTGGAGAAAGCCACCCAGCTGCCCCTCTGGGGCAACCCGGTCTGTCTTAAGTAATGCCGGACACACAGAATCAGGATAAGGATGGAGGCGCTCAGACGCCTCCATCTTCTTTCCGGTCGGGCTTCGTGCCCATCACCGGCCTGCCCAACGCCGGCAAGTCCACGCTGATGAACGCGCTGTGCGGCACGCGCCTCTCGATTATCTCCGACAAGCCGCAGACCACCCGCAACAACATCCTCGGCATCCTCAACGGCCTTAACTACCAGGCCGTCTTCGTGGACACTCCGGGCCTCCTGAAAGCCCGCAACCTTTTCGAGCGCAGCATGGAAGGCGCCATAAAGCGCGCGGCCAGGGACGAAGGCGATCTCTGCGTTCTCATCGCCGAGCCCGGCCTGCCGCCGGACAATAAGATCCACCTCTTCGACCCGCTCAAACAGGTGCGCTGTCCCCTCTACCTGGTGATCAACAAACTTGACAAGGAGACCACGCCTGACCGGGCCAAAACCGCGGCCGATTTTTACTCCAAGCTGCTGCCCGTCAGCCAGGTCTTCCACATTTCGGCCCTCACCGGCGGCGGGCTGAAAGAGCTGCGCGCGGCGATAAAGGCCGCCCTGCCGGAGCATCCCCCCTATTACCCGCAGGACCAGCTGACCGACCGCTGGGAAAAGTTCTACGCCGCCGAGATCATCCGCGAGCAGATCTTCAAGCAGTACAGCCAGGAGATCCCCTACGCCTGCGCGGTGGAGATAGAGGTCTTCCACGAGTCGCCCGGAGAGGACGACCAGATCCTCGCGGCCATACACGTAGCGCGCGCCACCCAGAAACCCATCCTCATAGGCAAGGGCGGCTCCGCGATAGCGCGCCTGCGCGAGGCTTCCGCCAAAGCCCTCGGCGCTTTCCTCCACCGCCGGGTGGAGCTGCACCTGACCGTCAAGGTCACCCCGGGCTGGCAGGACAACCCCGTGTTCCTCAAAGAGATCGGTTTTTATGAGAAGAAGTGACGAGGCGGCGCTGGTCTATTCCATGGCCGCCTACTTCGGAGCTTCGCTGCTGGCCACGGCGCTGCTGTTGCTGTCCGCGCTCGCGGCCATGAAGGCCGCCTTCGCCTTCGCCCGGCTGCTCCTGGGCCCGAAGCAAGTCTACTGGCTCAAACCCCTGATCTTCGATTCCACCGGCTTCGGGCTCTCCGCGGCGGGCACGGCGCTGGTCCAGTATTACCTGGCGAGCCTCCTGCGCCTTACAGGGGAGGAACGGCCCTTCCTGGCCATCCTGGTGGCCTTCTGCTCCTTGTTCTGCGGCCTGCTCTTCTGGCGCGGCGCGCTTAGCACGAGCCTCGGCGCCTACGGTTTTTCAGGCCTCTGTGTAACCCTGGGGGTGCTGCTCGGCGGGCTGACGGCGCTCGGCCAGGCCCCGTCGGAAAACCCGTGGCCCGGCTCAGTCTCCCGCTATTTCAGGTAAGCTAGTCCCAGACGCCCGGGATCTTCTGTCCGCAGGGGCAGGAGCCGCCGGGACCCAGCAGATACTCCCCTACCGAAAAACCTTCCCTCTTTATCACCGTCCGCCGGCAGGCCGGGCACGAGGTATTCTGCCCCGCGGCGCCGGGCACGTTGCCGCAATAGACGTAGCGCAGGCCCCGTGAGAGGCCCAGTTCCCTGGCGCGGTACAGCGCGGCGGGAGGCGTGGCCCCGCGGTCGGTCATATTATGATCGGGATGGAAGGCCGTAAGATGCCAGGGGATATCCGGCGAAAGCCCCGCCAGGAAGGCGGCCATTTCCCCCACCTCGGCGTCCGAGTCGTTGTAGCCCGGGATCAGCAGGGTCACGACCTCCAGCCAGAAGCCGGCTTCCTTTATCTGCCGTATGCCGTCGAGCACCCGCTCCAGTCGCCCCCCGCAGACTTTGGCGTATTTGGCCGCGTCGAAACCTTTAAGGTCAACCTTCCATAGGTCCATGACCGGCCGCAGCAGGGCGACGGACTCCGGCGTGGCGTAGCCGTTGGACACGAAAGCGGCGCGCAGGCCCCGCCGTTTCCCCGCGGCGAAGACGGCCGCGGCCCATTCCGCGGTGATGAGCGGCTCGTTGTAGGTGGAAACCAGGATCCTGGCGCCCGCCGCCTGCGCCGCCGCGGCCAGGTCTTCGGCGGAAACAGCTTCCGGGGCCGGCCGCCCGGCCGCTTTCACTCCGGAGATGTGCCAGTTCTGGCAGAAGCCGCAGGAGAAATTGCAGCCGTACATCCCGAAGGACAGGGTGCGCGCGCCGGGCAGCGCGTGGAAGAAAGGTTTTTTTTCTATCGGGTCCGGAGAGGCCCCGGAGACATAGCCCCACGGCGCTCTCAGGCGCCCGCCCTGGTTGAAGCGCACGCCGCAGATCCCCGCGGCCCCGTCCGGCATGGAGCAGCGGTGCGCGCAGGCGGAGCAGCGGACCCGGCCGCCGGCTAACTTTTCGTAAAGGGCCGCCTCGCGGGCAAGTTCCGGCAGGAAAGCCATAGTGTTACCGCGGCAGGCTGGGTTTGGGCGCCAGCACCTTCAGCGCCCCCGGCAGGACCGTGAACCTGACCTTGCCGTCTTCGGAATAGAAGTCCTCTCCGTCGAGGTGGTACCAGGAGCCGGCCCCGCAGTCCAGGTCTATGGCCCGTCCCTGCACGGCGGAGTAGATGTCAGGGTGCCGGTGGAGGGTGCCCCGGAACAGCGCCGGCACGGCCGCGAGCAGCCGCGGCAGCGAGGCTTTCTTCACCGAGACCAGGTCCAGCAGGCCGTCGTCGATATAGGCGCCGGGGGCCATGCGGGCCCCGCCGCCGTACTGCACGCCGTTGAGCACGGCGTTGATCATGGAGAGCAGTTCCAGCCGGCGCCCGTCGACCACCGCGGTGGCCGGGGCAGGCTTATAGGCCAGCACCCGGCGGGCAGCGTGCCAGACGTAAGGCAGGATGCCGCGGCGGGAGCTGAGGGAATTGAAATCGTGCGCCACTTCGGCGTCCAGGCCCACGCCGGCCGCGCAGAAGAAGGGCCGGCCGTTGGCCAGGCCGGCGTCCACCTGCCGCGGCTCCCAGCTGATCAGCCCCGCCAGGGCGGCGTCGAAGTCGAGCGGGATATAGAGGTTGCGGGCCAGGCCGTTGCCGGAGCCGCAGGGCAGTATGCCGAGGGCGGTAGCCTTGCCCAGCAGCGGGATAGCTGTCTCGCGGATAGTGCCGTCGCCGCCGACGGCCACTACGCGCTGGAAGCCGGCCAGGGCGGCCCTGGCGGAAAGTTCTGAAGCGTGCTCCCGCGCCCGCGTGAACTCTACCTCGAAGCGCAGGCTGCGGCCGGAGAAGAAGCGCTCTATGCGCTCCCGGACGTCCCCGAACTTGCGGCCGGCGTTGGGGTTGACGATGAAATAGTAGGACATCACTCTACCGCGCTCAGGCCGGTGGCCCAGTCGGCCTTTGCGCCGGTGGGTGCGATAGCGGCCAGAGTGTTGCCGGAGTCGGCCTGGCCTTTGCCGCAGTAGAAGCGCACCTTGTAGACGAAGCCTATGCGCAGGTCCGGCTTGTCGCCCAGCAGCCCGGCGTCGTCGACGTAGAGGTAATCTATCTTCTTGCCGGGGCCGGTGTAGACCAGGTTGAGGCGCCAGCCGGGGCGGGCCTTGCGGGCCGTTATCATCTGCAGGTCCATCTCCAGGTCCCGCCCCTCGAACCTTCCAGGCTCGGAGAAGAAGGCGGCCTCTTCTCCCTTCAGGACGGCCTGCTTGCGGGCCGGTTTTTCCTCTTCCGCCTCGATCAGGGCCTGCTCGGGCGGGCTTTCCTGGCGGGGCGTGGCCGGCTCCTCGGCGGCCGGGCGGGCGCGGTCCTCGTCGGGGGCCAGGTAGGGCTCGTCGGAGAGGTCCTCCTCCTGGGCGGCCGCGGCGGCGGGCGGGGCTGTGTAAGGCTGGACGTACGCGGGTTTGGCAGCCGTCGGGACGGCGGGGTAGAATTTCTCCTTGAGGATGAAGCCCAGCACCACCCCGATCAGGAAAAGCAGGAGCGTGTTGAGTACCCGCAGGCGGAAAAAATTCATATCACGATTTTATAATATTTGGCGGGGATCGTGCAGGCGGCCGCGGGCGCCCGCCGGGAAATGAAAAAGGCCGGGCGGTCCCGGCCTTTTTCCGAGTACGCGGGGCTACTGCAGTTCCGCGTCCAGGTCGTAGGAAGAGGTGCGGTTCACCTTGACCGGCCGCTTGGCGTTCTTCATCAGCAGCTGCGACAGGTCGGAGGCGCCGCCCCGGTGCATGGCCACGTCCAGCACGGCGGTGCCGCCGCTGAACGATCGCACCCAGGAGGCGCGCACGGCGGGGATATTGCGCAGGAGCTTGGTGAACTCGCTGAGGTCGTTCATCGTGCTCACGTTGGCCAGGTTGAGGCGCACGATGGAGCGCTCCCGCAGGGCCTTCAGGACCTTTTCCTTCAGCGGGTCGGCCGCCTTCTTGGCGGCGTTGATGAGCGAGGCGCGGGCCGCCGCGGTCTCGTTGAGGTCTATGCCCCCCGCCGACTCCTGCATCGAAGCCAGCGTCTCCTGGGAGCCGGTCTTGGCCGCGGAGACGGAGATGCCGGCGCGGTAAGACACGAAGCCGCCCAGGCCTTCCCTGGTGTTGAAGGAGGTCTGCGCCTCTCCGCTGATGACGATGTCGGCCTTGTCCTTATCGCCGGTAACGAAGCCCGCCTCTATGAAGCGGTTCTTGAGCTCGAGCGCGGCGTAATCCGTCTGCTGCGCTTTGGAGTCCACCGCCTCCTTGATGTCGAAGCCGATCACTGGGTTGCCGAGCTTCTGCGGCTCGTTCTCCAGCGCGCGCAGTTTGGCGGAAAGGTCTTCCTTGCGCACGTGGGCGCGGATGCGGGTCTTGTAGAAGTCCCCGTCGCGCCACTCCTTGAGCGTCTCGTATTTTTCGATGTATCCCTCACTGCGGGAGGTGATACTGTCGTCTATCAGGACGGCCTTGGACACCAGCGCGTCCTGCGAGACGTAAACGCCCACCACCAGGGCCAGGGCGTTCTTCATCGCCTCGGCCAGCGCGGTCTTGCGCGCCGAGTCGATGTCGCCGGTCACGGGGGCCATGCCCTCGGCCTCCACTACTTCGGTCTCGAAGGCGGGGTTCAGGGAGCTTTTGCGGGGGCCGCCGCAGCCGGCCGCGGCTAACAGCGCCGCGGCGAGCAGCAGGCGTGGCAGTCGGGAGGTCATCGGGCTTATTCCGCGATCTTGATGCCGGCCTCTTTCAGGGCTTTCTTCGGCAGGCGCAGGACTATCACGCAGCCGTCGTCGGCGGTCCATTCGCTGCGCACCACCTGGGCGCCCTTGATGACGGCGTCGATCTTGGTGGCGAGCACGGAGTCGGTCTCTATGGCCTTCTCCACGGTCACGCCGCCCTCGAGCTGCACGCCTTTGACGAAGGAGAGCATGTTGTACTGGCCGTTGACGATGGCGGCGTTGCGGGAAGTGGCCATGCGCTGGGTCTTGTTCTCAAGGGTCTGGTCGGCGGCGCCGATGCCGCGGGCGAAGACGTAGTTCTTGGTCACGCCCTCCTCCACCCATTCGCGCTCGATCTCGCCGTTCTTGGAGACCGTGCCTTTCTCAGGGGACGAGGAACAGCCGGCCGCGAGCAGGCCCGCGGCTACGGCTAAAAGTATCTTTTTCATTATAATGCCCTCCTAGTACTGTCGGCTTAATTCTATAAACAAAACCCCGCAGTGTCAATTTGGGCGCCGGGTTCAGAAGCGGTAACCCAGCAGGATGGTGAGGACGCTGTTCTTGATGTCGGGGGTGTCGCCCCCGCTGCTTTCCGAGATCGTGGTGAGGCTGCGGGTGTAGCGTGCCTCGAGCGAAATGGCGCCCTTGCCGGCCGGGATATCCACCGCGCCCCCCACCATGACGCCGGGGTCGAAAGCCTTGATGTTCTCGGCGTTGCTGGTGGCCGAGTAGCCGATGGAGTGGGATTCGGTCCTGGCGCTGATCTTGATGCCGAAGGCGGGCCCGATCAGGAAGGCCGGCTTCGCGCCGCTGCGGCTCGCGATGTCGAACCGCGCCAGCACCGGGATCTCCAGATAGGTGAGCCTGACCCGGTTCTCGTAGTGAGAACCCAGGACGTCGCCCTTGTAGGTGGCGCCTTTCACCGTGATCATGCACTCCGCCTGCACCTTGAACTTGGCCTGGCGCAGCGGGAACACCAGGTAGCCGCCGGCGGCCAGGCCGGCCCCCGGGGCCTTGGTGCCGCTCCCGGCCGAAGCGTCGCTCCCGACAAAGTCGCTGACGTTAAGCCCGGTCTTCAGGCCGCCGGACACTTCGGCGCCCAGCGCGGGAGCTGCGGGCAGCGCGAGCGCCGCCGCCAGGAGGACCGCCAGTGTATCGGTTTTCAGGTTCATAGCGCTCAATAGATCCAGAAGAAGTCGGAATCTTTCTTAGGCTTGGCCGCCGGCTTGGCCGGCGCCTTCTGCCCCGCCTTGGCGGGCTTGACCTTGGCGGCGGGCTCCTCGGCCTGCGGGCCGCGGTACTGGGGCTTCTTGCGCAGGTATTCGCCGGTGCGCCAGCCGGAGAACTTGTAGGCGAAGGAGACCTGGGAGGTATTGAACACCTCCCCGCCCATCGTCATGCCGAAATCGAGGGAGAAATTCTCGTAGTGCACGCCCAGCCCGACGGTGGCGCCTTTGTTGTCTTCGGCCGACCGGTAGCCCAGGCGGAAATTGAAGTATTCCTGGAAATGGTACTCCAGGCCCGCGCGCAGGCTTTTGAGCTTCTCCTGCAGGTAGAGGTCGGCCTCGGCGGCCAGCAGCACCGACTGCGACATCACGGTGGGACGCTGGTAGGCGGCGCCCAGGCGCAGGATCGTGGGCAGCGGGGTGGTCTCCTGGTAGTATTTTACCCCCCCGCCGAAATTGGAGATGGAGGCGCCCAGGCTGAGGCCCAGGTTGTTATCGCGCAGCAGCCACCCGCCGTCGAAAGCGAGCGCCGAGGCCGAGTAGGTCTCCAGCAGCTCGGAGCCGATGTATTTGACGGAGAGGCCCAGGTACTGGTCGATCTTCGCCGTGTAGCCCTCCAGGTTAACTTCGTCCGAAAATATCTTCTCACCGTAGCTAAGCGCTATCACGCGGGTGCTCTCGGCGTCCATGGAGACGGTATTTACGCCGCCGTCGGAATCTATGGGGTTATAGACGAAGCGCCCGCTGTCGGAGAACATGGCGGAGATCCCCAGGCCGGGCTTGTCGAAGCCTGCGAAGCCCTGTATCGGCAGCGGCAGCCCGAAGGAGAGGTGCTGCAGGGTGGCGTCGTCGAAGCCGGACTGGTACATGGCGGAGGCCTCGGGCAGGTAGAGCTGGCCCAGGCCGGCCGGGTTGTACTCTGCGGCGTACACGTCGTCGGCCACGGCCACGAAGGCCCCGCCCATGCCGAGGGCGCGGGGGCTCATGTCCGTCTTGAGCACCTGCACTCCGGCAGAGCCCGGGCCGCCGGCGGCGGCCGGCGGGACGCAGCAGAGCAGCGCCAGCACCGCGCCGCGCGCCGCTGACTTTAGCCTGTTCTGGTCGTGCCGGTAGTTCATAATAGCCGCCGCATTACCTGACCACCGCTATCTTTACAATCTTGTTCACCCCGGGCCCTTTCGTCTTCACGAAATAGATGCCGCTGGCGGCCTTGCCGCCGTTGGAATTAGTGCCGTCCCACTCCAGCGTGCCCTTGCCGGCCGGCACCGGCCCGTCGTAAACGGTCCTGACCAGCGTGCCGGCCTGGGTGTAGACCTTCACGGAAAGGGCGCCGGAGGACTGGACCTCGTACTTGATGAGGGCGGAGCCGCCTGAGCCGATGATATTGTTGTAGGCCGTCACCTCTGAGCGGTTGGCGGTGAGGTTGATGGCGTTGGAGACGCCCAGGGACAGGACGTGCCCCAGGTGGTTGCGCCCGAAGACCTCCAGGTAAACCGTGCCTACGCCCGGGTAGCGGGCGGCGAAGCCGGGCTGCAGTTTGACGCGGCTGGAGACCACGCGGCGCCCGTAGGCGTCCAGGTTGCCGGGCGCGGCGTTCAGGGCGGCCGAGACATGCGTCATGTAGGTGCCCGCCGCGTTGGTGCGAGTGAGCTGGATAGGGTCGTAGTTATGGTCGCGCAGCTGCGCGTACTCGAACACCAGCTCGGCGCCGGTCACCGGGGTGCCGCCCGGGAGCGTAGTAGAGGAGACGGAGCCCAGCATGGGGAAGTAGGGGTACGGAACGTCGAAAGAAAGTTCGTCGTTATCGAACACGGAGGAATAGATGCGGGCGGCGGCGCTGCCCTGAGGCGAGCGGCTGAGCGTCAACGAATAGGGGAGCGCGGAGTTGGCCTCGGAGTTGCCGTAGTACTGGTTGGGCGCGGCGGAGACCACCAGGTAATAGCGGCCGCCCCCGGCGGGGATATCGTAGTCGAGCCGGACCGTCTTGTTGAGCGTGTAGCACTGGCCGGTGTCGTTGCACGCGTCGGAGCCGGTGCCGTAGATCACCGGGCCGGCCTCGGTCACGTACTCCCGCTCCGAGTCGAACAGGAACATGGTGTAGGCGTAGTAGATGCCTTCGTCCACGGTCATCGGCAGGCTCAGGTCCGCGGTGAACCGGCCCGGGGACAGCGGCAGCGAATAATAGTCCACGTCTCCCAGCGGGTAGACGGTGGCCGACAGCGAGGGCAGGCTGCTGATATCCGCGGCGCACTCGGGGCCGTTGTTGTTGTCGCACAGGGTGGAGGAAGCGCTGGTCTCGTAGGAGTCCCCGCCTACACCGGCCGTGCCTATGCCGTGCGCCGCGAAAGCGGTGGCGATCTTGGCTCTTTGGGCGGCGCTGCACTGGCCCGCCCACCTGAGGTCCAGCTGGGTGCAGGCGTCTATCATGGCGTCGTAGAAGTTGGTGAAGTTGTCGGGGAAATAGAAGAGGGCGGCGAAAACCAGCACGTCCGCGCGGGACTGGCCGCTGAAGCTGCCGGCGGTGAATACGCCCAGGTCGGTCACGGTGGTGGGCGTGCTGTTGCGCAGGCTGAAGAGCGCCTGGGACAGGATCATGCCGTCCTCGTGCACCTCGCCGTACCAGTCGTCGGGCATGTTGCGCACGTCGCTGGGCTGGCCGGAGCCGGACAGGTCGCGCGCCGCTCCCTCGCCCGCGCCCACGAAATGGCCCAGCGTGGCCTGCGTGCCGTAGCCTTCGCGCCAGAAAGAGGCCAGCGCCAGATAATCGGCGAGGGCCTCGCTGATAGCGCCGAACTCTCCGAAATTGATGATGGGGTAGATCTTGTCTATCACGAGGTGGATGTACTCGTGCCGCACGATGGTGCCGTCGAGCGCGAACGAGCGGTACTTGTTATGGTTGTCCATCATGCCGTCGCCCATGATGATATGGCCCTTCTCCAGGTCGTAGTAGGCGTTCAGCATGCCCTGGCAGCCGGTGGCGCAGCCGGTGAGGGAGTCCGGGTTCCCCGAGGCGTGCACCATTACCGGCACCTGCGCGGAGAGGTCTATGGCCAGTCCGCCGGCGGTGTTGATGTTCAGCGGGTCGAAGTAGCGGCGTATAGCGTTGAGATGGTAGAAGGCGTTCACCTCGGACAGGGCGTTGGCGCCGCCCAGGGAAGTGTCCCAGTACATGCCGGCCGTGGTCGTCGACCAGACCGGCGAGCCGGCGCCGGCGCCGATGTTCACGGACGTGCCCGGGGCGTTGGTCAGCACCAGGTAGCTGGAGATGTCGATTATGAAGCCGTTGGAGGTTCCGGAGGCGTCGCTTTCCAGCTCCACCGTGTAGGACGGGTTCTCCACGGCCGCGCCGTAGAACGGGGCGGTGCGGGTGCCGATGTAGGTGCCGAGCACGGAGCTGCCGCTCTTGACGGAAACCTGGTCGGTGTCGTTGACCGAGCCGTACAGGTCCAGGCTGCCGGCGCTGAAGGAGGTGAAGCGCGGCATGGCCTTGGCGAAAGTATACCCGCTGACGCTCCAGGTGTCGGGGATGGTGACGTTATAGACGTAGGTCTGGGAATCGGCGTAGGGGTGCGGCGTCTGCACCGAGTTCGCGACAGGGACCCACTGGCCCCCGCCGTTGTCGTAATGGGCGCTGGCGCCGCGGAAATTGGTAACGGCGAAATACGGCCCCTTCAGCGAGGAGAAGACCTTGCCGTTGCCGGTAACGCAGTAGTCGCCGGCGGAGTTGGTGACCGTCATGCTGGAATAGGACCCGACCCAGAAATATTGGTCGCGCAGCGGCGCGGTGACGGGCGTGGACCAGAGGTCCTCGGTGACGTTGAGGCTGTTGGGCGCGTTATAACCTGGAATGGGCGAGACGGCGTAGACTTTGCCGGTGGAGGTGCCGTAGGTATTCCAGACGCCGGCGCAGGCGTAGCGCAGGTCGTCGTATTTATAGAGCACGGAGCCGTCGGCGGCGTCTATGTAGTAGACCCAAAGGCCGCCCGCGCGGCCGCGGACCTTCCAGGCGAGTTTAAGAGTCCCCGCGGCCTCGTCAGGATAGATCACCAGCTCGGCCCGGGAGACGGCCAGCTGCCGGCCCAGGTCCATCCTGGCGGCCATGACCGCTGCCTGCTCTGAAATTGAAGGAGCGGTATTTAGCTCCAGCTCGGGCTCGAAGCGGCCCTGATAGCCGGAGACCTCGCCCTCCGCCGAGACGTGCACCCGGGCGTAGGAGAATTCCACCGGGAGGCCGTCCTTGTACTGCTGGTACTGCAGGTGGGTGACGCCCAGGAACTCCTTCTTGTGGGTCAGCCGCAGCGAGGCGGGCTGCACCCTAAGGAGTTCTTTATTGTCATCAAAGAAAGCTATAGCGGACTGCTCCGGGGTGCCGGGATAGCGCGCGGTCCGGCCGCCGGTGATCGCTTCCGGCAGCGCGGTGCGGGGGTTGTAGCGCACCTTCCAGCCTTTGCCCTGTTTCTTCACGAAAGAGCGGAAGGCCTCGCGGGTGGCCGCGGAAGGAGTGCGGCGGACCTGGCGCAGCGACGATGCCAGCGGCGACGGCTTGCGCTCGCGGGCCTTGGGCGCGGCCAGAAGTTCCCCCGCGCCGGCGGGGAGCAGGAGAAGTAAAGCGAGAAGGAATACCTTAATGTTCTTCATATTACTTGCGCGAGGCCCGCTTCAGCGCCTGCAGCGCGGCGGCCAGCTTGACTTTGGTATCGGCGTCAGCCAGGGCCTGGTCCACCAGGGGCAGGGCGTCCTCGTCGCTGAAAGAGGAGATCACGTCCAGCGCTTCCAGTTTTATATCCGCGCTGGCGGCGCTCATGGCGTCGCGGGCGGTGTTCAGGTCCGGCGCCGCGCCAGCGAGCATCAGCCCCTTCTGGGCCGTTATTTTTAGGCGGATGTCCCGGGTGGCGGCGGCCACGGCCGCCAGCTTTTCTTTGACCCGCGCGTCCTTGATGCCGCCCAGCGCTCCGACGGCCTTGAATTTGATGGTGGGGTTCTCGTCGTCGGCCAGCTTCAGCAGCTCGTCGGCCGCCTCTTTTTTGGCCGGGGCGCATTTCAGCGCGTCCAGCGCGGCCATGCGCACGCGCATGGACTTTTCCGCCGCCAGCAGCTTGACGCCTCGGCCGGCGGCCGAGGCGGCGCAGATTCGGCCCAGGACGCCCGCCGCCTCGTAGCGGATAGGCTCTTCCTCTGCGGCCAGCGCCTCGGTGAACTGGGTCAGCTCCTCTTCGCGGCCCAGGCGCGCCAGTTCGCGGGCGGCGGCGTCGCGGACGGTGCCGTAGTTATCGTTCTTGAGCTGGTAAAGCAGTTCGGAGGCTTTCTCCCCCTTCATCCAGGCATAGGTCTCTATGGCCTTCTCGCGGATCTTGTTCTGGGAAATGATCTTGAGCTCCACCAGCGGGGTGTTGGTGACGGCTATCGGTCCCTGCGCCGGCACGTCTCCGATTACTCCGAGGACGGTCTTCATGCCGGCCGGGCTGCCGAGCTGCCAGAGCGCCCTGGCCGCGGCGAGGCGCACGTACTTATCGGAGTCGCCCAGCATATTGCGCAGCATGCCCGCGGCGGCCTTGTTGCCGGCCTCGCCCAGGATGCCGGCCGCCAGGGCGCGCACGTCGGAGTCGTCGCTCTTGAGGTGCTCCACGACGGTCTGCAGGGCGCGGCGGCCCAGGTCTTTTTTGGGCAACGGCTGAGCAACCCCGGGCAGGGCAGGCAGTACCAGCAAGACGGCCACCAGTAAGGCGAACATGTATAAATTCTAATCTATCCTGTTTGCGGTATGGTTAACTTTTGATTACAAATAAGTTACAGGACCGCCGAGCCGCAAAAGCCTAAATCGTGCCCTCTAGAGGACTCGAACCTCTAACCTGCCGCTTCGAAGGCGGACGCTCTATCCAGTTGAGCTAAGAGGGCGGGTTGTGAAACGATTCATATTATTATAGAATTTATTTAGCCGCCGTCATAATCGCGGCAATTTTAACCCTAAATCCCCTTAGCAAGGAGTTCACCATGGGCGGACATTCTCACTGGGCCGGTATCAAGCACAAGAAGGCCATCACCGACGCGAAGAGAGGCAAGGTGTGGACCAAGATCATCAAGGAGATCGCCATCGCGGCCAAGGCCGGCGGCGGCAATCCCGATGATAACCCCCGCCTGCGCTCCGCCATCGCGGACGCGAAAGGCAGCAACATGCCCCTTGAGAACGTCAAGCGCGCCATCAGGCGCGGCACGGGCCAGGAGCCTGGCGTGGTCTACGAAGAGATCATTTACGAGGGCTACGGCCCCGGCGGCATAGCCATCATCATCAACGTCACCACCGACAGCAAGAACCGCGCCGCCAGCGAGATCCGCAAGATCCTCGACCAGCACGGGGGCAACATGGGCTCGGCCGGCTGCGTAGGCTGGATGTTCGAGCAGAAGGGCTACCTCTCCGTAAAGAAAGAGGACGCCAAGGAAGAGGAGCTGATGAACCTGGTGCTCGAGATCGGGGCCGAGGATTTCCGCTCTCCCGAGGGCTCCGAAGAATACGAGGTCATCACCGCTCCGCAGGATTTCGACTCCGTGAAGGCCAAGCTGGAAGAGAAGAAGATCCCCGTGGTCACCGCGGAGATCACGATGCTTCCCAAGAACGAGGTCAACGTCGGAGAGGATCACGCCCAGCGCGTGCTCGACCTGATGGAATCGCTGGAAGACCACGACGACGTGCAGAAGGTCTACTCCAACTTCAACATCCCCGACGCGATCATCGCCAAGCTGGAGAAGTAACCCTCCGTGAGGATACTTGGCATAGACCCTGGGCTGGACAGGACCGGCTGGGCCGTGCTTGAAAAGGACGGCGCCGCCCCCCCGCGGCTGGCCGCCTCCGGCCTGATCCACACCCCCGCCAATACCCGCCTGGAAAAGCGCCTTACGGCGGTTTACGACGAGCTTTCCTCCGTGGTCAGGGCGCACGCCCCGGGCGAGGCCGCCATAGAGGAAGTCTTTTTTTCCAAGCGGGCGGACACGCAGGCCAACACTACCCACGCCCGCGGCGTGATCCTGCTGGCCTGCGACAAGGCGGGCGTCCCGATCAGCTCCTACAACCCCAAGACCATCAAGAAGACCATCTCAGGCAGCGGCTCCGCCGAGAAGCGGCAGATGCAGCGGGTGGTGCAGCTCACGCTGAACCTCGCCGCGCCGCTGGAGCCCGACGACGTGGCGGACGCCGCCGCGGCGGCCCTCTGCCACCTGCGGCTGGCCCCTTTCGCCAAGGCGCTGGCGGCGGCGAAGGAGCGGGCCAAATGCTAGCCTACCTGCGCGGCCGCATAGTGCACAAGGACGCCGAGAGCGCCGTGATCGAGACCAACGGCCTCGGCTACGAGGTGTTTTTCTGCGAGCCTTCGCTGGAAGCGCTGGGCGCCGAGGGGGCCACGGCTGAGGTTTTCATCGCCGAGTCCATCAGCATGTACGGCGGCACCGCGCTTTACGGCTTCCGTTCCAAAGAGGAAAAGAAGCTTTTCGACCTGCTGCGCGACGCCGTGCCCAACACCGGCGCAAAGAAAGCCATGGACTACCTCGGCAAGGCCGTGAAGTCCATGCCCGATTTCACCGCCGCCGTGGCCGCCAAGGACACCAAGCGCCTCACGGCCATCTTCGGTTTCACGGCCAAGACCGCCGACAAGCTGGTATCGGCCCTCAAGGACAAGCTCCCGCAGTCCGGCGCCTACGCCGCCGGGGCCTTCCCCGCCGCTTCAGGGGCCTACGCGCAGGCCATGAGCGCCCTCACCACGCTGGGCTTCAGGGCCGGCGAAGCCAGGGCCGCCCTCGAGGACGCTTCGGCGGAAGCCGGCGGCGCCGCCTCCGCCGAAACCATCATCAGGCTGGCGCTCAAGCGCCTCTCACCCAAATAATGCCCAAGAACGACGACCTGCTCGCCGCCCGCCCCGCCTCACCCGAGGCCGCGCGGCTGGAATCCGCCCTGCGCCCGGCCTCCCTCGACGAGTTCGTCGGGCAGGCCAAGCTGAAGGACAACCTGAAGGTCTTCATCCAGGCCGCCCGCGGCCGCAAAGAGCCGCTCGACCACTGCCTGTTTTATTCCCCCCCGGGCCTCGGCAAGACTACCCTCTCCCACATCCTGGCGCGCGAGATGGGCGTCAACATGAAGGTGACCTCCGGCCCGGTGCTCTCCAAGCCGGGCGACCTGGCCGCCATGCTCACCACCGAGCTGGCCGAGGGCGACATCCTGTTCATCGACGAGATCCACCGCCTCAACGCCACGGTGGAAGAAGCCCTCTACCCCGTGATGGAGGATTTTTTATTCTTCATCAACACAGGCCAGGGCCCCGGCGCCACCACGCTGAAGCTGGCCGTGCCGCGCTTCACGCTGGTCGGCGCCACCACCCGCAGCGGCCTGCTGACCGGCCCGCTGCGCGACAGGTTCGGCATAGTTTTCAACCTCGGGTTCTACGGCGAGGAGGAGATCACGCAGATCCTCGTCCGCTCGGCCGGCATCCTGGGCAGCAGGGCGGAGAAGCCAGCGCTGGCCCTGATAGCCCGCCGCTCGCGCGGCACCCCGCGCATAGCCAACCGCCTGCTCAAGCGCGTGCGCGACTTCGCCGACGTGAAGGCCGCCGGCGTCATCACCAGGGAAGTCACCGAGGCCGCCATGGCCTCGCTGGAGATAGACCCCGAGGGGCTCGACAACCTGGACCGCCGAATCCTGCTGGCCATAGCCGAGAAGTTCGGCGGCGGGCCGGTGGGCATAGAGACTCTGGCGGTTGCCGTCTCCGAGGAGCCGGACACCCTTACCGACGTGATCGAGCCGTTCCTGATGCAGGCCGGCTTCCTCAAGCGCACCACCCGCGGCCGCGTGCTGACGGCCAAGGCGGCCGCGCACCTGGGCCTCAAGCTGTCCCCCCAGGCGGAACTACTTTAACCACGGATGAAACTGCTTCCCGCGCTGCTCTTCCTGCTTTGCTCCCCCGCGCCCGCGGCGGCGGCCGACGGCTTGGGCGCGCAGCCGCAGATCCGGGTGGCCATCTCCCGCAACTCGCCGGCGCTCAAGCTCAAAACCTCGGCCAAGCTCTACGTGCAGGAGGTCAAGAGCGGGCAGAAGTACATGCTGCTGGCCGACGCCTCCTACGAGGTCAAGGCCGACGGGCGCGGCATAGCCGTGGCGGGGCAGGCCCTCTCTTCCCCCATCAAGCTGCTGGCCGCCGACGGACAGGAGCGCATCCGCCTGGGCGGCAATCTTTACAAGGGAGACATCCTGCTGCGCGCCACGCCGGAAGGCAAGCTGGACATCATCGAATATCTGTCCCTGGAGGACTACCTCCAGGGCGTGCTGCCTTCGGAGATGAGCCCGGACTGGCCGCTCGAGGCGCTGAAGGCCCAGGCCGTGGCCTCTCGCACCTACGCCCTGCGCTATATCAACCCGGCCCGCGATTACGACGTGACCGACGGCGTGGAGATGCAGGTCTACAAGGGCACCGCCAAGATCAGCCCGAGGATCATAGAGGCGGTGAACTCTACGCGCGGCGAAGTGCTTAAATATAAAGGAAAGCTGGTCTCCGCTTTCTTTCACGCCTGCTGCGGCGGCCACACGGCCAGCGTGCGCTCGGCCTGGGGCGAGGATATCATCAAGCCCCTTTACGGCGCGCCCGATCCGTTCTGTTCCCCCTCCCGCCACTACCGCTGGGAGTATTACCTGGCCTCTTCGGAGCTGTTGAAATACATCCAGGCGGCCGGTTCCACCGCGCTGAAGGTGAAGAGCCTGCGGATCCATAAGAAGGACCGCTCGGGGCGGGCGGTCTCGTTCCTGGTCGGCACCGACAAAGGCTCCAAGACCGTGCAGGCCACCGAGATGCGCAAGCGCTTCGGCACCTTCGAGTTCCGCAGCGTTTACATCACTTCCATTACGCCCGTTAAGGGCGGCTTTGAGCTGGCGGGACGGGGTTGGGGCCACGGCGTGGGCATGTGCCAGGAAGGAGCCAAGTACATGGCGATGAAAGGCCGGCCGTATAAAAAGATACTCCGCCACTATTACCCCGGCGCCGCCATACTAGATCATGAGTGAAGAAGCCCTTAAAGAATTCTCCGCGCTCGACATAGAGCCGCTGATAGCCGACCGCCCCGCCGAGCCGCGCGATTCGTCGCGCCTGCTGGCGGTCGACCGCTCCGGCGGAAAACTTTCTCACCACCGCTTCAGCGGCCTGGCCGGGCTGCTGGGGCCGCGCGACCTGCTGGTGCTCAACCGCAGCAAGGTCTGGAAGGCGCGCCTGGCGGCCGCCAAGCCCACCGGCGGCAAATCGGAGATACTCCTGATGGCCCCCTCCGGCCCGGACCACACCCTCTGGACCGGCCTGTGCCGCAAGATCCAGCCGGGGGCTACGCTGCTCTGTGCCGGGGGTGCTGCGGCCGAATGCCTGGGCCGCAACCCCGACGGGAGCTACTCCTTCCGCTTTTCGGTCCCGGTGGACGAGGCTTACCTCGCCGCCAACGGGGCCGTGCCGCTGCCGCAGTATATCCTCAACGCGCGCAAGCGCCGCGGCGCGGAGGCCCCCGCCGACGAGGAAAAGTACCAGACAGTCTACGCGGCCGAGGCGGGCTCCATTGCGGCCCACACGGCGGGCTTCCACTTCACGCCGGACCTGTTCGCCCGCCTCGACGCGGCGGGCATCAAAAAAGCCTTCGTCATGCTGCATATCGGCTGGGGCACCTTCAAGCCGGTGCGCTCCGAGGATCCCGCCTCCCATATCATGATGGAGGAGACCTGTTCGATCCCGGAAGAGACGGCCGCCCTCATCAACGCCCATCGCGCCGCCGGCGGCCGCGTCATAGCGGTAGGCACCTCTTCCATGCGTACGCTCGAGACCTTCTCCGACGAGGGCGGCGCCGTCCGGGCCGGCTCGGGCAGGGCGGGCCTCTTCATCAAGCCCGGCTACAAGTTCAAGGTCGCGGGCGGCTTCATCACTAACCTGCACGTCCCCGACTCCGCCCCCCTCTACATGACCGCCGCCTTCGCCGGCCGTGACCTCCTCTTCAAAGCCTACTCCGAAGCGGTCAAAGAAAAATACCGCTTCTACTCCTACGGCGACTCCATGTTCATATGTTAAATTTACAGAGAGGACCGCGAGATGCCCAGTCGGGGGCCAGCCGGGTAGGGGCCCCTGGGCGCGCTCGTGGTTGGCGGCCTACCGCAGGGGGTAGGAACGCAAAACGCGTTCGCGCACACCGTGCGCTCACTCCGCATTCGGCCCTCGCGCTTACGCAAGCTCGGGCCTCATGAGGGTTTTGCTAACCCTACCCCCTGCGGTCTCCGCTGGTTTCTCGCTTGCAGTAGTACTGACACGGACTGAGGGACGGTGAGGGTATGCCTTCGCAGGGGCCTCGGTCGGCCCGAGCTTGCATAGCGCGAGGGCCGACTGACAGAGCGAGCCACGGTGTGGCGAGCGTACCCGGAGAAGGCATACCCTCGCCGGCCCAACACGCTGGCGTTCCTGCACGCACGGTAGGCCGCCGAAGTTTTAAACTCTGGATTAAGGATTAATATTATGGACCATCACTTCAAGACTTTACATAAGGATAAGGAAACCGCGGCGCGGGCGGCGGTGCTGACGACTAACCGCGGGCTGGTGCATACGCCGGTGTTCATGCCGGTGGCCACCCAGGGCACGGTGAAAGCCGTCCCCGAGCGCGACCTCGTCGAGATAGGCACCGAGTGCATGCTCTCCAACACCTACCACCTCTACCTGCGCCCCGGCCTGCCCACCTTCGAGAAATTCGGCGGGCTCAACAAATTCATGAACCACCAGGGCCCCATCCTCACGGACTCCGGCGGCTTCCAGGTCTACAGCCTCAGCCGCCTGCGCAAGATCACAGACAGCGGCGTGCACTTCGCCTCCCATATCGACGGCAGCCCGCATTTCTTCACGCCCGAAAAGGTGATAGACTTCCAGGCCTCCATCGGCTCCTCCATCTGGACCTGCCTCGACGTATGCGTCAAGAACCCCGCCTCCCGCGCCGACGCCCTGGACGCCCTCAAGAAGACCAAGAAATGGGCCGAGCGCGCCAAGTCGCACTTCGACGAGAAGACCCGCCACATCCCGCGCGCAGAGCGCCCTCAGCTGTTCGGCATCATCCAGGGGTCCATCTACACCGACCTACGCGCCGAAGCCGCCAAGCACATGGCGGAACTGGGCGTGGACGGCTTCGCGGTGGGCGGACTTTCGGTGGGCGAGAGCAAGGCCCAGATGATGGAATCGCTCGGCGCCGTCATGGACAACCTCCCCAAGGACAAGCCGGTCTATTTCATGGGCCTTGGCACGCCCGAGGACATCTGGAACTCCGTGGAGCTCGGCGTCGACATGTTCGACTGCGTGCTGCCCACCCGCAACGCCCGCAACGGCCAGGCGCTGACCAGCCGCGGCAAGCTCTATATCAAGAACGCCCCGTTCAAGAACGACGAGTCCCCGCTGGACCCGGACTGCGACTGCATAGCCTGCCGCAATTACAGCAAGGCCTATCTCTCCCACCTCTTCAAGGCGGGCGAGATCCTGTGCAGCCAGCTGCTGTCCATCCACAACCTGCGCTTCCTGATCAATCAGACCAAGATCATGAGGCTGGCCATAGCCGCCGGCACCTTCAAGCAGGCCAAGAAATCCTTCATGGACGCCTATCTCCCGGCTAAATAGCCGCCGCTCGACCGGGCCCTCCGTGAGCGATTTTAGGCCGTAGGGCCAAGGTCCGGAGCGGACCGCCTATCATTAAGGCGGCGGCAAAGAATGTTTGAGGAGCGCACTGTGTGCGCGACGAGTTCTTTGCCGGCGGAGGACCGCAGGCCCTCTTCTGCCACGGCCGCTTATGAGCGAGCGGAGGGCCCGGTCGAGCGCCAACACAGCTCCGGAAACCGTTAATTATTATTAATACTTAAAATTTGTTAGAATATTTACCGCAACAGCCGACGGAGGAACAATGAACAACAACGCAGCCTTCATGCAGCTCGTCCCCTTTATAGCCGTAGCCATCATTTTCTATTTCCTGCTCATCCGCCCCCAGCAGAAACAACTGAAAGAGACCAAGCAGATGCTTGAAGCCCTTAAAGCGGGCGACAAGGTAGTCACCCGCGGCGGAATGATAGGCGTCATCACTGCCGTGAAAGGCGAAGAAGTGGAAGTCCGCATCGCCGAGGGCGTAAAAGCCCTCTTCACCCGCAGCGCGATCGGCGCGGTTCTGAATCAGGCAAAGTAACTCAAGGAGCAATAGGACATGAACAAATTACACTGGAAAATAGGCACGGTCCTTGGCCTGCTTATCCTTGCCGTCTGGCTGCTGTATCCCAGCGTCGAGTGGTACACCAAGACCGCCGACGACCGCGCCAAGACCGAGGCCATGCGCCTGCGCCCCAAGCGCATCCTGAACCTCGGCCTCGACCTGCGCGGCGGCACGCACCTGCTGCTCGAGCTCGACGTTGAAAAGCTCGAGAAGAAGGAAAAGCTCAACGACGCCATGACCCGCGCCATCGAGATCATCCGCAACCGCGTCGACCAGTACGGCGTCGGCGAAACCCCGATCTCCCGCCAGGGCGAGCGCTGGATCTCCGTGGACCTCCCCGGCATCTCCAACACCGAAGAGGCCGAGAACCTCATCGGCAAGACCGCCCTCCTCGAGTTCCGCCTGGTGGACACCTCCAACGAGGCCCAGGCCGTGCTCTCCAAGGTGGACGGCCTGACCGAGCCCCCCTTCGGCAAGAACGGCGTGCTGCTGCCCGAGATCGCCAAGCTCATGCCCAAGGGAACGATCCTGCGCAAGGCCGCCCCCGGCCCCGAAGGCGACAAGGCCCGCTACTACGTGCTCTTCAACGAAGTGCCCGTGACCGGCGCCTACCTCGAGAGCGCCCGGGTGGAGACCGACCAGCAGTTCGGCACCCCCAGCATCGGCTTTACCTTCAACAAGGAAGGCGGCAAGCTGTTCGAGAACTTCACCGGCGCCAACGTCAACAAGTTCCTGGCCATCGTGCTCGACGACGTGGTGCACTCCGCGCCCGTCATCAAGAGCCGCATCGGCGGCGGCTCGGGCGTCATAGAAGGCTCCTTCACCATGGAAGAGGCCCGCAACCTGGCCATCATCCTGCGCGCCGGCGCCCTGCCCGCCCCGGTCAACATCATCGAGAAGCGCGTGGTGGGCCCCGGCCTCGGCGAAGACTCCATCAATAAGGGTCTCTCGGCCGCCGGCATCGGCTTCATCTTCGTCATCGCCTTCATGCTGGTCTACTACCGCGCGGGCGGCTTCGTGGCCGACATCGCGCTGGCGCTGAACTTCGTGTTCCTCTCCGCCGCGATGGCTTACTTCGGCGCCACGCTGACGCTGCCCGGCATCGCCGGCATCATCCTGTCGCTCGCAATGGCTATCGACGCGAACGTGCTGATACTCGAGCGCATGCGCGAAGAACTGGCACTGTCCAAACCGGTGGCAATGATTATCCCCACCTCTTACGACAAGGCCTGGAGCGCCATCCTGGACTCCAACGTGACCACCTGGATCGCGGCCATCTTCCTGTTCCAGTTCGGCTCGGGCCCGGTCAAGGGCTTCGCCGTCACGCTGACCATCGGTCTGCTGGTCGGTATGTTCACCTCCGTCTTCGTGACCAGGGCCATCTATGAATTCTGGCTCACGTCCAACCCCAAGGAGCTCAGCATATGATGGTACTGATAAAAAAGACTAACATCGACTTCATCAGCAAGCGGTTCATGTTCTTCGGCTTCTCTGCCCTGCTGATAGCCGCCGGCGCGGCGTCCATGGCGGTAAAAGGCCTGAACCTCGGCCTCGACTTCACCGGCGGCACGCTGCTGCAGGTGAAATTCGAGGCGCCCGTGACCACCGCGCAGGTGCGCGAGGCCATGACCACGGCCGGCCTTGAGACCACGATCCAGAGCTTCACCGGGCGCAACGCCTACCAGCTCAAGGTGAAGGGCACCCAGGAGAACGTCAACGAGATCGCCGACAAGATGCTGGCGGGCTTCAAAACCAGCTTCCCGGGCAACGCCTATACCGAGGAGAAGCGCGACTACGTGGGGCCCGTGGTGGGCCGCGACCTGGCCAAGAAGGCCCTGTTCGCCTTCGTGCTGTCGCTGTTCGGCATCATCGTCTATGTCGCGTTCCGGTTCTCCAACCCCGTCTGGGGCGCGGCCGGCGTAGTGGCGCTGCTGCACGACGTGTTCGTGGCCGCTGGCGCCATGTCCATCACCAACCGCGAGATAGACCTGGTGATAGTGGCCGCCCTGCTGACCATCGCCGGCTACTCCATCAACGACACCATCGTCATCTTCGACCGCATGCGCGAGAACATCCGCATGTTCCCGAAGATGGCGCTCGGCAAGCTGGTCAACACCAGCATCAACGAGACCCTGTCGCGCACGCTGCTGACCAACCTCACCGTGCTGACCGTGGTGGCGGTGCTGTTCTTCTTCGGCGGCGAGGTCATCAACAACTTCGCCTTCTGCATGCTGGTAGGCTCCATCTTCGGCACCTACTCCACCATAGCGATAGCTACCCCGCTGGTCTACCAGTGGGAGAACAAGGGCAAGTAACTACTTAGCGGAAAGGCGGCATGAGGAAGATAAAGAAGTTCAAGATCCCGGTCTACTCCTACGAGGTGCTGCGCAAGGCGCGCAAGCACAAGCTCGACCTCGCCGCCATCGGCCTGCCCGACGAGTCCTCCGTGCGCGAGCACGCCGCCTCGCTCGCCGCCGCCTTGGAGCCCGCCGTGGTCTTCGAGTACCTCCCCGCCGAGGACGAGACCGCGGCGCGCATCAGCGGAGACTCCAAACACCCGGTCACCATCGGCATCCTGACGCTGGGTAAATCCTTCGAGGACAAGCTCGCCAACCCGCCCGACGACACCCACAAATTCCTCGCGCGCATAGCCGCGCAGGTCTTCATGCAGACCGCCGTCAGCGTGACGGCCGACCTGGCCATGCGCGAGGCGGAGCCGGAGGGTTTCGAGTTCGGCCCCGCCGTCTACATCGCCTCAACCCCCGAGCCGGAGCTGCCGCCCCAGGAGTCCACGGCCGTGCCGCTCTTCGAGAACGAGCTCATCAAGGGCCTCTGCGAGCGCCTGGAGGCCGCCAAGATCGGGGTCTCCTTCGACACGGGCGCCTTCACCCCTAAATACTCAGCCGTCTTCGCCCTGCCCTGGCTTTCCAAGAAAAAAAAGAAAGCCGCCGCCAAGAAGTAATTCCCCGATGGGACATCTGCTGCTTCTACTCTACAGCCTGCTCGCGCCGGTCATAGCGGTGCTTTACGCGCTGTTCTTCCTGCTCTCCCCCCGCCGCGCGCTGATGAAGGCCCTGGCCGGGGAACTGAAGGAGCGCCTCGCGTTAGAGCCGCCCGTCTTCGCCGAGCGCCCGGTCTGGCTGCACGCGGCCTCCATGGGCGAAGTAAAGGCGGTCACCCGCCTGGCGCCCGAGCTGGCCGCCCGCTTCGGCGCCCCGCTGCTGATCACCTCTTCCACCGCCGCAGGACGCGCCGAGGCCGGCAGGCTGGGCGCGGAAGCCCGCCTGGCCCCGCTCGATTTCTACCCGCTGGCCGCCGCGTTCATCGGCGCCGCCCGCCCCCGCCTGCTGGCCCTCGTGGAAACCGAGATCTGGCCCGCCACGCTCTACGCGGCGGCCTTGGCCGGAGTGCCCGTCTTCATGGTCAACGCCCGCATCTCCGGCGGCACGGCGGCCCTCTACCGGGCGCTGGCGCCCCTGTCCCGCCTGGCCTTCGCCGGCGTGAAGAAAGTCCTCGCGCAGAGCGAGCGGGACGCCGAACTGTTCAGCCGCCTGCCCGGCCTGGAGGGCAAGGTAACCGTGACAGGCAACCTCAAGCACGACCTGTTGGGGATCTCGACCGCGGGGACCGCTCAGGTTAAGGATTTTTTTACCGCCGCCGGCTGGCGGGACACGCCGGTCTTTACCGCCGGCAGCACCCATCCGCCTGAGGAGCCAGTGCTGGTAGAAGCCTGGCTGGAGGCGAAGAAGGCGGTACCGGCCCTCAAACTGGTCCTGGTCCCCCGCCACCCCGAGCGCCTCGGCGAGACCGAGACCCTGCTTAAAGCCCGCGGCGTAAAGTATTCTCTCTGGTCCACGGGCGCCGCCGAGACCGACTGCCTGGTTGTGGACGCCATGGGCCTGCTGCAGGCCCTCTACTCGAAATCCTCCGTCTGCTTCGTAGGCGGCACGCTCGACGACACCGGCGGGCACAACCTGCTGGAGCCGGCGCTGTTCGGCAAGCCCGCGCTGTTCGGTCCTAACTACCGCAACGCCCGGCACGCCGGCGACACCCTTATAAAGCTGAAGGGCGGCTTCCTCGCGGAAACCGCCCCTCAGTTGGCAGCGCTGCTGGCGCAGCTTCTAACCGATCCCGCTGCCATGCAGGCCGCCCGGGACAACGCTACAAATACTCTCAACGCCCTCAAGGGCGCCACCGCCAGGACCCTGGCGGCGATCTCCGTTCCTCAATAAACCTTACTGAAACGCACCGCCGGTTATGGCCCCGAAGTTGGCTTGGGCCGTGCCGGTGGAGACCATGACGTTGACCGGCGAGCAGTTGGAGCAGTAATAGATCTCTCCGACGGCGGCGGGCGTGATGGCGTTAAGCTGCAACTTCGTGCGCGAGTACAGGCGCAGCACTCCGGCCGAGGTCAGGCTGGTGACGTTGGAGATCGTGCCGCCGGTGATGGCTACGGCGTTGGCCCCTTGCGTAGCCATGGTCCCCAGCCCAAGGCCGCTCTGTGCGCTGGCCTGGTCAGTGCCGCCGGTGCCGCCCTGGCCCACCGAGAGCGCGGTACTCAGGGCGGAGAGGCTGGTAATGTCGCTGTTGGCCCCGCTCTTGGCGGCCACAAGGTTGCTGCGCGCTGCTGCGGCGGTGGCGGCCCCGGTACCGCCGTAAGCCACATCCACGGCAGTGCCCTCCCAGGACGAGCCGGTGGACATGGTCTTGTTGGTCAGCGTCTGTGTATCGGTGTGTCCCACTATGGTCCCGGTCGGGACCGTCTTGCCGGAGCTCTCGAGCGCGGTGCCGCCGGCGTTCATGCGTACCAGCTGGCTGTTGGTGAACGCAGTAGCCCCGGTGCCGCCGTAGCCCACCGCTACCGTATCTCCCTGCCAGGAAGAACTGGTGGACATGGTCTTATTGGTCAGCGTCTGTGTATCGGTGTGTCCCACTATGGTCCCGGTCGGGACCGTCTTGCCGGAACTCTCGAGCGCGGTGCCGCCGGCGTTCATGCGCACCAGCTGGCTGGCGGTGAACGTATTGGCCCCTGTGCCGCCATAGGCTACGCCCAGCGAAGCGGCTAGCTGCAGAACCCCTGCGGAAGTGAAAGTGGACAAGTTAACGCCCGTGCCCAGCTGTATCCCGCCGCCGGCCGTAATGGCCATCCGGCGCGTGTCATTGGTCTTAAAGATAACGTCGGCGAAGTTACTGCTGCCCATGTAGTTGCTGCCGGAGACAGTGTTGCCGTATTTGCTCCAGGCCGGAGAAGCGCCGCCCAGCACCTGGTCGTCCACGTACTTCCGGGTCGCCGCGTCCTGGTCCGCCGCCGGGTCTACGAGGTTATTGATCCTCCCGGTGCCGTTCATGGTAACGTTCCCTGTGAAACTGCCGGTCCCCGTTACCGCGAGCCCGCCCGTAAAGCTTACGGTGGTGCCGTTGTCCGAGATGATGCTGTTGGCTATGGTATTGGCGTCGGACCATTTGGTAAGGCGGTTAGCGGTACCGGTCATCGCGCTCATGGCGGAAGTGCCGTTGCCCTTTACGACGCCGGTCAGGCTACCCACGCCAGTGCCGCCGCGCGTAACGGAAGCATACTGCTCCGCGGCAATGGTATTGGCGTCGGACCAATAGGTTATGTATCCGAGGGTTCCGGTTACGGCGGTCATGGCCGCCGTGCCATTGCCTTTAACGATGCCCGCAAGAGTGGTCGCGCCGGTGCCGCCGTTGGGAACGGTCAGCGCAGTGGCCAGCGTAGCCGAACCGACCGAAATAGAGTCGAAACTGGGATCGGCCGTGGTATGGATATTCTGCGGCAGCGACAGCGCGATGCTGCCCGCGCCGTTGGTGACTATCACCTGGTTGGCCGTGCCGGTCAGGGTAGCCGCGGTCGGCTCCTGCGTGCCGTCGCCGATGAGCAGCTGACCGTTGGCCAGCACCGCCGTGGCCCCGATGGCACCCGTGCCGTTGCCGAACAGGATACCGCCGTCGGTGAAGGTGGCGGCGCCGGTGCCGCCGCGGTTGACGTTTATGGTTACGCCGTCCCAGGTGGCGTTGGCGCCGCCGCTGCCGACGGTGCCGGTATTGGAGATGCGGGCCGTGCCGCCGGTGCGCAGAGAGGCGCTGGTATTGATGTCGCCCGTCACGTCCAGGGTGTAGCCGGGCGCCACGTTGCCGATGCCCGTGCGGGTGCCCACAGTAGTGGAGAGATAAACGTCGTTGGAGACCACCAACTTGGAAAGATACACCGGCAGGGCCGAGCGCTGCACCATCTCGCCGTCGAAAGCGATGTTGCCGGCCACCACCAGGTCCTCGCTGGAGTCGCCGCTATAGGGGTTGTACGGCGCGCCGATCACCAGGTCGCCGGAGCGGACGTTGAGCTTGGCTACCGGGAACATGGTGCCGATACCGACGTTGCCGCCGGTGTTGAGGATAAGGCCGTCAAGCGCGCCCGCGCGCAGCACCACATCTCCGCCGCCGCTCAGGTCGGCGTTGGACTGCACCACCGCGTCGCCGTTGGACGACAGGTTGGTGGCGGAACCGAGGGCGCTGGCGGTATTGAGGCTGGTGCCGTCGGCGAAGATCAGGGCGTTGGAAAGCGCGCCCGAGAGGCGGATGTTGCCGTCCACGGTCAGCCTCCAGTTGGGGTCCATGACCGCGGTGCCCATGCCGACATTGCCCATGAAGGAGCTGACGAAGATCGCCGGGGTGGAGCGGTAGCCGGTGGAGATCCAGACCGCGCTGTTCTGGATGTGGTGGTAGACAGCGTCAGTAAAGACCTTGGTCTGCCCGTTAAGCACCTGGGCCAGGCCGGTGCCATAGGCCGTGGTCTGGGTCTCTATGCGCCCCAGCTCGGCCGCGCCGCGGTAGAAATTAAGCTTGGCGTCGGCGTTGGCGCCGCCCACCAGGTAGGCCATCGCGTTATCGTTGGCGAAGGCGGGCTTGTTGTCGCCCACCTGCAGGTACTTCGTGCCCGCGAAATCGAAGTCGCTCACGCCGGCGCCGAGGCGGCTCAGCGTCAGGATGTCGCTGGATACCACGACCTGGTTCTGGAAGGCGCTCAGGCCCGTGAAGGTCTGCGTGGAGGCCAGGTAGGCCGGTATGCCCGCCAGCGAACCGATGCCGCCGGTCACTATCAGATCGCCGTAGACGGTGGTGGTGGACAGGTAGACCCGGTTGCCCTGGCCGGAGTTGGCGGTAAAGGTGCCGTTCACGCGCACGTCGCCGCTGAACGCCGCCGTGGCGGCGATGAGGCCGTAGTCGGAGCGCACGCTGCCGCGCACGTGAAGCTTCTCTTTGGGCGCGTCCGTGCCTATGCCTACGTTGTAGGAGTTGGTCTGCTGCAGCAGCAGGTGCCTGGCGGCCTGGGCGCGCAGCTCGTTGTCGTAGCCGGTCCAGTCTCCGGCGTACGTGCCGACCGAGACCGCGCCGCCCCGCACGCCCGCGTTGGAACGCACGTCGCCCAGCACGTGGAGCATGGCCGTCGGCGCCGCGAGGCCTATGCCGACGAAGCTGTTGGTATTATGGATGCGCATCTTCTCCGCGGCGCCCACGTTGAAAGTGATGAGCCCAGGCGTCTCGCCGAGCGAGATATTGGCCAGGGTCGCGGGCGTGGAGCCGTAGCCGCTGACCTTGCCGCCCTCCACCACCAGGTCTTCCTTTACGTTGACCTCGGAGTCGTCGCGGTCGTAGATGCCTTCGTTGCCGACGTAGAATTGCCCGTCTACGTCCAGCAGGGGCGCCACTCCGGTGCCGCCGCCGGGCGGGTTAAGGCCGGAGTCGACGGTGAAGGTAGGCCCGATACCGGCCTTGCCGGAGTTGGTAATGCGCATGAAGACCGCGCTGGCCTTTCGGAACAGGACATCGCCGCTGGCCGCGGTGTTGCCGGCCAGGGAATCGGCCAGGATGTCGGCGTCGCTGACGCTGGCGATATTACTGGCGGAGCCTACCCCGGCAGTGTTCATCGATGTGCCGTTGGCGAAAATGAGGCTGCCATTGAGAATTTTGACCGACCCGTCCACCGTCACCCGCGCGGCGCTGGACTGGGCGTCGGTGCCCACAGTCAGGTAAGCGCCGGCCGCCGTGGACAGCATGACGTTGTTGAGCGCGGTGAGCGTGGTAACGGAGACGCTGGCGCCGTCCTCCAGCTTCTTGGCCAGCAAGGCGTACGCCACGCTGTTGAGCGGCTCGCGGGGCTGCAGCACGTCGCTTTCCACCTGCACTTCCAGGTACAGCTTTATGCCGCCGCTCAGCACGGACAGCGGGGGCGTGAGGTCCGCGCTGAAGATGCCCTGCGCCGCCTGCACGGTGATCTCGGGGCTCTGCCAGAGACAGGGTTGGGCGACGGCGCCGCAAAGACCGCCGCCGGTGTTGTTGGCCGTGGCGTGGTTATAGACGCGGAAGTAGAGATGGATGGGCCCGGTTATGGGCGCGTTGTCGCGCTCCAGGCGGCCCTGGTAGTTGAGGGTCCCGGGCACGCTGCCCGGGGCCACGTCCCCCGCCCAGGCGGAGAGCGGCAGCAGCAGCGCCGCGCACGCGGCTAAGATCGTTTTTTTCATAATAGCACCTTACCTGACCACCACTATCTTTCCCTTCTTGGTAGAGCCCTCGCCCTTGATGATGTAGAGGTAGAGGCCGCTGGCCACTTTGGAGCCGGCCTCGTTGCGCAGGTCCCAGCCTACGCTGTCGATATTGTTGTTCTTCTCCACGGTCTTTACTTTCTCGCCGGAAACGGTGAACACGTGGACCGTGGCGCGCAGGGTCAGGCGGGTGAAGGTGACGCCGGTGCAGCCGTTGGAGACCTTGCAGGGGTTCGGGTAGACGTGCGCGGAGGTGAGGTCGGCCTGGGGCGGGCGCCAGGAATTGACTATGCCCCAGGTCACGGTGTAGCGGCCGCCGGCGAGCGCGCCATAGCCCAGCTGGCCGGTACTGCCGAAGAGTGAGTAGGCCCCGCCGGTCTTGGGCGCGCTGTTGCCTATGGTGGTCTGCTCGCTGATGAGCATGCGGTAGCCGGCGGAGCTCATCATGGCCGAGGTATAGCGGTAGAGCCCCCCCGCCGCCAGGAAAGCCAGTAAGACCGCAAGCGCCCGCTTTAACCTCATATTATATAGATATATCAAAAACAGATACGTGTCAATGTAATTTATGTTAACTTTTTGTTACAACCCGTACCGGCCGGCAATTTTATAAATGATATAATTTTTTTAGATGGTTGACATTAGCAAGCCGGACCCGAAGATACTGGTGATCAGGATGTCCTCCCTTGGGGACATCATCCTGACCGCCCCGGTCTTCCGCAATCTGAAGGCCAGATGGCCCGGCGCCCGGCTGGAGATCCTGGTCAAGCCGCAGTTCCTCGGCGCCGTCACCAAGAACGCTTTCATCGACAGGGCTATCCCCTTCACCGGCCTCGCCGCCGCCCTGCGCGAGGTGAACGCCGCCGGCTACGACGCCATCATCGACCTCCACGACACCCCGCGCAGCCGCCTGATCTCGCTCCTGGCGGCCGCGCCGGTGAAGCTGCGCTACCGCAAGGCCTCGCTGGCCCGCCGCCTCTTCGTCGGGCTGCGCATCCCTAGCCCGGCCCTGGAAAAGCACACCCTCGACCGCTACCTCGAACCGCTCGCCGCGCTCGGCGTGCCCGTGGTGCATCCCGGCCCCGAGCTTGGCGACTGGGCTCCCGGCGGCGCCCGGGCGGAGCTGAAGCAGGGCCCCCTGAAGATCTGCCTGCTGCAGACCGCCTTCCTGGGCGACTGCGTGCTCACGCTCCCCCTCCTCAAGAAGCTGCGCGAGGCCTTCCCGGACGCGGCGGTCACGGTGGTGACGCGCCCCGAGACCGCCGGCATCTTCGCCGCCGCCGGCCTCGCCGCGGAAATAATAGAGGACAGGAAGAAGACGGCCCCGTCCGGCTTCGCCGAGTTCCGCCGCCTGGCCGGAGAGCTGCGCGCGCGCAACTTCGACGCCGTCATCATCCCCCACCGCTCGCTGCGCAGCGCGCTGCTGGCCTGGCGCGCGGGCATCCCCGTGCGCGTGGGCTTCTCCTCCAGCGCGGGGCGCGCGCTGCTGACCCACCGGGTCCCCTTCTCCTGGCTGCTGCACGACGTGGAGCGCAACCTGGCCCTGCTCTCGCCGCTGGCCGAGAACCTGAAATCCCCTTTCCCGGGCCTGCGCCGCGACGCCGGCGCGCCCTACGGCCCGCAGGACGGCGTGATCGCGGGCATTAACGCCGGGTCCGCCTGGCCCACCAAGCGCTGGCCGGCGGAGAACTGGGCCCGCCTGATAAAGCGCCTCACCGCCGAGCGCCCCGGCAAAGTGCTGCTTGTGGGCGGCCCCGGAGAAAAGGACTGGAACGCGGAGATAGAGCGCCTGGCCGGGCCCGAGCGCTGCCTGAACCTGACCGGCAAGACCAGCATGCCGGAGCTGATGGAGGCCATCCGCCCGCTCAAGGTCTTCATCTCCAACGATTCCGGCCCCATGCATATCGCCGCCGCGCTCGGCGTGCCCGCCGTGGGCGTGTTCGGTCCCACCACGCGCGAGCTAGGCTTTTTCCCGTATGGCCCCGGCAACAGGGTCATCGAAACCCCGCTGGCCTGCAGGCCCTGCGCCCTGCACGGCTCTAAAAAATGTCCGCGCGGGCATTTCCTCTGCATGCGCCTGCTGACCGTAGACGAAGTTTTCAGGGCCGCGCAGGAATGCCGCGCCAGAACACGAGGAGCAGCCAAATGATCATAGCAGCCGCCGTTATAATCCTGCTGGGGCTACTGGCCTTCAGCGCCCGCTGGACCTGGTGGCGTTCCGCGGCCCCCGGCATGAAGGTGCTGTGCTACCACAAGATCGGCGTCCCGCCGGCGGGGTCCAGGCTCAAGGAGCTCTGGGTCAGCGCTGAAAAGTTCCGCTCACAGGTAAAATACCTGCTCGATAACGGCTACACCACGCTGTTCTTCTCCGACCTGAAGAAGCTCTACGACGCCGGCGCACCCCTGCCGGAGAAGGCGGTGCTGATCACCTTCGACGACGGCTACGAGAACAACCACTCCGTGGCCTGGCCCATCCTCAAAGAGCTCGGCGCCAAGGGCAATATCTTCGTGGTCTACAATACCATCGGCAAGACCAACCTGTGGCACAACCCGGCCTCCGAGGCCTGGGTCAACATGGCCACCCTGGCCCAGCTCAAAGAGATGCAGGACAGCGGCGTGATGGAGTACGGCTCCCACACCATGAACCACCCCCATCTCTCGGCGCTGAAGCTCGAGGACGCGGCGTGGGAGATGGCCGAGTCCAAGCGGCAGCTCGAGGCCGCCTTCGGCCGCGAGATGTGCGCTTTCGCCTATCCATACGGCGACGGGGCCTACGCCCCGGCCATCCGGGAGAAGGCCCTGGCGGCCGGCTACACCTTCGACTTCAGCTTCAGGCAGGGCAAGACCCCGTGGCCCTGGGACCGCGCCGGCGCCACCATCGACCGCCTCTTCATCCGCGGCGGCGACAATAACTGGGACCTGGCCCTGCAGCTCAAGTGCGGCGCTTCAAGGCTGTAAGGTCTTCTTTGTATAATAATAAACAGAGGTAACATCAAAATGAAAGATTTAGGCATAGGTAAACTTGTAAGCGAGCTGGCCATGACCAACACCGAGCTCTGGCACGAGGAAGACAAGGCCCGCGTTGGCGACGTGCCGGCCATCGCGGCCGCCAAGAAGAACATCGACCGCCTCAACCAGAAGCGCAACGACCTGATAGAGCGCATCGACGAGAAAGTTCTGGAGGCCGTCAATGGCTGAGACCGTAGGCAGCCTGGCCGACAAGATCAGCATCATCCAGCTCAAGATCTACCACATGCGCGAGCAGCTGCAGCGCACGGACGCCGCCGACGAGCACAAGGCGGCCTGCGCCGCGAAGCTCGAGGTGATGGGCGTGCAGGTGCGCGACCTGGAGGACGAGCTGACCCAGCTCGTCTCCGACGTGATAGCGGGCAGGGTCAAGCTCAAGATCTACCGCCAGTTCAAGATGTACAACGACCCCCGTTACCGCGCCAAGACGGCGCAGTGACGGGCAGCGGCGAGTCCTGTCTCACCGCTCGCTCATAAGCGTGCGCGGCAGAAGAGGGCCTGCGGTCCTCCGCCGGCGGAGAACTCGTCGCGCACACAGTGCGCTCCTCGGACAGTCTCCGCCGCCGCCCTAATGATAGGCGGTCCGCTTCGGACCTTGGCCCTGCGCACTAAAATCGCTCGCGGCGAGACAGGACTCGCCTGACACACAACATGGGACCTGGAATACTTGTCATCGTTTACAAAGGCATTGGCGACGTGCTCCTGACGACGCCGCTGCTGCGCGCGCTGAAGACGGCCATGCCCGACTCCCGCCTCTATTTCCTGACGCGCCGACCCTCGCTCAAAGTGCTGCGCGGCAATCCCCGCCTCGACGGGGTCTTCTGCCGCGAAGACGGCCCCCTGCGCGCCATCCGCGCCGCCGGCATCGACATCACCTTCGACTACATGCGCTCCACTTCCTCCGGCTTCTACGCCCTGTTCTCCGGCGCCGGAAAGCGCCTCGCTTTCAAGTTCGGCGCGGGCCGCCTCTGGCACAACATCCTGCCCGAGAAAAAGCCCGGCGCAGGCTACACCGCTTACGACCGCCTGCAGCTGCTCGAGCCGCTGGGCATCCCCCACGCCGGGCACGAGCTGGAGCTGAACTTCGGCCCCGAGAACGCCGCCAGGGCCGACGCCTTCCTGGCCGCTTCGGGCGTGCGCCCCGGCGACTTCACCGTCACCCTCGACATCACCAGCCCGCGGGACCACCGCCGCTGGGCCCCGGAAAATTTCGCCCGCCTGGCCGACGGCCTGGCCAAGGACTTCGGCGCGCGCGTGGTCTTCCTCTGGGGCCCCGGCGAACTGGACTATGTGAAAGCCGCCATGGGCGCGGCCGCCGGGCGACACCTGCTCTGCCCGGACTTCGACCTGCTCGACCTCGCCGCCCTGCAAAAGCGCGCCGCGCTGCACTGCGGCACCAGCTCCGGCCCAATGCATGTGGCCGTCAGCCAGGGTGCGCCGACCTTCACCATTTACGCCCCGCAGAATTCCCCGCTGAGCTGGAGCCCGCCCGGCCCGAAGCACGCCTGGGTGCAGGGCGAGCTGGCAGAGATGCCTTTCGAGACCGCCTGGGATCAGCTCAGCGCCCACGTGGAAAACCTGAAGAAGGTGCCGGCATGACCGCTTTCTCCCCCGAAAAGACACGCGACGCGCTGCGCCGTGGCGCCGCCGGCCGCCTGCTGCTGGGGCTCTTATCCTTCGCGTATTCCGGCGGCATTGCCGCGCGGAGGCTCCTCTACCGCAAGGGCGTGCTGCGCAGCCGGCGCCTGCCCGTGCCCGTGATCTGCTTCGGCAACATCTCCTCCGGCGGCACCGGCAAGACCTCCACCGTGGTCACCGCCGCCATGGAGCTGGCGCGCTCCGGCCGCCGGCCGGCCGTCCTGCTGCGCGGCTACAAGCGGCGCGCCCCCCACGCCGCCGTCACCATCCTCGCCAAGGGCCGCCCGGCCACGCTCGACGAGGCCGGCGACGAGGCCTTGATGCTTTACCGCCTGCTGGAGCCCGCCGGCGTGCCGGTGGTGGTCTCGTCGGACCGCTTCGCCTCCGGCATGGCCGCCGTCACGGAACTGGGCGCCGACATCCTGCTGATGGACGACGGCTTCCAGCACTTCGCCGTGCAGCGCGACGCCGATATCGCCCTGGTCAACGCCACCGCCCCTTTCACCGCCGACCGGGTCCTGCCCGCCGGCAACCTGCGCGAACCGGCCGCCGGCCTGGCCCGCGCCAAAGCCGTGATCATCACCCACTGCGAGCAGGTTTCGCAGGACGCCGTGGACGCGCTGCGCGCCGACATCAAGCGCTGCGCCCCGGCCGCCGAGATCATCGAGAGCATGCACGCCCCGGAAGCCTTCATCGACCCGGCGACCGCCTCCCAGGTGGACCTCGGCTCCCTGAAAGGCCGCGGGGCCGTCGCCCTTTCCGGCATCGGCGACCCGGACTCCTTCGAAGCCGTGCTGAAGAAGATGAAGATAGACCTGAAGCAGATCTGGCGCTACCCCGACCACTACGCCTACACCGAGCGGGACCTGGCCGCGGCCAGGCAGGCCCGCGGGGGCCTGCCGCTGATCACCACCTATAAGGATTTCGCCCGCTTTCCCCCGGGCTGGCAGGACCTGCTGGGCGGCGGGGTGCTGATCCTCTCGGTCAAGATCGTGTTCCTCTGCGACGGGTGGATAAAGCTCATGCGCATAGTGGACGGCGCCGGCAGGGAGAACGCCTGATGCGGGCCTGGCCTCCGAAGGTGGCGAAAGGCCCCCCGGTCCCCACGGCCTACCTGGACCGCGACGGCACCATCAACCGCGACAAAGCGGGCTCCTATATCCTCAAGCTTTCGCAGTTCAGGCTCTACGCCGCGGCCCCCGCCGCCGTGAAGCTCCTTAACGCCAAGGGCTACCGCGTGGTGGTGCTCACCAACCAGTCCGCCGTCGGACGCGGCTACATGACCATGGCCGTTTCCCGCGCCATAAACCTCAAGATGGTGCGCGAGCTGCGCCGCGCCGGCGCCAGCGTGGACGCCGTCTATTTCTGCCCCCACGCCCCGGAGGCCGCCTGCGCCTGCCGCAAGCCCAGGCCGGGGCTCATAAACGAAGCCGCCAAGGACCGCCCGGCCGACCAGGCGCTCTCTTTCATGGCCGGCGACAAGAAATGCGACCTGGACCTGGCGCGCAACGCCGGGATCAAGGGCCGGCTGGTACTGACCGGGCAGTGGCGCCACTCGCTGGGCGCCGCGGCCGCGAAAAAAGGCTTCAAAGATCTGCTTACCCTCGCCCGCGCGCTGCCCGACGTCAGCGGCGGCAAAAAAAGGAAACCACGGTGAAAAAACGCATACTCGTCTCCCAGATAGTCACGCTGCTGCTGCTGGTCTTAACGCGCCCCGAAAGCTGGCCCCTGTTCTGGACCGGCCTCGCCGTAATGGCGCTGGGCCAAGCGGTGCGCCTGGCCGCCAGCGCGGCCATAGTGAAGTCGAAGACACTCACCACCACGGGGCCCTACGCCGCCGTGCGCAACCCGCTGTACCTCGGCACGATGATCATGACCGCCGGGCTGCTGATCATGCTCTCCGCCCCGTCGAGGCCGCTGCTGACCGCCGGCGCCTGGGCCTTCGCCGCCGCCGCCTTCGGGTGGATCTACTACGTAACCATCAAGGCCGAAGAGGTCTTCCTCCTCTCCGTCTACGGCGCGGACTTCGAGAAGTACAAACAAGCGGCCCCCGCCCTCCTGCCCTGCCTTGGCGGCATCGCCGGCTTCTTCGACTCCGGCGCCTACTCCGCCGAGGTTTTCCGCAAGAACAAGGAGTGGCGCGGCATGACCGCCGCGTTCGCGCTGGCCGCCCTGGTGGCCGCCCGGATCAAGTATGGTTTTTAGGCTCCTCCTCCTGCTGTCGCTGGCCGTGCCCGCGTCAGCGGAGGAGAAGCTGCTGGAGCATCCCTACTGGAGCCTGCCCTCCTCCTCCGCGCCGGCCGCGGCGGGCGCGCTGGTCAGCGGGGAGCTGCTCGAATACGAGATCTACTGGGGCCTGGTCCACGTCGGGAAGTCCTACCTGAAGATAGAGCGCACCGTGGACATTTCCTCGCGGCCGGCCTGGCATATCGTCTCGGAGGCCAAGTCCGGCTCCTTCATAAAGAATTTCTACAAGGTCGCCGACCGCAACGACGCCTGGATGGACGCGCAGGACCTCACCTCCTACGGCTACTACAAGAAGATCCAGGAAGGCGGCCATTTCTTCAACGAGTGGGTGATCTTCGACGGGCCGGGCAAGCGCTATTACGGGCGCAAGATGAACAAGAAGCGCCAGCCGGCCGACTTCGAGGGCCCGCTGGACGGCCCGGTCAACGACGTGCTCTCGGCGCTGTACCGCATACGCACCATGCAGATCGGGCCCGGCCAGACAGTGGAGTTCGCCGTCAACACCAAGCGCAACTGGCGCATCTCGATCCGGTCGAAAAAGAGCGAGAAGATCTCCACCCCCTACGGCAAGAAGAAATGCATGCTGTTCGAGCCGATGGCCGGCGAGGAGGGCATCTTCGTGGCGAAGGCCGGAAAGCGCATGCTGGTCTGGATCACCGAGGACGAACTGCGCCTCCCGATGCTGCTGAAAGCCGAGATCTTCATAGGTTCCGTCACCGCCAAACTGGTGCGCCGCACCATAGTTCCCTGACATCCGCCCCTCCGCGGCCTTCCGCCGCTTTCCATTGCTTTGTATAATATCTATATTATGACAAAGGCTGGTTTCAAGCGGCTTTCTTCCATCGTTTCCAATTTCAAGGACCTCCGGATCGCGGTGTTCGGCGACCTGATGCTCGACCGCTACGTCAAAGGCTCCGTCAAGCGCATCTCGCCCGAGGCCCCGGTCCCGGTAGTGCGCGTCACCTCCGAGTCCTCCGTCTGCGGCGGCGCCGCCAACGTGGCCGTCAACCTGGCCGCCCTCGGCGCCCGGCCCGTCCTGGTCTCCGTCGCCGGACGCGACCAGGCCGCCGAGGAACTGTCCTCGCTGCTGGCCGCCGCCGGCGTTCCCGCCGGCGCGCTGGTGCGCGACGGCGCCTTCCGCACCATAGAGAAGACCCGCGTGATAGCCGAGCACCAGCAGGTGGTGCGCTTCGACCGCGAGTTCCCCGCCCTGCTCGGGCCCGCCGCCAAGCGCGCGGCGCTGGCCTCTCTGGCCGAGGTGCTGCAGGAAGGCTGCGGCGCCCTGATACTTTCCGATTACGGCAAGGGCCTGCTGGAGCCGGCCACGATCAAGGCCGCGATAGCCCTCGCCGCCAAACGCGGCGTCCCCGTCTTCGTCGATCCCAAGGTGGAGCACTTCCAGCTCTACCGCGGCGTCGCCTGCATCACCCCCAACACCGCCGAGGCCTTCGGCGGCATGCGCCTCACCCAGGCTGACGGCCAGCCGGCCGCCGAGGCGCTGGGCGCTGCCATCATGAAGAAACTCGCGCTCCGCACCCTGCTGATAACCCAGGGCGAGCACGGCATGACCCTTTTTGTCCGCAAAGGCGCCGCGGTGACGCCCGTCCATATCCCCACCCGCGCGCGGGAGGTCTTCGACGTGACCGGCGCCGGCGACACGGTGATCTCGACGCTGGCCCTCACCTGGGCCGCTGGCGCCGCGCCGGAAGAGGCGGCCCTCGCCGCCAACTTCGCCGCGGGCATAGTGGTGGCCAAGCTCGGCACCGCCTCGGCCAGCGTGGAAGAGCTGCTCGAAAGCGCAAAATCATGGCTGACTGCTTAATAGTGATCCCGGCCCGCTACGGGTCGCAGCGCTACCCCGGCAAGGTGCTCGCGCCGCTGGCCGGCAAGCCCGTCATACAGTGGTGCTGGGAGGCCGCCGTCAAGGCCGGCCTCGGAGAGGTCATAGTGGCCACCGAGCACGAGAAAGTGCTGGCGGTCTGCAAAGCCTTCGGCGCCAGGGCCGTGCTGACCAGCCCGCGCTGCCAGTCGGGCACGGACCGGGTCCGCGAGGCGGCCCGCGGCTCGAAGGCCTCCTTCGTCATCAACATCCAGGGCGACGAGCCCTTTATGAAAGCCGCCGTCCTGAAGAAGGCGTTCCTCAAACTTAAGGCGTCGCCGGACTGCCAGATCGGCACGGCCTGCACCCGGATCACGGACAAGGCCGACATAGAGAACCCCAACTGCGTGAAGGTGGCGATGAGCGCCGCGGGCCGCGCCCTCTACTTCTCCCGCTGCCCGGTGCCGTTCCATCACCCGCTTTCAGACCTGAAGGGTTATCCTTATTACCGGCATTACGGCCTCTATATCTACCGCCGTGAAGCCCTGGAAAAATTCGTAAAGATGAAGCCCAGCCCGCTGGAGCGGCTGGAGCGGCTGGAGCAGCTGCGCGCGCTGGAGAACGGCCTGCGCATAGCCGTGGCGGAAGTGCCGGCGCTGGGGCCGGCCATCGACGTGCCGGCGGACCTGAGGGCCGCCGAGAATTATCTAAAAAAAGCCGGGCGCTAGGAGGAAGCCGGGCCGGGCCGCCCCGCGGGGAGCGGCTCTTCAGTGGTTTTGCGCGCGAGCGCGGGGACAACCATGACCAGATATATATTCGTGACCGGCGGCGTAGTCAGCTCTCTCGGCAAAGGCATCACCGCGGCCTCCATCGGCCGCCTGCTCAAGGCCCACGGGCTTTCCGTCACCATTATGAAGTGCGACCCGTACATCAACGTGGACGCCGGCACCATGGCGCCGTTCCAGCACG
>Ga0209212_1000971_pt1 | contig 51073 bp, 53 predicted proteins | sample RifGroC2_FD_183996 | JGI IMG/M metagenome (GOLD analysis project Ga0209212, IMG submission 183996) | Groundwater microbial communities from Rifle, Colorado, USA - Groundwater C2 (SPAdes) (version 2) | ecosystem: Environmental > Aquatic > Deep subsurface > Groundwater | place: Rifle, Colorado... | reverse complement strand
TATGATATAATACGGTTGGAGACATTCTATGAAAAAACTTAAATGGCTTTACTTTTTGATCTTCGCTTTTGTGTGGGGATATATCTATACCGCACTTGTATACAATGGAATATGGCCTAGATTTAAGGAAGGTTTGGGAACCATCAGGTTTCACGAATTCTTTTTATGGCTGATTTTCGCATTCTATGTATCGCTCACCCTCCATGAGTTGGGTCACTTCTTCGCATTTGTGGTTCAAAGAATAAAAATTAGAGCTTTGTATCTGACGGTCTTTGTCTTCTATAAGAATGAAAAGGGATGGCATTTCACTGTGAAACCCAAATTATGGGTTTTGGGCGGAGGCCTTGTCGTTCCTGATTTGGGAAAAATTGAAAATGATCAGGATTTCAACCAGTTGAAGAACAGGTTTTCGAAAGCGTTAATCGCAGCTCCGATTGTAACTATTTCTATTTTGGTGATGACGTTGATTACCTTTGTATTTGTGTTGATCTATTCAAATAATATGCATCTTGTCGGTGTCGTCTCAATCCTTGCAATTTACATCACAATATTAAGCAGTTTGTTTATTTATACGTTCACCCTTCACAACACGATGTTTTACGGTGATTTCGTAGCATATAAGAAAATGAAAACAGATCCCATCTTTCAGTTGACGCAAATCAATCAGTACACCATGTTTTCCATGGTTGAGACAGAAGAAACCACACGATATCTATTTGAGAAAACTAAAGATGTCCTGAAAGAAATTATTATCGATTCATCTGTATTTCATACCATGCTGCTATCGAGTTATCTGGATCAAATTATCCGTGGTGATGAAGAAGCGGATCCAATCATCGATTTAAAGATCAAAGCGCTCAAAACCAGTCCTTACACCCATACCGAGCATGGAATCTATCTTCTATATGATTTGTGTTATTATCACTATAAACAAAAAGATGTTGCCAGAGCTTACAAGATGTTTGAAGACATCAAGAAAAGAACCGGGAAGAAACTGAATCCCAAATTAATCACTTATTTGGAGAAGAAGACACTGCATGTTCTAAACATCGAGTATCAAGATGGATTCTTCGCAGACAAAGAAAACTATTATGTTGGAAACAGCTGGATATTCGAGGTGTTGATCGATCCGATTGAAACATTGAAGGAATTCCATGAGCCGCTCCCATTCGTTGAATACAGTTCACCTCTCGTACTCGAAGAAATCAAACCAGAAGAAGTTAAAAGCGACAGTTAGTCGCTTTTATGTTTTTTAAGATAAAATATAGCAATGATTTTCGAATTCAATGGCAAATCCGATATCTAAATATAGTTTGAGCGCATTTAGGTTGTCGCTATCTACGATCAAATCAACAGCTTCCAATCCAAAATCATAAAAAGCAGCATGGATCAAATGGTTCAGGATTTTCTTTCCCAGTCCCTTACCACGAAAATCCTGATGGACTGCGATGATTTCAGCAGTAGCTCTTAGATTACCTCTTAAGAAAAGCACGCTGTATGCCTTGATTTGGTCATCTTCAATCCAAGTGAAAACATGACGATTCTTTCCAAGATCAGCAATGATTTCTTTCCCGGAAATGTAGACATCTGGAAAGATTTCATCATGCAGTTCAATGAATTTTTGATGATATAAAGCAGGTAAGAGTTGTATGGAATCCGATTTTACGCCATGAGATTTATTTTCTTTGATCAACAGCAATCCATATTCATTCGGTTTTTGAAAGGCGTTTAAGGATTTCAAGAAGGTTGAACACTCTACATTTTCTTTAGAAAAGAAGAATGTAAAATGAAACTGTTGATCAATGCCTTTTCGTACGTAATCTAATAATAACTTCGCAGTTTCCTCATAATTGCATAAATTTGAATCAATCAAGATGAAACAATCAATATTATGCTTCAATTCATCCATATACGTGCTGATGATTCCGATGAGCATACCCGATTTCCAGGCACCAGCAAGTCCTTGGTGTTCAGTGCTTCCCAAAAGATCGATTCTGATAGAATGTTCGCTCTTCGAACAAAAAGAAGAGGAACGTTCCAGTTGACGATTGATCCGATACGCAAAATCGACAAATACGTCTAAATCTTCCTCAGTAGCATGTCTAGTCTTCAATTCATCACCCATCATCATCACCTGCAATCCTCATCAATATATTTCTATTCTATCATGTGAAAACATATTCAAAGAAAGAAAAAAACGCTAAAAACTTAGCGTTTGATTTTTACATGGTGCCCCCAACGAGAATCGAACTTGTACTTCAGCCTTACCATGGCTGCGTTATACCATTTAACCATGGGGGCGATTCCATAGTGTTTGTTTATCTTAGTGCACTATCGATTTTAACTTAAAATGCATCCATTGTCAATTCAAATCCAGAAAAAAGAGTGAGAAACCAATCAATATCGAATGAACAACTTCATCCTGAGCAACAAGAACATTCTCAATTCAACTTGAATATGATAAAAACTATGCTATAATAAATTATATTTATTAAGGACAGGTGGCTGCCATGGCAGATAAAGTGAAGAGAACGACATACAAAACAGTTCAAAAAAGAATGAAACAAGCAAAAAAATCCTCAAGCAAGCAACTGATATCATTTCTATTTATAATCGCAGCTGCTGCAATCACTTACTGGTATACCAGCAATCTTCCAGAAGCAGAAACTCCTAATTATTCATCAGATCAAAGCACGGAAGGGTTCTATTTTTATAGAACTGTAGGGGCATCTGATTATTACTTTGATGCGAACTTGTTGGTTGGTGACGCGCTACGCGATGAACTCAATCAAATCATCACATCAGGATTTACTCCGTTATCTTATGCGGATGCGAAAACAGTTTTGGAAGTATCTGATCAAAGTTTGACAGACTCTACAAAAGTTATGAATGTTTATACAGGATTGCTCGTTCCTGCTGTCTGGGATTCAACTTCATGGCACAGAGAGCATGTCTGGCCAAATTCAAGATTGGGTATAGAACGCGTCTCTGAATCCAGCAAAAATCAAGGGAGCGACATGCATAACCTGAGGGCGATCACTCCTGCTGTCAACTCTAGCAGAAGCGACCGTTTCTATGCGGATGGTTCAGGGGATGCGGATATCACTGATGACGGAGGATTCTATCCCGGTGATGATCATAAGGGCGATGTTGCGAGAATCTTGTTTTACATGGCTGTCAAATATGATTTTTTAATCCTCACGAATGACGGGCTTGAAGATGAATCAAATCACTACACGATGGCGGGAGCCAAAATGGGTAGATTGTCATTGCTTCTAGAATGGCACAAGGAAGATCCTGTCGATGATTTTGAGCGGAATAGAAACCAAAAGATCTTTGAAGCTCAGGGCAATAGAAACCCATTCATTGATAAACCGGAATATGTGCACTTGATTTGGGAATCAAAAACAATCAATGATTTGACTGAACCTGTTGAAACAGCTAAGCATCAAACATTTTTATTATCCATGATGATTGAAAAAAGAGGTATTTAAAATGACAAAAGAACATATTCTTCCAAAAGGCACTTACTTTATCGGTGATCCTGCAATGATCTTTAAGAAGACCAAAGCTGGCGATGATCTCATCCAAGCATTATGGAAAGAGTTTTATAAAGACATGAACAGCTTTCAACGTCTTGTTATGGACAATGTTGTTATCTATCTGACTAGAACAGCAGAAGGCGATGGATTTTATGGCACTGTCGGAACGGATACCGGAACCATCGGAATTATCGAACTGAACCAAATCAAACATGATGAACGATTTAAGTCAGAAGAACGATTAAGAGGTTGCTACTACATCGAAGTTGCAGATACTGAGAAAGTATGGGTAGAAGCCTTTAACATTTACTTTCAAAGCGGTTATTCGATCATTACCAATTCAGATACAATCGTTTAAGAAAAGTTAAGCCTGGTCAAGGCTTTTTTTCTTAGATTAATCTTCATCTTTTCAAAGTGCAAAGAAAAGTTTTGAATCCCGCTTATTTTGTGTTATATTTCTTATGTAGAGGATGTGTTTTTTACATGAAAATGATTTTAAGATTGGTAAGACCCTATTGGCGAATGCTTACAGTTTCTCTGACTTTCAAGTCAGTCGGAGCATTGGCTGATTTGTTTTTGCCATGGATCATCGCGTATATGATTGACGTGGAGATTCCAAAGCTTCAAGCAGAAACAGACGCAAGTCTCAATTCTTTATATATGCTTGGTGGCGTGATGGTTATCATCGCGTTTTTAGGATTGTACTTAAATGTGGCCGCCAACCGGAAAGCTGAAATGATTGCGGCAATCACAGTCAAGGGTCTGCGTCATGATTTATTCTCCAAGATTGAAAGATTATCAGCCAATCAGGTTGATTTTTTAACCAGACCATCCCTTATCTCCAGAATGACAACAGATACCTACAATATGTATAATGCCACCGCCTCGATGCAAAGACTCGGAGTCAGAGCTCCGGTATTGCTTTTGGGTGGTATTTTAATGTCTTTATTACTGGATCCAATGCTCACCCTCATCATGGTCGCCATGCTTCCATTAATCATCATTATCGTCTATTTCTATTCAAAAAAAGGTATACCATTATATAAACAAACACAGGCATCAGTTGATAAACTTGTTCGAAAATTAAGAGAATATGTATCAGGTGCACGTGTAGTGCGCGCTTTATCGATGAGCGATCATGAAATATCAAAGTTTGATGATGCGAATAAAAATACAGTCGGATCTGAACTTAAAGCTACCATCACCATGTCAAAAATCAACCCGATGATGAATGCAGTCATGAACGTCGGATTGGTCGTTGTATTGGTTTTCGGTGCCTTTCGTCTTGATTTAGGAGTCACTGAAAAAGGACAAATCATGGCATTTGTCACCTATTTCACAATCATACTCAATGCGATGATGAGCATCACCAGGGTATTCATTCTCGCTTCGAGAGCTACAGCATCCGCTGAGCGTATTGATGAAGTCTTGAACATGCCTGAAGACATGAAAGATGGCATAGAACCTGTTGTTAAGGATATAAAAAAACCTCATATCGAATTTAAAAATGTCTCATTTTCTTACAATCAGAAAGAAAGCAATTTAAAAGATATCAGCTTTAAATTATATCAAGGTCAAACGCTTGGTATCATCGGAGCAACCGGCTCAGGAAAGACAACAATCATCAATCTCTTGATGCGTTTTTATGATGTCGATTCAGGGTCTATCCATATCTATGGAAAAGACATCCGTGAACTGCAACAGAATGACTTGAGAGAACGCATTGGCGTTGTTTTTCAAAATGACTTGATCTTCGCAGACAGCATTTATGGAAACATCCAATTCAATAGAAATGCAATCACAGATACCGATATTGAAACAGCAACCCGTGTCGCACAGGCTGAGTTCATCTATGAAAAGAAGGATGATTTCAGTTATATCATGGCACAAAGAGGGATGAATCTGTCCGGCGGACAGAAACAACGCGTCTTGATCGCGAGAGCAGTCGCTGGCAAGCCCGATATCATGGTCTTGGATGACGCTTCAAGCGCTTTGGATTACAAGACAGATATGAACATGAGAAAATCTCTCAAAAAGGAACTGCAGGAAACTACGATGATCATCATCGCACAACGGATCAGCAGTTTACGTGATTCCGATTTGATTTTGCTCATTGAAGATGGAAAGATACTCGCATCAGGCACACATGATGAATTGATGAAAAGTTCATCGATGTATCAGGAAATCGCCTTTTATCAAATGGGAGGTGAGCAAAAATGATGTACGCCGGCAAGCAAGGCAGAGGTAGAAACGACGGCTCCCAAAAAGCTCAAAACAGAAGTTATGTCTTGAAAAGACTCTGGGACTATCTGTATTTCTACAAGAAAAAACTCATTTTAGCAATTTTCCTTACGGTTATTTCCAATCTTTTATCCTTAATCGGACCCTATTTAACAGGTAGAACCATATCATCCATGGAAAATGGTGTCGACTTTCAAGCAGTATTCTTCTTTGCTGGACTGATGATTGTCTTCTATCTGATCAGTTCGCTTCTTAACTATTTCTTGTCGATCGCGATGGTTAAAATCTCCCAAAGCGTTGTTTACAAGATGAGAAAAGATTTATTTGAAAAGTTAAATAAGGTTTCTATTTCCTATTTTGATAAAAATCAAACTGGTGACATCATCAGCAAGATGAGCTACGATATCGATACGATCAATACATCCTTGGCAAACGATGTCATCAGCATTTTCACAAGCGTCATCACCGTTGTTATTTCCTTCATCATGATGCTCATCATGTCTCCAATCCTAGTGCTTGTGTTCGTTATTACCATTCCAATCAGCGTATTGATCACCAACGTTTTATCTAAGATTGTTAAAAAGAAGTATAGAATCAGAAATCAAAAATTGGGTGAATTGAACGGTTTTGCTGAAGAAATGATTACTGGACAACGTACCATCCAATCTTATGTTCAAGAGGATTCTGTTCTTAAGAAATTCGATGAAATCAATGAAGCAGCCTCAACAGCAAGCTATGAATCGGGATATTATTCAACATCTGTCGGACCGTCTGTCAACTTTATTTCCAATCTTTCCGTCGCACTTGTCGGTGTCTTCGGAGGTATCCTCTATTTCTATGGCAGTATCAGTTTAGGCAATTTGACAAGCTTTACCCTATATTCAAGAAGATTTTCAGGACCGATCAACAACATGTCGAACATCATGGCTGAAATTCAAAGTGCGCTTGCTGCAGCGGAACGCGTGTTCTTAGTTCTCGATCAGCCTGATGAGCCTAAAGATATCGCTGATGCAATCGAATATAAGGATGTGAAGGGTGAAATCAGATTCAAAGATGTTTCATTCTCCTACGTTCCAAACCAGGTCGTATTGAACAAAGTTTCCTTCACTGCGCCAAAAGGCGATGTGATTGCTATCGTTGGACCTACAGGAGCTGGAAAGACCACGCTCGTTAACCTTCTCATGCGTTTTTATGATGTGAACGAGGGTAATATCTATATCGATCATCATGATGCTAGAACCTTAACCAGACAGAGTTTAAGAAAAGCATTCTCAATGGTTTTGCAGGATACCTGGATATTTTATGGATCGGTTTTAGAAAATATTGCGTATGGAAATGGAAATGTCAGCAGGTTGGAAGTGGAAGAAGCAGCTAAAAAAGCTCGTATTCATTCATTTATCTCGCATCTTCCTGAAGGATATGATACGATTTTAACGGATGAAGGGTTGAATATCTCCAAAGGACAAAAACAACTTCTGGTGATCGCGAGAGCGATGCTTTCCAAAACAAAGATGCTTATTTTAGATGAAGCAACATCCAATGTGGATACCCATACTGAAGTTCAAATTCAAAAAGCGATGCTCGCCCTCATGGAAAATAAAACAACGTTTGTCATCGCTCACAGGCTGTCAACCATCCAAAATGCAAACTTGATTTTAGTGGTTAGAGATGGAAATATTGTCGAACAGGGAACACATATCGAGTTATTGGAACAAAAAGGTTTCTATAACGAACTCTATCAAAGCCAATTTGCATAATATTCATTTTCTTTACTTATCTTCTTGTAATTCATCATCATGTTGTGTATAATGTAAATAGGCATTCAGTTGCTAAGTTATAATTAAAGGAGCATCACAATGAAAGGCGTAGTAAAATGGTTTGACGCTGACAAGGGATATGGATTTATCTCATCAGCTGAAGGTAAGGACATTTTTGTACATTTCAGTGCAATTCAAACTGAAGGATACAAAACATTAGCAGAAGGCGACCAAGTAGAATTTGACGTTAAAAACGGCGACCGCGGACAACAAGCGGCAAACGTAGTTAAAGTATAATTTACAAAAGGTATGGGGACTCACTCGTGAGTCCCCCTTCTATTTTTATTGAATAAAATTGTTGACATCAGAAATATTTATGTTACAATTAACGTATTACAATTTAAGAGCATAGAGGTAGCGGTGCATCAAAGTAGATTCCTGAGTCGGCAGACTGTGACGGAATTGAAAGGTAATCATCGCCGAATGGATTCCCAGGCATGGGAAGATCATGGGGTTATTAGAGAACATCTATAACACTCCTACGAAAGTAGAGGAGCTATCAAAATAAAGAAAAATAGATTTATTTTTATTTTTTAGAAATTTTGGAAGTGTCCTCTCGGATGCTTTTTTTGTTAAAAAATAACAAAAGAAAGAGGAAGAGAGCATGAAAAGAATTATTGTTTTAGTATTTGCCTTGGTTTTAACATTGGGTTTGGCAGCTTGCCAAACAGGAGAACAGTTTGATTTAGAGAGTGAATCAGAGTTTGTCGTGGGGTTAGAGGCTGCTTATGCGCCGTTTAACTGGTCCACGCCAACCGAAAATTCATTTACAGTTCCACTATCAGGCCAGCCTGGTTTTTACGTGGATGGATTTGACGTGGTCATGTCTCAAAGAATCGCAGATGAACTAGGTTTAGACTTAGTGATCCGCGCAATCGAATGGGATGGATTGATCGTCGCTTTAACTTCAGGTGAAATCGACATGATCATCGCCGGGATGAGCCCGACTGCAGAACGTGCGCAAACTGTTGCGTTCAGTGATGCATATTATCGTTCTGAACAGGTGATGGTTGTCAGATCTGACAGCACGTATGCGGATGCGACATCGCTTGCTGACTTTTCTGGAGCGAGAGTTGTCGCTCAGGAAGGCACCCTTCAAGATGATCTGATCGATCAAATCGTTGGTGTGAACCACCGTCCCACATTAAATGATTATAGTGCGCTTGCAGTCGCTTTATCCTCAGGTGCAGTGGATGCGTTTGTTGCTGAACTTCCTGTCGCACAGGGACTGGTTGCTTCAAATAGCATTTACTCGATCATCCAATTCGGTGAAGGTTTAGGCTTTACAGTCACTGAAGAAGACGTTGCTGTCGCAGTCGCACTCAGACAAGAAGATGTTGATTTGCTAGCCGCTGTCAATTTGGCGTTATCAACGATTTCATTTGAAGAAAGAAATACAATCATGGCTGCAGCACTGAGCAGACAGCCACAGGAATAAAATGATATATCTGACTTTGCCGCCTAAGGATCAGTTTTTCCAAACGATTTTATATCTTTTGGATACCTATTCAGGATTCTTTATCCGCGGTGTGCTCATTACACTTTTATTATCGGTTGTCGGAACTTTAGGGGGATTTATTCTCTCCCTTTTTCTGACGGTGATCCGCACCCAGGAAGTGGATAAAAGAAGAGATTCAAAGCTGAGCATTGTCTTGAAAAAAATAGGACAAGGATTTTCATCCATCTATATTACTGTATTTAGAGGCACTCCTATGATTGTTCAAGCGATGATTTTTTATTACGGAATCGCTCCTCTTAGAATATCGTGGTGGACACCTTTAGTCGCTGGTTTATTTGTAGTAACCTTGAATACGACTGCGTACATCGCTGAGGTCATCAGATCCGGCATCAACGGCATCGACAAAGGCCAGATGGAAGCAGCGAGATCGATTGGATTTTCAAGAAATCAAGCGATGTTTCAAATTGTTTTACCGCAAGCAATCAGAAATTCATTGCCAGCTATCGGGAATGAATTCATCGTCAACTTGAAGGATACCGCAGTTTTATCCGTCATTGGCGTTGTTGATTTATTCAAAGCGACTGGATCTGCGACATCCTCCAATTACCGCATTGTTGAGGGATTTTTCATTGCTGCACTCATCTATTTATTATTGACATTTGTCACAGGAAAAATAGTTCAGAAGCTTGAAAAGAATAATTTAACCACGAGGAGAGTGAAGTCAAATGCCTAATCACATCTTGGAAATCAGAAACATCCATAAAAGATTTGACCAACAGCTCGTTTTAAACGGAATCAATCTGGACGTCAGTGAAAAAGAAGTCGTCACAATCATTGGATCTTCAGGATCAGGTAAGACGACACTCCTTAGATGTCTCAATCTTTTGAATGAGCCAGATGATGGAAACATATATTTTCTCGGTAACGATTTGATGAATCCAAAAACGAATTTAGAAGAACTCAGAATGCAGATCGGCATGGTATTTCAATCTTTTAATCTGTTCAATAACAAAAACGTTATCGATAACTGCACGTTAGGACCGATTAAACTTTTAAAACAAACCAAAGAGGTTGCAGAAGAGAATGCTATGATTTATTTAAAGAAGGTTGGCATGCAAGACTTTGCATACCAATCCGCCAACACCCTTTCCGGAGGACAGAAACAACGCGTCGCCATTGCCCGCGCGCTTTGTATGAATCCTAAAATCATGCTTTTTGACGAACCGACTTCAGCACTCGATCCAGAGATGGTCGGAGAAGTCTTGACTGTCATTAAGAACCTTGCAAACGAGGGTATGACAATGGTCATCGTCACTCATGAAATGGAGTTTGCAAAAGAGGTCTCTGACCGCATTGTCTTCATGGATCAGGGCGTTATTGCTGAAATTGGAACACCCGAACAGATCCTTGTCAATCCAAAGGAAGAAAGAACAAGGACTTTCCTTCGACGTTACGTGAATGTTTGATTTTTAAGATATGTGAATTTGTGTTATCACTTGTCACTGATAGCGCTTTTATGTTATAATGTTCCTAAAGATGGGAGCGTGGATAATATGGAGAAAGATCTTTTAGAGGTTGAGCGAAAGCATCTAAGTAACGTAGTTAAGGAATGTGAAAAAAAGCAAATTGAAGAATATGAAAAGAAATTTGCCCTCATGTATACTTATGATGCTGTTGGAATGCAAGGCGTGAATCGAATTCCCTATGAGGATGTAAAAAGACTCAGTCATGCAAAGGCTTTGTTAGGTTATAGCGAAAGAGAACAAAAGGAAATACTGAATCATCTGAATGCATTTGAATTCATCAAAAAACAAGCTAAAGAAAAGATACCATTCAACGAAGAAAAAATGAAAGATATTCATGAACTACTCGTCAACGGAATCTTCCAAGGCGGTGTCTACCGCAATGTCAATATCAGTATTTTTGGAGCATCTCATCAACCTCCCGACCATGTCAAGGTTTATGATAGAATGAGCAGGTTTTTCAGAGAGTTAGAAAGCTTTGAAGGAAGTGTCATTGAGAAGGCAACATATGCACATGCCAGCATCGCTAAGATTCATCCATTTGTTGATGCGAACGGCAGACTAGCAAAACTTGTCTTAAACTATTATTTGATCATGGGTGATTATCTACCAATATCTATACCGCTGGATCAGCGTGAAAATTATATCGCACATCTTGAATCCTTCAAATCCGAGAAGGATTTAACACCGCTTGTTGAGTTCTTTAAATCACTGCTCATCAAGCAATATGAATCCATTTTAAAAGAACTAGATCTATGAGTGCTCCGGCACTCATTTTTTTTATTTTTTACACATTTAATTATTGTGTGACATCGTGTATTATATAGTACTTTATCCTATTTTATGATAAAATAGATAAAGGTGATACTATGTCCTTAATGGTTGGAGAAATCAATCAGTTAGTCGTTAACAGAAAAACAGATATTGGGTATATGCTTGACTCTACCGAGGGTGAAGTCTTTTTGCATTTTAATGAAAGTTTGCATAGAGAACTGAAGCCCGGAGAAACAGTCGATGCATTTTTATATTTTGATCAGAAGGCAAGATTGGCTGCCACATTGAAGACGCCATATATCACGGTCAGCCGACCGGGATTCTTAAGGGTATCCGATATAAATGAAACACTCGGTGTGTTCTTGGATATGGGAATCGCTAAAGAGTTGCTTTTATCTATTGATGATCTGCCGTTTGATCATGATGAATGGCCGATTGTCGGGGATGTTTTATATGTATCTATTAGAATTAAGAGTAAGTTTGTCGCTAAGATTGCTTCCAAGGAAGAAGTAAAGCTTGTTCCGGAAAAGGAATTGGATATTAAGGAAAAGGTTGTAGCGCGTGTTCAACGGATTGGAAGAGAAGGTGCGAACCTGCTCACACAAGACGGTCATTGGATATTCGTTCACAATTCCATGTATAAAGGACCGCTTCGTTACGGTCAGGAAGTCGAAGTCAAGGTCAACTATCATTCCGAAAAGGGATATACGGGATCACTCATTGCCCAAAAGGAAGTTGCGATATTCGAAGATGCCAACATCGTTTTATCCTTCATCGTCAGACAAGGATTTATGAATTTGACAGCAGACAGCACTCCAGAAGAAATCTATTTGGTCTTCGCAATGAGCAAAAAAGCATTCAAACGTGCCTTAGGGCACCTATATAAGGAGCGTAAAATTGATTTTGTAGACGGCAAAACAGTTTTAGTGAAACAAAATGAAGCATGATCACGATGCAAACCCGTATCAAAAGTATGATGATTTATTTGACGCTCAAAATGCGAAAGAAGTAACTGCAGGCAAGAAGGAAAAAGCGAAAGAAAAAAGACAGGCGGATGACAGACAAGCATCCTTTGACAGACCGACGCGTCCGATTGCCGGAAACGAAGAGCCGAAAAATAATTCTTCAAAAAAGAATTACACTCCATTGATTTCCATCGGAATTTTCTATGTGATTGCCCGTGCATTGATGATCGATTCCGCATCAAACGACGTTGTAAGAATTGTTGGAATCTTCTTTATCATCGCAGTCGCTTTCTCAATCTATATTTCAAAAAGAAAATAATAAAAGGTGAATTTATATGAGCAACAATAAAAAAATGAATGAAGCAGTCACGTCAAGAGATGCTGATTTTGCACAATGGTATACAGATTTATGTTTAAAAGCGGAGCTGATGGACTATAGCGATGTCAAAGGATTCATCATTTACCGTCCATATGGTTATGCCATCTGGGAAAATATCCAAAGCCATTTAGACCGCAACCTGAAAGAAACCAACCATCAAAACGTCTACATGCCTTTAGTCATCCCTGAATCCTTATTTCAAAAAGAAAAGGATCATGTCGCTGGATTCGCTCCAGAAACTGCAATGATCACAACCACAGGTGTTGAAGATCTGGCTGAACGTTTGATTGTACGCCCTACTTCAGAAACCTTGTTTTGCACCCACTACAATAAAATCATCAATTCCTATAGAGATCTTCCTAAACTATATAATCAATGGTGCAGCGTCGTACGCTGGGAAAAGACAACACGTCCTTTCTTAAGAGGAAAAGAATTCTTATGGCAGGAAGGCCACACAGCGCACGCGACTGAAGTGGAAGCTAGAAAAGAAACCTTGGATATCCTTCAAATTTATAAGGATTTAGGCAAGGATTTATTAGCCATTCCTTTTGTCACAGGCAAGAAAACAGAAAAAGAAAAATTTGCCGGTGCGATAGACACCTATAGTATCGAAGCATTGATGCACGACGGTCAAGCGCTTCAGTCTGGTACGACACACTACTTTGGTCAGAATTTCGCCAAGGCTTTTGACATTACCTTCCAGGATGAAAAAAATCAACAGCAATTTGTTCATCAAACCTCATGGGGCGTTTCGACTAGATTAATCGGTGCAGTCATCATGGTGCATGGCGATGATGAAGGATTGGTTCTACCTCCTTATGTCGCACCAACTCAAGTTGTCATCATTCCAATTCAATCCAAGAAGGAAGAAGTGAAGGCGGCAAGCAGTCATCTGTTCACAGAACTTAAAAAAGCTGGATATAGAGTTCAACTCGATGATACCGATAAATCTGCAGGATGGAAGTTCTCGGAATATGAAATGAAGGGTGTTCCAGTACGCATTGAAATCGGACCAAGAGACTTGGAAAGAAATGAAGTCACTTTAGTCACAAGACATGACAGAACCAAGCATGTCATGAAGGTTGAAGATGTCTTGAAAGAAATGCCGATCATCTTAAGAAATATGCATGATACGATGTATGATCGTGCGCTCAAGCATGTTGAAGCCAATACGTATCAAGCTAAAAATTATGATGAGTTTAAAGCATATATCATCAAAGGCGGTTATGTCGCAATGAGCATATCCGGCGAGGAAGCTGAAATACAGATCAAGAAGGATACGTCCGCGACTGCGCGTGTAATCCCTTTTGATCAGACTCCAATTACTGATATTTGTCCAGTTACTCATAAAAAAGCCACACAAACTGTATGGTTTGCGCGTGCATATTAAAAATATTGTGCTATAATAGAAACGTTTGTGAAAAAAAACTAGAAATGAAGGTGAAAGCATGCATCACAATATCATTAAAGATACCATTAATTTGGATAAAAATGCACGCGAGCAAGTCCAAGCACTCAAACTAGAAAAAGAGAATCTTGGAGAAGCCATCAAGCAAGAATCAACAAAGCTGCAGAAACAATATAAGGAAGAAATCAAGCACACGCTGAAGGAAACGAAAGCATCGCTTGAAAAAGAAGTTCACTTGAAACAAGAAAGTGAACTTTTATCCTATGATAAAACATTGGTTGATATACAAAAGCAATACGAAGCCAACAAAGATGCTTGGATTGAAGAGATTTATAAAGAGTGTATCAAATAATCTATCCATGAAGGAGATGTGTCATGAGTTCATGGGCTAATAACGCAATCATTACCAAATCCAAGTCAATTTATGGCAATTTTCTGAAGCCTGATGATTATGAAAAAATCGTTAAACTCCATTCATTGTCTGATTTGGTCAGTTATCTGAAAAAACAAAAAAATTATGAAGTCATCCTCAAGGATGTACAAGAAAATACCGTGCATCGTGGACATTTGGAATCCTTAATTAAAAAGAATTCATTTGACCATATTTTGCGTTTGGTAAAGCTTGTTTATTCCAATGATGTCGAGTTCTATAAGCTAAATGTTGTTCAACAAGAAAATGAAATCATTCTATCGACGATTCGAACAATGATTTCCAATGAATTCGAAGAAAATAAAGGCAGAATGCCGTTTTTCTTTGATGTGCATACGCCAGTCGACATGATATTACTTTTAAAAGCGACCAACTATGAAGAATTGCTTGCTGCAGTCAAAAAAACACCATATTACGATATACTAAAACCTTTCTCAACCAAGGATAATGAAAAGATCCGTTACTTGGATATCGAACATGCCTTGGAGGCTTATTATTATGATGAAGCTTTCAGACGGATCGACAAATATTATTCAGGTTCAGAAAAAAAGGATCTTGAAAGCATCTTTCAGACGAGAATCGAGCTCGGGAATATTACGAAGATTTATCGTTTAAAGAAATTTTATCAGGCAGATCCGATTACCATCAAGAATGTGCTGATCAAAAAGCATATGCGCATCAGTGAAAAAAAGATTGATGAAATCATCCGTCTAGAAAATCCAGATGCGATCTTAAAATACTTATCTACATCAGAATTTTCCAAATTCACTTCAGACAAGGATTATGTCTATGTGGAATACTATGCAGGACGCATCCGCTATGACTTAGCGAGAAAGTTCATGTATTTCTCAACAGACGTTCCAAAGGTCTACACAGCCTTCATCACCTTATCTGAAATTGAAATTGAGAACTTAACCAACATCATCGAAGGTATCAGATACCAGGTCGGTGAACAAGAAATTAAGCAAATGCTTATTTATTAGGAGGAAACCATGGGTATAGCAAAAGTTAACCTTGTCGATTTAACCTCAAATGTTAGTCATCTGGATCAAGTTTTGACACGCTTTATCGATATCAAGGGATTTCATCCTGTTTTAGCAAGTGAAATCGTTGAACGTGTTCATGGACTGACATCCTTTGTTGCTGAAAATCCATGTACGCCGATGCTTGCTGAATTGGCAGACATCGAGTCTAAGTTCAATTTGAATTTACCGGAGATCGAACAAAGAGACACAGAATATAATTTAAATGAAATGTATGATTATATGTCTGGAATCAGAGAGAACCTAGAAACTGAAGTTAAACGCATTAAAGATCTTGAAGAACACATCCAAAAATATAAGGATGCGCTCATTCAAGTTCAAAATATTGAAGGATTGGATATTCCATTGGATGACTTGTTCAGCTGTGAGTATATCTATATCAGGTTTGGAAGACTGCCGAATGACAGTGTGGATAAGCTCAGATTCTTCCAAACGAAGCCATTTGGATTCAAGTCATTCAGCTTTGACTCCAATAACAGCTGGTGCATGTATTTTACAACAGGTGAATTCAAAAGAGAAGTCGATAATATTTTCTCTTCACTCTTCTTTGAAAGAATATTCATTCCCGATTTCGTTCATGGGAAGCCTAAGGAAGCAGTAGCTGCTCTTGAACAGGAAATTGAAACCGCACAGAAGATGATTGATTCATATAAACATGATATCAATGACATCACATGCGGATGCACGACCAGACTGGCGTGCATCAAGGGTGAACTCCTCTTCTTGAATCGTCTATTTGAAGCAAAGAAATATGTTGTAGGACTTGGAGATAAGTTTAGCATTTCCGGTTTCGTTGAAGAAAAAGATGTTGAGAAGTTCAAAGAATCCTTTAAGGATATCGATGAAATTGAAATAGAAGTCAATGAAGCAGATAGCGATAAGCGCATCCAACCACCGACAAAATTAAAAAATGGCTGGTTCAGCAAGCCATTCGGAATCTTTGTTGAAATGTATGGATTGCCATCCTATGGCGATATCGATCCGACACCGTTTGTTGCAATCACCTACTCACTCCTCTTCGGAATCATGTTCGGAGATTTAGGACAAGGACTTGTCTTGATGCTTCTTGGAATCTTTTTATCAAGATTTAAGAAGATGAGACTTGGTGCAGTCGCAATCAGAATCGGGATTGCATCCGCATTCTTCGGACTTTTGTATGGATCATTCTTCGGAAATGAAGAAATATTGACGCCGTTTTATACCGAATTCCTGGGATTGGCGCATAAACCGATCCACATCATGGATTCTGAATTCACAATGACCTTATTGATTGCAGCGATTGCAATCGGTGCAGCATTGATTGTCATTTCCATGATCATCAATATTGTCACCCTGCTTAAAAAGAGGCATTACGCTGAAGTCATTTGTTCTCATAATGGATTTTCTGGATTGTTGTTATATGGATATGTCCTGGCAGCTGCAGCATTGTCATTAGGTTTCGGAATTTCAATCGTCAGCACCCCGTTCATCCTATTGTTCGTCGGTTTGCCACTCGTTCTGATTTTCCTCAAGGAACCTCTAGAACGTAAGTTTCACAAGGAAAAAATGTTTCCTAATGGTTTTGGCGGATTCTTTGTTGAAGGATTCTTCGAATTGTTTGAAATCATCCTATCCTATGTAACAAACACCATGTCTTTCCTGCGTGTTGGCGGATTCGTCCTCTCCCATGCCGGCATGATGCTCGTTGTGACGAGCCTGATGGCTATGGTTGGCGGAGCAGGAAGCATCATCGTATTTATCGGTGGTAACCTATTCGTCATGGCGCTAGAAGGAATGATTGTTGGTATTCAGGTACTCAGACTCGAATTTTATGAAATGTTTTCACGGTATTATGAAGGTAATGGAATTGCGTTCGACGCATTGAATAAATAAAATATTTTAGGAGGATTTCAATCATGTTAAATTTTATGGAATTGGCTTTACCACTCGCATTAATCATTTTAGTGACTTTACCATTAATCAAGGTCTTTAGAGGAAAGACATCAGCAAGATCAGCAAAGAACAGACTTGTTACCCATGTCGTCGGTTTCTTCACGATTATTACTGGCGTATTGGTCGTTCAACTCTTCATCAGTCCAACTGTATTCGGTGCTGAAGGCGATGTTGTTGACTTAATGACCGGTACAATGGCTCAAGGTCTTGGCTTCTTATCTGCAGCGCTTGCTACAGGGATGTCAGCATTAGGTGCCGGTGTTGCCGTCGCCGCAGCTGCACCAGCAGCGATCGGAGCATTTTCTGAAAATGAAAAGAACTTCGGTAAGTCATTGATTTTCGTTGCTCTTGGTGAAGGGGTAGCTATTTACGGTTTGCTTATTTCTATTCTAATCATCAACAAATTATAAAATTTTTTTGATGGAAGAAGGAATTATATGAAATTCTTTTTGATTAGCGACAATGTTGATACTGAGGTTGGTATGAGACTCGTGGGTATCGATGGTATTGTGGTTCATGAAAAAAATGAATTCTTGAGAGCTCTCGAGGGTGCATTGGAAGATGAATCCATCGCCATTATTTTAGTCACGACCAAACTTGTTGAGTTAGCTCCGAATATTATTTCTGAGTTAAAGCTCACACAGCCCAGACAGCTCATTGTTGAAATACCCGACCGACATGGCACTTCAGAAATCGGTGAAGCGATTGACCGATACGTGAGTGAAGCCATCGGCGTTAAGTTGTGAGGTGAGTTATATTGGCATATTATAATGAAGATGCCCTCTATCGTTATTTCGATAAGGCCATTAAAGCAGAAGCAAACAAGAGAATAAGCGCTCTCCGCAAGGAGATTGATTATCTATATGCGAAGGAAATGAAGACCATCACTGAAGAACTAACCTTAAAGAAAAATCTGGAACTGAATAAGTCGCTCCGTGAAATGCAGATCGACTATCAAGATCAGATCAATAAAATCGGTGTGGGCTATGATGCCAAGCTGATTAAGGAAAGAACCTTCATGACCAACATCATTTTCCAGGAAGTTCTTGATAAAATTCAAAATTTTATCAAGTCTGATGCATATGATCACTTGATGAAGGAAAAGCTTGAAGCGATTCACGACTTTGTAATCAATAAAAAGATTATTTTTAAGGTTGCTGAAAATGACAAGAGACTCGTTAAGGTGATTCAACAGACCATCACCTCTGATTATGAGATTGAAAAAACAACACACATTCATTTGGGTGGTTTTGAGGCTTTCATCGTTAAAGACGGTGTCGAAATCGATGAAACCATCGATACGAAGTTAAAAGAGAGAAAAGATTGGTTCTTTAAGAACTCCAAGCTTTTCATCCGGAAATAAGGAGGTAACACGATGCAAAATACGATTTATTCAATCAATGGACCTGTTGTTACCGTAAAAAATGCAACTGTTTTCTCCATGTTGGAAATGGTTTATGTTGGAAAAGACCGTTTACTTGGAGAAGTTATTTCTATCAGTAAAAATCATACAACCATCCAGGTTTATGAATCAACGACCGGGCTTGTCATCGGTGAACCTGTTTTTTCAACTGGCGAACCTATTTCAGCGCTTCTCGGGCCTGGCTTGTTAAAAAATATTTTCGACGGCATTGAACGTCCTTTGAAGACCATCGCTAAAAATGAAGGAATCTATATTCCTACAGGCAGTGATGTCGAAGCGCTCGATCGTACGATTGAATGGGAAGTTAAAATTACTGTCAAGAATGAAGATATGCTTCATTTTGGACAAATTTACGCAACCATCCAAGAAACAGCATCTATCGAACACCGTTTGATGGTGCCTAAAGATAAAGATGGAAGAGTTGTTTGGATTGCAAAAGATGGGAAATATAAACTTTTTGACGTCATTGTCAAAGTTGAAGACTTGAACGGACATGTCCATGAATTGACTTTAGCGCAGAAATGGCCGATTAAAACACCAAGACCTGTTCAAAAGAGATTACCAATCACCATTCCTTTAGTGAGTGGTCAGCGTGTCATTGACACCCTTTTCCCAATCGCCAAAGGCGGAACAGCAGCTGTTCCAGGCGGATTCGGTACCGGTAAAACCATGATGCAGCACCAATTTGCAAAATGGTGCGATGCTGACTTGATTGTTTATGTAGGTTGTGGTGAACGCGGAAATGAAATGACTCAGGTTCTTGAAGAATTCAGCGAGCTGATTGACCCAAGAACAAATAAACCATTAATGGAAAGAACCGTATTGATTGCCAATACATCAAATATGCCAGTAGCGGCAAGAGAAGCATCCATCTACACAGGAGTTGCCATTGCTGAATACTACCGCGACATGGGCTACCACGTCGCTGTCATGGCCGATTCTACCTCACGTTGGGCTGAAGCGCTCCGTGAAATCAGCGGACGCCTTGAAGAAATGCCTGCTGAAGAAGGATTTCCTGCTTATTTGCCATCGAGAATTTCACAATTCTACGAAAGAGCGGGCTATATGATGACCTTAAGCGGAGAAGTCGGATCGATTTCTATCATTGGCGCAGTCTCTCCTCAGGGAGCGGATTTCTCTGAACCTGTGACTCAAAATACCAAGAGATTCGTCAGAAGCTTCTGGGCTTTGGACAAGCAGCTTGCTTATATGAGACATTACGCTGCCATTAACTGGAATCTAAGCTATTCTGAATATATCAATGACTTAACCAAATACTATGACACCAAAGTCAGTCCTAGATTTTTAACAAACAGAAAAGAAATCATGTCGATTCTCGCAGAAGAAAACAAGCTCTTGGAAATCGTTAAGTTGATTGGTAGCGACGTCCTACCTGATGATCAGAAGTTAATCATCGAGGTTGGTAAAGTCATCCGTCTTGGGTACCTGCAGCAAAATGCCTTCCATAAGGATGACACCTACGTTCCTTTGGAAAAGCAACTCAAAATGATGGATGTCATTTTATACCTTTACAAAAAAGCTAAAGGCTTCGTTGAAGAAGGTAAATCACTCAATCTTTTATTAGAAACAGGGATTTTCGATCAAGTGATCAAAATGAAATATGATGTAGCAAACGATGAACTAGATAAATTAGATGATTATCCAAAAACAATCGATAAAATGATTAAAAGAATTCACTAAAGGAGGGATTATATGAATCTCCAATATATCGGATTAGAAGAGATCAATGGACCCTTGATTTTCCTAGATGACGTCACTGGCGTCGGCTTTGAAGAAATGGTTGAAATCAAGCTTTCTAATGGAGCTACTAGATATGGACGCGTTGTTCAAATCGAAGGTAAAAAGGTAGCAATCCAAGTTTTCGAAGGCACGCACGACATCTCACTAGTCAATACCAAAACTAAATTTACGGGACATCCTGTTGAAATGTCTTTATCCAAGGAAATACTTGGCAGAACATTCAATGGATCTGGCCGTCCAATCGATGGACTTGGTGAGGTGTTTGTTGATGAAAAGAAAAATATCAACGGATTTCCATTAAACCCGGTATCCAGAGTCTATCCAAGAAACTATATCCAGACTGGAATCAGCTCGATTGATGCTTTAACGACATTGATCAGAGGACAAAAGCTGCCTATTTTCTCAGGATCAGGCATGCCGCATAACGAACTTGCCGTTCAAATCGTCAAGCAAGCAAAAATTGCTGATGCGAAGGGCGATAATTTTTGTATCGTATTTGCTGCGATGGGTGTAAAAAACGACGTTGCGGATTACTTCAGACAATCATTTGAAGAAGCGGGCGTCATGAGCAAGGTCGTCATGTTTTTGAACCTTTCCAATGAACCGATCATCGAAAGAACATTGACTCCAAGATTTGCGTTAACCGCAGCAGAATATCTTGCTTATCAGCATGATATGCATGTTCTGGTTATCTTGACAGATATTACCGCGTATTGCGAAGCGCTTCGTGAGTTTTCATCGTCAAAAGGTGAAATCCCAGGAAGAAAAGGCTTCCCTGGATACCTCTATTCTGATTTGGCTTCCCTTTATGAAAGAGCTGGTATTGTTACCAGTGCAAAAGGGTCCGTTACACAAATTCCAATCTTGACTATGCCTAATGATGACATCACGCATCCGGTGCCTGACTTGACTGGATATATCACAGAAGGACAGATTGTTTTAAGCAGAGATTTAAACCAAATCTCAGTTTATCCGCCTGTCGGCATACTTCCTTCCTTGTCCAGACTGATGAAGGATGGAATCGGAGCAGGATTTACCAGAGAAGATCATTCCTCAGTTGCGAATCAATTATTCGCATCCTATGCGACTGTTCAAGATGCAAGATCATTAGCTTCCGTTATCGGTGAAGATGAACTATCTCCAATAGACCGGAAATATATTGAATTCGGCAAACTATTTGAACAGCATTTCATCAATCAAGGCTTTGATACCAATAGAAGCATGAACGATACCTTGGATTTAGGATGGGATCTCTTATCTGTTCTCCCTTCAGATGAATTACATAGAGTGGATGAAAAAGTCTTGAAGAAATACTATAACCATCAACGCGCAGTTGAACGCTTCCATATCGTCACGAAACCAATTATTGGCGCTTTAAAAGGGGATGTAAAGTATGAATAGTCAAATATTTCCTACCAAAGGAAATTTGATGGCACTCATAAAATCACATCAGCTTGCACAAAAAGGCTATGAACTCATGGACCGGAAAAGAAACATTCTGATCCGTGAAATGATGAGTCTTCTTGCTGATGTCCGCTTAGTCCGTGAAGAACTTTCAAAGACCTACAAGATGGCATATCAAGCCCTTCAGGAAGCGAATATCACCCTAGGAATCGTCAGTGATATCGCGAAATCAATTCCTCTGGATAACGGTGTAGATGTCACCTATAGAAGCGTCATGGGTGTTGAAATACCTAAGGTCACACATGAAGCAGAACCCGTAAAAATCACATATGGCATCGGACATACCAATACGAAGTTCGACTATGCCTATAAGCAATTCCAGAAGGTCAGAGAACTGACCGTCAAACTGGCTGAAATCGATAACTCAACCTATAGGCTCGCGAATGCGATCCGCAAGTCGCAAAAAAGAGCGAACGCTCTTGAAAATGTCGTCATTCCAAGATTTGCTGAAAATATTAAATACATCACAGAAGCCTTGGAAGAAAAGGAAAGAGAAGCTTTCACCAGACAGAAAGTCATCAAGTCCCAGCAAGAAAAGAAAAAAGCTCTTGAAACTGAATAATAAAAACAGCCAACGCACTCCTTATTCAGGATTCTGCATTGGCTTTTCTTTTTTGATTTTTATTTTTTTCTCTGGTACTGGATCATATTTTGGTTTGAATAGCGGATTGCATGAAAGAATGCGCTTGGTTGTTAAGAAAGATGCCTTAACAAAATTGAAGCGGACATAGCATTCCTTTGCATATGCGGAGCATGTCGGCGTATGCCTACACTTATGATTTGAGTTTGGGGAGATGTCTTTTTGATACCATTCAATTAGTCTAATAGCCAGTTTTCTCATTTTTTCACCGACTCTATTATATCATTTATTCTAAAAATGTTAAATTTCATATTTTCTGCCAAAAACCTTATTCCCGAAAAAAATTATGCTATAATAAAGATATAGAATATGAAAACGATTACAGGAGGTCAAGGATGAAGGAGTACACCACCAAAGAGATTCGCAACATTGCAATTTTGGGACATCAGGGATCAGGCAAAACGAGTATTTCAGAGGCTCTACTTTATGTAGGCAAAGCGATTGAAAAAAAGGGAGAAGTTGAAAGAAAAAACACGGTTTCAGACTTTTTAGTCGAAGAACAGAATAAACTTTCCAGCCTTTCACTCAGCGTGATACCAGTTGAATGGAAGGACTATAAGTTAAACTTTATAGATGTTCCAGGTAGTGATGAATTTGTAGGAGATTTATCTCAAGCGTTAGAAGTCGTAAAAGGCGCAGTCATCATGATTGATGCCACCAAGGGTGTTGAAGTCGGTACCGAACGTGTTTGGGCTGAAATTAGAAAACGTCATATCCCTGCAATCTTATACATCAACAAGATGGATAAGGAAAATGTTAAATTTGAAACTGTACTAGAAGCTATTAGAGAAAAATTAGGTAAGAAAGCAGTTCCTTTCTGCTGGCCGATCGGACATGAAGAAAACTTTGAAGGATTCGTCAATGTCATTGAGATGAAAGCCCGTATATTTGATGGTACTGATAGTCATGATGCTGAAATTTGGGATGAAAAGAAACCCAAGGTAGAAGAGCTTCATAACATGATTTTAGAAAGCGTCGCTGAAACCTCTGAAGAATTGTTGGATTTGTATCTTTCAGGAGAAGAAATCCCAGAACAAAAGATTAAAGAAGCGCTTCGTGCAGGCATTATGGAAGGTGAATTGACTCCAGTGATCGTTGGTAGTGCAACGAAGACGATTGGTGTCAGAACTTTATTAAATATGCTGATTGATTATCTTCCAGCACCAGACGAACTCCGTCCTCTTGTTGGAAAAGATGCGAAGACCGGTGAAGAAGTCACCAGACTTACTCATGATGACGAACCATTCTCCGCTTATGTTTTTAAAACTTTAGTTGACCCATTTCTTGGTGCAATTAACTTTCTCAAGATCAATTCAGGTACTCTGAAGCTTGGACAGGAATTTGTCCTATCCAACAAAGGAGAAACTAAAAAAATAACCAATCTGTTCGCCATTCGCGGCAAATCACAGATTCCATGTGATTTATTTCATGCTGGAGATATGTGTTCAGTTGCTAAAATCGAAGGTATTGAAACAGGAGATACACTAGCTGATCCAAAGAGCCAGATTGTTTATCCTCCAGTCGCTATTCCAACACCAGTCATTTATATCGCAGTTCATCCTAAAAATAAGAATGATGAAGATAAGATTTCGATGGCTTTACACCGTTTAAATACTGAAGATCCAACCTTTGTCATCCAACGTAACAAGGAAACCTCACAACTCCTTCTTGGCGGACAGGGCATGACCCATTTGAATTATGTTCTTGAACGCATGAAGACCATGTTCAAGGTTGATATTGAAATTGATGATCAGAAGATTGTATATCGTGAAACTATTAAAAAGACAGTTTCTGCAGAAGGCAAACACAAGAAGCAATCAGGCGGAGCAGGTCAATTCGGTCACGTTTGGATCAAGTTTGAACCATCAGAAAAATTATTTGAATTCTCTGAAGATGTTTTCGGTGGCGCTGTGCCAAGAAACTACTTTCCAGCTGTTGAAAAAGGGTTGCTGGAAATTATCGAAAGCGGTCCGCTTGCCGGATTCCCTGTCATCAATTTGAAAGCGACATTATATGATGGATCATTCCATCCAGTAGACTCCAATGAAATATCATTCAAGCTTGCTGCTGCACTCGCTTTTAAAGAAGCGATGAAAACAGCTCAGCCTACGATTCTTGAACCAATCGTCAAGGTTGAAGTCACTATCAAGGACCAATTCGTTGGTGATGTCATGGGTGATATGAACAAGCGTCGCGGCAGAGTGCTAGGCATGAACCAGTCTGAAGGATTCCAAATGGTTATCGCTGAAGTTCCAGAAGCGGAAATTGTTAAATATGCAATCGATTTAAAAGCAATGACACAGGGCAGTGGATCATTTACAAGAGAATTCTTGAGATATGAAGAAGTACCACACCAACTAATTGATAAAATCGTAGAAGCTTATAAAAAGTAATAACCAACAAGCCCAACTAATATCAATTAGGAGGGCTTGTTATGCTTTGTGAGCTATGTGGTAAAAAAGTAAAAACAAAAAAGAGTATATTCAATCTTTTCGAACCGGAAATTCATCATCTTTGTGAAATGTGCTATCGAAAATATCCGCTCAACATGAAATATCAGGTTATTCCGATTGAACATGGTCAGATACATCATTATTTGATGAACGCGCCAATCATCAGTTCAATCGCATACATGTCATTTCTCAAACCTTATTATCAAGACTATTTACTTCGCTATAAAAACTGTATATTTCTTTATTTCGATGAAATTTCCGATCAGGATTTAATCATGATGGATTACTTGAAGTTAGGCGATTTATACGTCGTCTCACTTTATGAAAATATAGAAAAAAAGGAGAAAAACTATGAAATTCGAAGTCGTAGGTAAGAATGGTTTTGAACCAACAGATGCAATTAAGGCTTATGCAGAAAAGAGATTCAACAAAGTCATTTCATTTTTCGGACCTGATGTTCTCACTGAGGTCAGAGTGCTTTGCAAGGTATACAAGGACCACCACAAAATTGAAGTGACCATTCCAGCAAAAGGAACAGTCCTTCGTGCGGAAGTATCTGATCAAGATATGTATGCGGCAATTGATAAAGCGAATGACAAACTGATTGCACAAATCAGAAGACATAAGGACAAACTAAAGAATAATTTGGAAAAAGAAGGAATCAAGCAAGCATACAGTCAGGAATTTGATGCAGAATCTTTAGAAAAGGATATTCTAGCAAGTCAATTGGTCAAGAGCAAGAAGGTTGAACTTAAACCGATGTCATCGCATGAAGCGATTGCGGCGATGGAACTCTCAGGACATGATTTCTATGTTTATCTCGATCAGGATACGCAAAGAACCAACGTTGTTTACCGCAGAGACGATGGAGATTATGCGATTATCGAAACTCAACAATTATAAGAGAAGCGAAAGCTTCTTTTTTTTGTTAAAGAAAAGGACTAGGTTTCCCTAATCCTTGTTTTTTAGTTATTTTGTAGCTGCTTTGTAGAGTTCAGCGACTTGATCCCAGTTGATGACATTGAAGAATGCTGATACATAATCTGGACGACGGTTCTGATAGTTCAGATAATAAGCGTGTTCCCAAACGTCTAGTCCCAAAATAGGTGTGCCTTCAGCTAATGGAGTATCCTGGTTCGCAGTTGATAAGACTTTTAAGCTCTTATCTTTAGTAACGATAAGCCAAGCCCATCCGCTTCCGAATCTTGTTTTGGCAGCATTCCCGAACGCTTCTTTAAAAGCGTCAAATGAACCAAATGCTTTTTCGATTGCAGCTGCTAGCTTGCCTTCTGGCTTAGCGCCATTGTTAATCTTTAAAAGAGTCCAGAAGAAGGTGTGGTTGAAATGACCGCCGCCGTTATTTTGGACAGCTCCACGGATATCTGCAGGGACCAAGGAAAGATCTGCGAGCAGAGTTTCAAGTGGTGTTTTCAGATCAGAATGCTTATCAAGTGCTGAGTTCAAATTGTTGATATAAGCCTGATGATGCTTGGAATAATGGATTTCCATTGTTCTCGCATCAATAAATGGTTCAAGTGCATCATATGCATAAGTCAATTTAGGTAATTCATACATAGTTATTTCCTCCTATATTTATAGTTTAAGTTTACTCTAAATAATCCATAATTTCAAACGATTTGCCTATATGTTTAAAAAAAGTCTAAATTATGGTAAATTAGATGTTTTTCAAATAGCTTTCTAGTTTGTCTTGGTCTATGTCGATATAGATCGTCTGCTGATTTTTGTAACTGACATGATATCCTGGCATCCCAGCAATCTTTTTGATGTGTTTGATTTGCGTGTAATCGACAGGAATTGATGAAGAGAACTTCAAGCTGGAGTAGTTCGCTGCCAGCATTGCTGCTTTTCTGATGATGTGTTCATTGAGCTTTTTAGCGGTAACGACGATATGTCCTCCCGGAGCATCCTTGACATGGAACCAGTAGTCATCCTTATTAGCGATGGAATGGGTGATAAATTCATTTTGAACGTTATTTTTACCAACATAATAAAAGATATCGCCTTCAGTTAGTTTCTGTATGTTAGGTTTGGATGACTGTTTTTTGTTGATTTGCTTGATTTTAGTTCCTTTGAATCCAAAAGGTATGAGTTCAGATTCAAAATCCTTTAAGTTTTCGCCGTTCGAGAGGGATAAAAATGTTTTAAATTCATCAAATAAAGCAATGAGATCATCATTTTGTTTTACCTGTTCATGGATATGCTCAAGTCCTCTTTTCGCTTTTTGATATGCCTTGAAATATAGCTGAGCATTTTCATTCAATGTTTTCGTCGGATCGAGTGGAATATGGAGATCCATGACATCGATTGAAGATCTTTTTTCAGAAAGCGGAAATCCAGATTGATAAATGTAGTCTCCAAATATTTTATTTTCCAGCTTCTTTTTTGAATCCTCGATGGAAGCATCAAAACTTTCAGATTTTTTAACAAATTTCTTGATTTGCTTATCAATGAAAAGCGCATGAGACTCCGTGGATTGATTCTTGACTTCCTGGTGATCATCCAGCATTTTAGAAATTGATGGATAATATTTCTTTTCATCTGTTTGTTCAAAAATATCACTCACATAATCCTTCTTGATTTTTATATCCCTTGTTGGTTTGAAGGGTATATCGAGAGGCAGTATTTTTTGTTCAAAAACATATTTTGCCAGATGAGGAGATACACCTAAATAATGGTCCACCAGATCCTTCGGTGAATTCATGTTTTCCAAATTCATCTTGCTGAAGGATATCTTATCTGAAGGGAAGAACTCAAACTTAGCCATCGGTAAAAGCTGCCTGCCTTCTTCAAAAAACATCTTCTTATAGGTATCAACAATGATGTTATCCTTGACCAGAAGCAGATTTGAATGCTTGCCCATCGCTTCAAAAATCACTTGTTTATTGGTTGGCCCATCAATGAAGTCGTTGATTTTGAAATTCAATGAAATGACACGATCTGTCATATGCTGTGTAATATCTTCAAGAATCGCACCTTCTAAATGTTTCTTCAACGTAATTAAGAATTGTGAACTGACTTGTGATACCTGTTTTTTCTCAGTCAAGTATAGACTGAACCCATTCGGACTTAAATTGAGTAAAAGATTCTTGCGTTCACCCCTGAAGTAAAAAATAAAAATAAACGTCATTCCATCCGTTTGCACGATCTTTTCAAGTCTAGCATTTGCTAAATTTTGATTGAGTTCAATTATTAAGTGATATATAAAAAAGCCATCAAAGATCATCATCCACCTCGTTTTTATTTTATCACAAAAATCATCTTTTTTTTGCTGTGTAAGCGTTATTCACAGGTAATAAATGTTAAATCTATTTACACTTTGAACTTATTCATATATAATAAGTATTAACATCAAGAACAAAGGAGGAGCCTATGAAACTGAATCAAAGAGGATTATTGGTTGTCATTTCGGGTCCTTCGGGCGTAGGAAAGGGTACTGTTCGCCGTGCACTCTTCCAAATGCCACACCATGATCTTGTCTACTCAGTGTCCATGACAACCAGATTGCCTCGTCCTGGTGAAGAAGATGGCGTTGACTACTATTTCGTCGATAAGGAAACATTTTTGAAGCGAATAGCTGAAAATAGATTCCTTGAATGGGCAGAATTTGTAGGTAACTACTATGGTACACCACGTGATAAGGTTGAAGAACAACTAGAACTTGGTAAAGAAGTAGTCCTCGAGATTGAGGTTGAAGGAGCTCTTCAAGTTCGAAAACAAATGAAAGATGCTGTCTTCATTTTCTTGGTTCCGCCAGGAAAAAAGGCTCTCTATGATCGTTTGATGGCACGTGGCACGGAACCACAGGAATTGATTGAAAAAAGAATGAAAAAAGCAGAAAGTGAATTTTTGCTTGCCCATAAATATGATTATATCGTTGTTAATGATGAAGTTAACAATGCTGCAGACCGCATCATGGCAATTATCCGTGCTGAGCATGCAAAAACAGAAAGATCCATTCACAACTATATCAAGATGTTAGGAGAGTAGAAAAATGATAAAAAATAAAGACGGAATGCGTTATCCATCGATTGACAAACTGTTATCCAAGATTGATTCCAAATACAAACTAGTCTATGCAGCAAGCAAGATTGCTGAAATCCTAGAAAGTGAAAAACTGAAAGTTGAAGATGCGCAATGTGTTAAATCCATTGGAATCGCACTAGAAGAAATCATTTCAGGAAAAGTAAAAATCGATTTTGAATCTTAATTAAAAGAAAAAAATAAAGGTGTTCTTAGACTAAAGAAGTCTAGCAACACCTTTTTCTTTTAGTTATGAATGTTTTTTATGGCTTATCTGATGAATTGATCAAGTTTCTTAGCATATGCGACAATTTCCTTTGAATAATCAATGCTTGTCTGACTTTTCATCTGATACATCGCTTGGTCGGCTTTTTGAATGAGTTCATAAATGTCGTATTTTCCAGTTGAATCAAACGATAAACCAATCGATACGCTAACTCTATCAATTAAGTTCTCATGCTTGCATTTATTCAAGATTTCTTCCTTGATATTTTCTAAAACTGATACTTCACATGATGGGACAATGATTAAAAACTCATCTCCACCGATTCTAGCAATTTCCTTATGTGGATAATGACTCATGACAACCTTTAGATTGTTTGCAAGCGATCTCAGTAAGAAGTCACCGCGTTCGTGTCCGATGTAGTCATTATTAACCTTCAATCCATTCAAATCCAGCGAAATCACACCAAGTGATGGTTTATGATTGTAAGACGATAATTTGTTCTCGAAATAGTTACGGTTATTTAAACCTGTCATAGAATCATAATTACTTAGCATGTTTAATTCTCTTAATAGCTTGAATACTTGTGTTTCATCATACAATAAAATCATGTATCCGTGATTATTGCCCTGGATGACAAATTTTCGTTCCCTCAAATGATAGTGATCTTTTTCACTTGCAACTTCGCCTTCGACATCATAGTTTTGATAGAATGCAATTTTATCTTTGAGATGATCGAGTAAAAAATCGAGATCTTTCCCAATAAAATCAGCCAAATTAACTTGATATTTTGTACCGAGAAGTTCGCTGAATTCTACGATACGCTTTTCAGCATCAGTTAGAATATAAAGTTCTCTCATATTGGTTAAAATTTTCCCTCTGCCTGAAGTGAGTAGGTTGAATATCATATCCTTGGAATAAATGACTAGATATAATGCATACGATACAATCACTAGGGATATGTAGGTTAAGTCAACACTCGAATCAACAAGAAACAGTTGAAACATATTGAATGACAGCACAATGATGATGCTGATAACCATTGTTCTTGAAACAGCTCGATACTGTCTTATTCCTTTTTTCTTCTGCAAAAAGTAAAACAAATAGATAATGGATGAAAACAAAACCAAGTACGTGATTAACAAATGATAAATAAATAGCGGTCCATTTGAACTGGTATAAAGGTCATGAAATGAATTCAACTGCCCCAGGGATAGATTGATGATATATAAAGTCGATGAGTTGGTGATGGCAATCAAATATTCAGCTAAAAAGGTGATACCCAAAACCCAAAGAAGCATCTTAGGCATTTTTTGTTCAACGTAATTGAATACGGTGCAAAGCATAAAAGAAGCGACAAGAAATTTGAGCGGATACCCAAGCATGTGCGCATAATAAATGACTGAGTTGCTTGATGAAACTCTTTCGATGAGGATTAATATGGTCCACACAAAAGTAGCATTCATCAAGAATTTTAAACATCGGTATTTTCGATCCTCGCTGTTTTTAATCATGTTGACAACTGGGATAAAGGAAACAAATCCTGCTGCTAACAACAAAAGTATCAATAACTCATCCATAGTGTTCACCTTTTTCTGTCTTTTTCCTCTATTGAGTAAGTCAATTATAGCATGTCATTATCATCAGTAATTTTATGATTGGAATCAATTAAGGTAAACTTAAGATTTGTGTTAGAATCAATGATGAACCAGATGGTTTGAACAGTGAAAGAATTTACGTCTTTCTACCTTCAAATTGTGAATACATGATACAATATAAATGGTGATTTTATTGAATTTAAAGGAAAAAATAGCATTATTGCCTACTGAACCAGGTTGTTACCTGATGAAAAATGCACTTCAGGAAGTCATTTACGTAGGTAAGGCTAAAAACTTAAAAAATCGTGTGAAAACTTATTTTACAGGTGCACACAACGAAAAAACGACACGTCTGGTCGCTGAGATCAGCGATTTTAACTATGTTTTAACGAATAGCGAACAAGAATCCCTGATCCTTGAAATCAATATGATCAAGCAGCATCTTCCTAAATATAATATCCGTCTCATCGATGACAAGACTTATCCCTACATAGAAATCACAAATGAAGAACATCCAAAGCTTCAAGTTGTCAGACAAAAGGATGTCAAAGGGAAAGTATTCGGACCCTACCCGAATGTTTACGGAGCACGGGAAACTGTTCGGCTATTGAATCGTCTTTACCCGCTTAGAAAATGTGATACGCTTCCAAAAAAAGCATGTTTATATTACCATATAGGACAATGCCTGGCTCCCTGTATCCATCCCAATGTGGAATATACAGATACCATTGAGCAGATTACCAGATTCCTCAAAGGTGATGCAAAAGAAGTGTTGAACAGATTGCAAACTGAAATGACTAAGGCAAGTGTTGATATGGCGTATGAAAAAGCTGCTGAATTCAGAGATATGATTAATCATATACAAGCAACTACCGAGAAACAGATCATCAACATGAATGATTTCAAAGACAGGGATGCAATCAGCTATGCATTCAATAAGGATGATATTTCTTTACAAATATTGATGATGCGTCAAGGTAAAATTGTTGATCATCATCAAATAGTTTTCGCTTATGTCGGTGAAATCATGGAAGCCATCCTATCCTATCTCCTTCAGTTTTATGAAGCTGCTACTCCTGATGAACTGTTATTCAGCGACCGCTTCAAGATGGAGGACATCGAACCTTTCTTTGGGAAAAAAGCTTTAATTCCTCAAAAGGGAGATAAAAAGAAACTGACAGATCTGACATCCAAGAATGCGGATTATGATTTGGAACACCATTTCATGCTCTATCGCCATAAGGATGAAAAGAAGCAGAAAGCTCTAGATGATTTAAGTGAACTTTTGAATACCAATATCAGGCATATTGAAATTTTTGATAACGCACAACTCTTTGGAACAGCACCGATATCAGCGCTTGTCGTATTTAGAAATGGCGATTTTGAAAAGAAAAGCTATCGAAAATATCATTCACAAACGACGACGAATGATGACTATCAAGCCATGAAAGAAGTCATTTACCGCAGGTATCAAAGGATGTTGGTTGAAGGTTCGGATGTTCCGGATTTAATCTTGGTGGATGGTGGAAAAGGACAGCTCAGCGCTGCGAAAGAAACATTGGATTCTTTAGGATTAACTATCAAAATCGCTGGATTGAAAAAAAATAACAAGCATGCCTTGGAGGCGCTTGTCTATGAAAATGAAGTCATTCCCTTGCTGAAGCAAAGTGAGATTTATAAGCTGTTGTTAAAGTTGTCGGAAGAGGTGCACCGCTTCGCAATCGATTTTCACAGATCGACAAGAAACAAGCTTTCAGTATCCTCCCCACTCGATGAAATACCTGGTATCGGTGATACTAGAAAAAAAGCATTATTAAGCCATTTCTCAAGCATTGATGCAATTAAAGAAGCATCTGAAGAAGAACTTCTGTCACTTGGTATACCAAAGGCAGTCATTCAGAAAATCAAAGAGGGTTTATCATGAAAAAAATAATATGGAGCATTGATTTTGAACTCAAGGTTTTCTTTGTTATTCTTGAGGGAAGGAAGATTGGTTTTTATTTATCAAACCGACTTGCAAAAACATTTTTTGTTTACTTGAGAAAAGGTGTGTTGGTAGATTTTGAAATTGCACCTAAGAAGAAAAAAATCGGTAAGTTCAGCTATTATCAGGTTGCGCATTTCAACCGGATTATTTCCTTGAGACCTTATAACGTCCATTATGATTTATCGAGTTTGAGACATGACATGCGTGATGTCCTTTCTCATTACCAGTATTTTCTATTCATCGATTTTGAAATGACCATGCCAGGCTTCCATGATGTAGGATTCCGTCCTGAAATCATTCAAGTCGGGTACGTGCTTGCAGAAGCGAAGGGTCCTATTTTAATTGAAGATGGATATTATGTCTTGCCAAAAGACAGAATGACATTGAGCAAACGCACCAAGAAATTCTTGAACTTGGATGAAGAACAATTCTTCAGCCACGCTGTCCCCTATTTTAATTTTTACGGCAAGTTGAAAAAGATTATAAATCAATATCATCCAAAGCTTGTTGTTTGGGGAAAAAATGATTTGACCGCATTAAATGATTCTTATCTGATCCATGAGGAACAAAAACTGACCGAGGATACGGATTTCATCGATCTACTTAAACTTCATAAGGATTATTATAATTTGAAGGATGATTTGGGATTATTCAAAGCTTATAAAACTTATTATGAGGTTGAATTTGATCAAGCGCATGATGCGAAAGATGACGCGTTGGTTACCAAGTATGTATTCGATGCATTCTTAGATTATATGTAGAAAAAAATGAGCCATTGTTTGGCTCATTTTTGTTAGTTTAATCTACTTCAAGTCAACAACAATCGGAATGACCAACGGTCTTCTTTGCGTTAAATCATAAATCTTTTGGTTTAAGTGGTCAATCACCGCTTGTTTCAGGTTCAATTCATTGTACATCTTCTTGCTGAGTTCCTGTTGAGCGATTTTTTTTGCTTCATTTCCGAGTGATGCAGTGATTTCTTCATTGCCTTTCATGTAAATAAAACCTCTGGAGATGATTGTTGGTTCATTCACTAATTTCTTAGTGTTTGAGTTGATGGATAGAACCACGGAAAATAATCCTTCTTCAGAGAGAAGTTTTCTTTCTTTAATGACATGGCTTCCGATATCGCCGATTCCGGTTCCATCGATATAAACTTCACCAGCAGTAACCTTGCCTGCCAAGCGTATGGTAGTGGCGGTTAGCGCAGCAACTTCACCATTATCCATGATGAGGATATTTTCTGGTTTAACGCCGCAATCAATCGCTAATTCTCTATGATGCTTGAGCATTCTGTGCTCACCATGAACAGGAATGAACATTTTTGGTTTCACTAAGCTTAGAATCATCTTCAAGTCGTTTTGACTGCCGTGCCCTGATGTGTGCGTATCAGCAAGCGGACCGTGTGTGATGACTTCGACATCGAGTCTGAATAGCTTATTGATAGTTCTGTTGATGCCTTCTTGATTGCCTGGGATTGGAGAAGAAGAGAAGATGACCGTATCTCCAGCCATCGCTTTCACTTGGCGGTGGGAGCCGTTCGCAATTCTGCTCAATGCAGCTAACGGTTCACCCTGAGATCCAGTGACGAGAATCGTCAGTTCATGAGGTTTGAGCCTGTTGATCTGTTCACCGGAAACGATTGTATCTCGTTGAGCTTTGATATAACCTGTTTGCATGCCCGCTTCAATTGCACGTTCCATGCTTCTACCAAAAATAGCGACTTTTCTTTTATTTAAAACGGAAGCTTCAATAATTTGTTGAATTCTATACATATTGGAAGCAAATGTAGCAATAATGATTCTTCCAGTCATTCTGGAGAATAATTCATTGATCGACTTGCCGATTTTACTGTCGGATGGAATGAGTTCATCGCGTTCCGAGTTTGTTGAGTCAGAAAGCATGCACAAGACGCCTTCACTGCCGATTGCTGCGAGTTTATCATATTCAGCCGCTGGTCCAACTGGAGTGAAATCAATTTTGAAATCTCCTGTGTGAAACAAAATGCCTTGCGGAGTCCTAAAGACAATGCCAAACATATCGGGAATCGAATGGTTCATGCGGATGAAAGACATTTCTACGTTCTTAAACGTATATTTATAATGACTCTTATATTGTTCGATTTGTGGTGGTTTGATGTCAGGATGCTCTAAAAGCTTGTATTCAATCAAGTCAATCGCGATACCAGCCGCGTAAATCTTAGGAATAATGACTTTTTTAAGTAAATAAGGGATGCTGCCGATATGGTCTTCATGGGCATGTGTAATGAAAAGACCCACGATACGTTCCTGGTTTTCCAAGAGATAAGAAAAATCAGGAATTACATAGTCAATACCCAATAAATGTTCGTCAGGAAAAAGAATACCAGAGTCAACAATAAAAATCTGATCTTCTATTTCATATATGTACATGTTTTTTCCAACTTCACCGAGCCCGCCTAATGCAAAAATGCCGAGTTCTCCGGTATTGAGTAATGGATTTTTCATTTAAAATCCTCCAGCAGCGAATATTTCATATCTATTGTATAATAAAAATGTCAAAAATGGTAGCAGAATACATAATATGCTATAATATTTTTGAGGTGTACGATGAAAACAATCATATTTTTTGACGTTGACAATACCATTTATAATAACACATTGGGCTTAATTCCACTCCAAACGAAACGCTTATTGGAAGAACTTTCCAAGAAAGAAGACATCATCTTAGGTCTTGCTACTGGTAGAGGAATAGGCAAATTGGAAATCATCAAGGATGTACTGCCTTTTTTTACTTATAAGGTTTTGATCAATGGTTCGATTGTTTATCATCATGATGAAATTATTTACGATTATCCGATAGATATTCATGATATCACTGAAGTTCTAGAAATTACAAAAGGAAATCACTTCAATGTCGGCATGGTCGGTGTTAATGATGAAGCTGTCAATTATTTAGATGAACGTGTTGAACTTGGCATGCAGGAACTGCGTGCGACGACACCTAAAGTAGATCCTGATTTTTATTTGCACAACAAGATTTATCAGCTTTGGATATTTGCAGATAGTGAAGACAGAATTGTTGATGTCGCAAAGAAAATCAATAAATTTGTTGTATATCCATGGCACAAGGGTGGAGCGGATTTCATTTATCCGATCATCAATAAATCATTCGGAATAAAAAAAGCGCTTGAACATGAAACGGATTTCCGCTTGATTTGCATAGGTGATGGAGCAAACGATATCCAAATGGTTGAAATGGCTGATATCGGAATCGCAATGGATAATACAAGATTCACCGAACTAAAAGAAAAAGCTGATCATGTTGCTCCTCATATCAAGGAAGATCAGCTCTATGACTTCTTTAAGCATTTGGGTCTAATTTAGGACGTAGTTTATCCTGGACATCCTTAATAATCTCTTTAGGCACGTAAGGAGAAATGTCTGCATGATGCACGACAAGCTCTTTAATGGCAGAAGAGGAAACAAAGTGGTTTCTGGATGATGGGAATAAAATGATGGTTTCAATATTTCTATTTAGGTTTCGGTTAAACTGGTATAATGCATATTCATTTTCATAATCCGGAATATTTCTTAAACCGCGGATCATTAAATCAATATCATTTTTCTGAGCGTATCTGACAACGAGATCGGTTGTGGATGTAATGACGATATTGGGTATATCCAATGTCACGCGTCTGATTTGATCAATGCGTTCTTCTGGAGTGAATGTAGGAATCTTCTTGTAGTTGTCCGCGACAACGACATGAAGCTCATCAACAAATCTTGCTGCACGCTTGATAATATCCAAATGTCCAATCGTTAGAGGGTCAAAAGTACCTGGGTAAACAGCTTTTTTCATAGTTTATACCTCATTTCAATTTTAGTATAACATTAAAAATGTAAAAAAATAACAAAGGAGAAACAAAAATGAATGTATATCGCAAAAGTTTATTGGTTCAGTTTTTATTGTTTATCGTGTTTTTTATCATGGGAGCGAATGTAATCATCAATCATTACTTCAGAGAATCACTTCCTTGGCTTGGATACGTGCTTCTTGGATTGCTTGTCGCATTTGGTGTGATCGGTTATATGCTCTATAAAAAGCAGGATAACAGAGTCTGTGTCATTACGCAAAAGGAACTGAATTTGATTCGTTACTTATTGTACAGCTATTTCTTTTTCTACATTCTGCAAATGGTTTTATCCAGTGTGGAATCGATAGATAAGATGTTATTAAATGTTTCCATCGGAATCATTTTAATGGGTTTAGCTGCATTTGGAGCATGGGTTCAATACAAGGTTTTACGCGTTAAATAACTTGAAGGGGATGCCTTGCATCCTTTTTTTGTTTAGTTTGTGATATAATCTAAGTATTATGAGGAGGATATATATATGAAAACAGTTATGGATACATACACGCTCGCCAATGGGGCGAAAATGCCAAAAATCGGATTTGGAACTTGGCAGATTCCAAATGGAGAGGCTGCTTACAATGCTGTCAGAATGGCGCTTAAGCATGGGTACAGGCATATCGATACCGCAGAAGGCTATCAAAATGAAGAAAGCGTTGGAAGAGCAATCAAGGATTCGGGGATTCCAAGAAAAGACATTTGGATTACGACGAAGCTGGAATCGCATATCAAGACATATGAAGGCGCGCTTGCTGCTTTCGAAAAAAGCTTGAAAGAATTAAATGTAGACTATATTGACTTGTTCATCATTCATGCGCCTTGGCCATGGAGTGAAATAGGCAAGGATTGCAGCGAAGGCAACGTATTAGCCTACAAGGCGATGGAAAAGGTTTACAAAGAAGGAAAAGTCCGTGCAATCGGTGTTTCCAATTTCCAACCTAAGGAAATCCAAAACATATTGGATCATTGTGAAGTGTTACCTCAAGTCAATCAAATAGGTTTCTTTATTGGAAATAACCAACAAGAAACTCATGAATTCTGCAAGGCGAGAAATATCTTGATTGAAGCGTACTCTCCACTCGCAATCGGACACGCGCTGTCCAATGAAACCATTCAAAAGATGGCTTTGAAATATACGGTTTCACCTGCTCAGATCTGCATCAGATATTGTATCGAAAAAGGAACAGCACCGCTTCCTAAGTCGACGCATGAATCAAGAATCATCGAAAATACCAAGGTCGACTTTGTCATCAACAAGGAAGACATGGCCATTTTGGATGCTATCAAGGATGATCCCAGAAGATGGTAAAAATATAGAGCTGATACGCTTGTATCGGCTCTATTCTTTTTTAATTCATATTTGTTTGACAATCTTCGCAATATCCGTAAACCGTCATGTCGTGATGCGTGATTTTGAAATGATGGTCTGCTGCGACATGGTCGGCGATATGATCTAGGTGACAATCAATTTCATACATCTTTTGACAGCCGAGACAAATCATGTAGTGATGATGGTCTTTTTTGTTGATATAGTAGTATGCTGTGTTTTTCATGGTACTCTTTGAAACAAGACCTTGTTCAAAAAATGTGTCCAGCGTGCGATATACCGTTGATAGATTCATAGAATCATTTGGTAGTTCAAGTAAAATCATTTCCGCGCTTTTTGGCTGTCTGGTTTTGCTTAACAGATTTAGAATTGTCTTTCTTTGATTGGTCATTCTCATAGGGTTATCTCCTTAACATGGACTTGATGATCAGGGATATCATCAGAACAATTGCATATAATACGACAATGGTAGAACCAACTGGAATTTCAAGAGGGTGAGCGATAAATATGCCAAGAATTACAATCAATAAGGATGATCCGATTCCCAAGAGTAGTGTATTCTTAAAGCTCTTCGTCCACTGGCTGGAAATGATAGATGGGAAAATGACAAGCGCTGATATTAAAAGTGTTCCAATCGTCCTTACACCAATCACGATAAAAAATGATGTGAGGGCAGCAAGCGCGTAACCCAAGAAGGCAACCTTGACCTTGGAAAACTTTGCATAGTTTTCATCATAGGTCATTAAGAAGAGTGAACGATAGAAGAATAAGATAAACAAACTAATCAATAAGGTAATCACCAAGGATAAAATCAAATCTGAATTGCTTGCAGTAAATATATTACCGACAAGCATGCTTTCAATCGATATGCTGAATCCTTCACCCTTCTTCACCATGATTAAACCGATGGCGAAAGATACGGATGAAACCAAACCGATTGCAGCATCTCCATTGATCGTCTTGGTTGTTGAAAGATATTTAATCAAGATGGAAGCGAGCATGACAAATGGAAGTGCGATATATAATGCTTCATTGGAAAGAAGAATGCCTAAAATAATTCCAGCAAAACTGACATGTGCAAGACCGTCAGCAATCATCGCCTGCTGGTTCAAAACGAGAAAAGGACTTAACAATGCAGCTGATAATGCCAAAGCGATACCGATTAATATTGCATTTTGAATAAAATCATATTGCAGGAAATCAAGCATGATGGTGCCCCCTGTGTTCGAATTCTTCAAAATCCTTATAAAGTCCGAAGAACTTAATTCTTTGGTCGATATACATAATCTTGCAATCATCTTTCACTGCATCTGTCAAATCGTGGGTGACATGGATGATTGTGGTTTTATTTCTGGTATGCAAATCATCTAAAAGATGGTAAAACTTTTCTCTAAACGAGGGATCGAGCGCTGAAGTCGGTTCATCCAAAATCAATAATTCAGGATCAGAAATCAATGCTCTGATCAAGAAGACTCTTTGCTGCTGTCCTCCGGATAAAAAAGACATGCTTTCCTTGAAAAGCTGAGGTATTTCCATGATCTCAAGCCACTTTTTAATCAGTTCGCACTCCTCTATGGAGGGTTTGAGCTTTTGATGCTTAAAACCGCTGTAAATCACTTCGCGAACTGTCATCGGAAAGTTATGTTTCGTATTTAATTTTTGTGGAAGGTATCCTGTTTGAACATTGCGCATTTCAACAATTCCCGATGTAGGCTCAAGCAATCCAACAAGCATTTTGACCAATGTTGTTTTTCCGCTTCCATTTGGACCGACGATATGTAAAAAATCACCCTTCCTAACTTCAAAGGAAACATTAGACAGCACATTGAATTTACCATAAGAAACATTGACGTTTTCGTATTTGATCATATCATTATAATGACGTTATATTGAGCACTATTTGCAGATTCAAATAATTTCTTTCAAGAAGATCCGCATAGGAAACGCCATCCTCCATATCTACTTTTGATAAGTTGTGATAAGCATGCAATTCTAACAAATTCAATACATATTGCTCTTTAGCAAGTTCTCTAACGACCTGATTCGCTGCTTTTGGTTCAGCTAGCTCCTCGATGAATAAATATAAGGTGCCGGCAGTTTTGACTTCCTCAACGAAAGTAATCAGTTCGTTGCTTGTCAAATCCGCATCCGGTTTAAAATCAGGAAATAAAGAAACTATATTCAGATGATACCTTTCACCGAATAATCCCATCGCATTATGACCTGCGAAATAGATGGTGGATCCCAAGACATCTTCACTCATTAAAAATGATTCAAGGTCATGATGAAGCGATTCAATGGTTTCAATATATGCATTGGCGTTTGATGTATAAAAAACGGTATTTTCAGGATCAATTTCAATGATTTTTTCTAAGATTGCTTCAATCAGCTGAATAGCATTGGTAGGATCAACCCAGTAATGCAAAGTCTCATCGTGATCGTGTTCATCTTCGATTTCACTTTCATCAAGCGGATGGTTTTCCTCATCGTGAGGAAGTAGCGTATAAGCTGTTGAAAGATTCAATACAATCGTGTCTTCACCGCCGATTGTCGATTCATCTGTGATCCATGTATCGATTTCCAAACTGGTGAATAAGAATAGCTTTGATTCTTTAATTGCGACCATATCGCTGCTGGATGCCTCATAGTCGTGAATTTCAGCACCTGCTGGAATAAGCAGGCTGACAGTCAATTTATCTCCAACAATTTGTCTGGCAAAATCATATTGGGGAAACATGGTTGTTACAATATCCGCACGCTTGCTGTTGGTGCAAGAAACCAAAAAAACCGTTATAATCAATACAAATAAAACTGATGCAAATTTTTTCATTGAATTCTCTCCTTATTGCAAATGATTTGCATGAACAGTATAACACATGCTTCTCTAATTGCAAATGATTCGCAATAAAAATCAAATAACACACAAAAATAATAAATATAACCTAAAAAAATTGAATTCTAAAAGAATAAATGCTATAATGAAGACCTAATGATGAGTGGGATGATGATTTCCACTCATTTTATTGAGGTCAATATGAATTTAGAAAAAATGAAAGAAAAACTTATTCCAATTCTTGAAAGAAGCAACCTGACAATCTACAGCATCCGCACCAAAAAAGAGTTTGGAGAAAAGATTGTTGAGATCCTTTTAGACACCGAATTGATGAATATCGATGATTTAGAAAAAATCCATCTCGAATACATGGAAACACTCACTGACGAAGACATGGATCCGGATTACTTTTTAGAGCTTTCCTCACTTGGCTCCGAACGTCCCTTGAAGACAAAGGAAGAAGTGACAAAAGCAGTAGGTCGTTATGTGTATTTGGAATCACCGAAATATAAGGGTTACGGAGTACTTGTATCCTTCAGTGATGATATAATATTATTGGAAATTAATGAAAAAGGTCGCATGCGAAAAGTCGAAATCAAGTTTGATGCTGCAAAGAAAATGCGTACTGCCATCAAATTTTAGGAGGATATCATGATCAGTAAAGAATTTTTTAAGAACATCGAGGGAGTTGCTGAAGAAAAAGAACTCACTCATGAACAGGTCTTAGAAGCCTTTGTTCAAGGAATGATTGCAGGTTGTAAAAAAGCGCATGACGTGCGTTCCTGCCGTGTTGAAATCAAGGAAGACAAGTATGAAATCCTTGTTTTTAAGCAGCATCTTGTTGTCGAGGAGTATTCGATTGATGCAGACAAGAACTACTCTCAAATGCTTTTAGACGAAGCCAAGGTAATCAACAACCGTGCAAAAGTTGGAGATGTCATTGAACAGAAGATTGATCCAAAGGATTTTGGTCATTTCGCAGTTCGTGATTTCAAGAGCAGATTGAATGAAACATTGATCAACATGCAAAAAGAAAACCTTTATAAGCATTTTAAAGCTTATGAACATGAAATGATTACTGCAAGAGTCATTGATGTAGCAGATGATCATTATCGTTTGGATATCGGTAAGGATTTAACGACATTGTTACCTAAGAAGGAAGCACTGCCAAAAGATAATTACCATATCGGAGATTATGTCAGAGTTTATGTATCCGATGTTGAAATGAAGACCAAGTGGCCAAAGGTGTTTGTCAGCCGCTCACATCCTTCCCTCATCATCAGACTTCTTGAAAGCTTCATCCCTGAAATCAAGGATGGAATCATTGAAGTCATGGGTATCTCTAGAGATCCAGGAGACCGTTCAAAAATCGGTGTCAAATCCAATGATCCAAGAGTTGATCCAATCGGCGCTTGCGTCGGCGAAGGCGGATCCCGTATCCGTGAAATTGTTAAAGCATTAAGCGATGAAAAAATCGACCTATTCCGTTGGAGCGACAACGAAAAGGAATTGATTGCCAATGCCCTTCAGCCTGCTGAAGTCATTGCAGTCACACGTGTCAATCCAAAGGATAAGAATGCACTCGCAATCGTACCTGATGATCAACTGTCCCTTGCAATCGGCAAGCTTGGACAAAACGTGAAGCTCGCTGTGCAGGCTTGCGGATGGAGCATCGACATCAAGTCAGAACAAATGGCTCAAGGTGAAGGTATTCTCTATTAATATTTAGTAAAGGGTGATTTGAATGACAAAGGTCAAAAAAATTCCACTTAGAACATGTGTCGTCACAAAAGAGGTTTTACCTAAAAAATCTCTCGTTCGTGTCGCTGCAACCAAGGAAGGCGTCGTCTCCATTGATTTGAATGGAAAGGCTCCAGGACGCGGTGCATACCTGAAACTAAGCAAGGAAGTCATAATATTAGCAAAGAAAAACAAAGCATTGGATAAAAAGTTGGAGGCTACAGTTCCTGATGAAATTTATGAGGAACTCCTAAAGATCGCCAATGACTAGTACAATCGGACTCGCTCTTCGAGCAAAAAAGGTATGTGTTGGAACCGACATCACCATTAAGAATGCTAGAAACGGTAAAGTTGTACTCATCATACTCGCTATAAACGCTTCTCATACAACCAAAAAGATGGTTTATGACAAAGCCAAGTTTTATAACGTCGAGGTGATTGAAGAACTCCATTCTACACAAATATCCAACGCGCTTGGAAAAGAAGACATCAAAGTAATTGGTATAACCGACAGGGGGTTTAGTCAGTTGCTGATGGATCAAAGAAGGAAGTGATTTTATGCCTGTATATCAAAAAAAATTCGCAAATAAAAAACCAGAAGTCAGAAGAACGACACATATGGCACACAATGGACCGGCTAAAAAAGAAGTCAAGGTTATCGTTGGCGAAAAGATTCTTATTTACAAACCAGATATGAATGTTGCACAAGTTGCTGAAGGTTTAAATCTAAGCAACGCATCCATGGTCAAAAAACTGATGCAGCTCGGCTTAATGGCGAGCATCAATCAGGTGATTGACCGTGATACCATTGAATTCATCGCTCTTGAAGAGGGCTATGCAGTCAAAAATGAAGTGATCACAGACGTTTCACGCTATGATGAAATGGCAATCGTCGATGATCCAAAAGATATGAAGAAAAGACCTCCGATCGTTACCGTCATGGGTCACGTCGACCACGGCAAGACAACACTTTTAGATGCAATCCGCAAATCCAGAGTTGTTGAAGGCGAAGCAGGCGGGATTACGCAGCACATCGGTGCTTATCAGGTTATTCGGAATGGAGAACCCATTACCTTTATCGATACTCCAGGCCATGCTGCTTTCACTGAAATGAGAGCAAGAGGCGCTAAGGTTACCGATCTCGTTGTTTTGGTGGTTGCAGCAGATGATGGCGTCATGCCTCAAACACTGGAAGCTTTAGACCATGCGAAAGCAGCTAAGGTTCCAATCATTGTTGCAGTGAACAAGATGGATAAACCATCAGCAAATCCAGAACGCGTCATGAATGAACTCGCAGAGCATGGATTGATTCCAGAAGCATGGGGTGGCAAAACTCCTTATGTCCAGGTTTCAGCACTTAGAAAAACTGGTATTGATGAATTGCTTGATGTGATTCAACTGTTATCAGAAATTGAAGAATTCACTGCCAATCCCAAACGTTTGGCTAAAGGTACCGTCATTGAGGCAAGCCTTGATAAAGGCAGAGGAGCTGTTGCAACGTTGATTGTTGAAACAGGTACGCTTCATGTAGGAGATTACATTGTCATCGGGAATACCTATGGCAAGGTCAGAACCATGCAAGATGACTTGAAAAAGAGATATAATGAAGCTCTCCCCTCACAGCCAATCGAAGTTACAGGTCTGAATGAAGTTCCTCAAGCAGGAGATGTCTTTATGGCATTTACTGATGAAAGAGTCACGAGAGACATCGCTGGAGAACGCCAGTCCAGACAAAAAGATGGCGAATCCAAGACAGTTAAAAAAACATCTTTAGACAGCATGTTTGGTGAAATTGAAAGCTCTGAAAAAGAACTTCAAATCATCATCAAGGGTGATGTTCAAGGCTCTATTGAAGCTTTAAAGGGTCTTCTGCAAACCATCAACGTTGATGGTTTCCATGTCAATGTCGTCAGATCATCTGTTGGAGCAATCACAGAAAGCGACGTTACACTCGCCAATGCCTCCAAGGCAATCATCATCGGTTTCAACGTGCGTCCCGCATCTTCAGTGAAGCAGGTCGCAGATCAGCAAGGTGTTGAAATCAGACTTTATAACATTATTTACCGTGTCGCTGAAGACATCGAAGCAGCCTTAAAGGGTATGCTCGCACCTAAGTTTGAAGAAATTGTAACAGGTGAAGCAGAAGTCAGAGATATCTTCAAGGTTTCCAAGATTGGCACGATTGCTGGCTGCTATGTCACCAATGGACTTGTCAAAAGAGATGCCTTGGTTCGTGTACTCAGAGGCGGCATTGTTGTTTTTGAAGGCAAGCTTGCATCACTCAAGAGATTTAAAGACGACGCTAAGGAAGTTAAGTTTGGATATGAATGTGGATTATCCATTGAAAACTTCAATGACCTCAAGGTCGGAGATATCATAGAAGCATCACAAATGAAGGAAGTAGAGGCAAACTAACTATGTCAATTACTACAGATCGTTTGGCAAGTTTGATCCAAAGAGAACTTGCATCCATTGTTAACAGGGAAGTCAAGGACAAAAGTTTCGGTTACATCAACCTGACTGAAGTCAATGTTACTAAAGACTCATCATTTGCAACCATTTACTACACGATTTTAAGTGATGATCCAAAAATCATCGAACGTTCCAAAACGGGACTCGATGAAGCGAAGGTCACCATCCGCATGGAGCTTGCAAAGAAGATCAACAACATCAGAAAGATTCCTGATTTGATCTTTAAGTACGATGAAGCCCTTGCTTATGGCAATCATATTGATAAAATTCTAAAAACATTAAAGTAACCTAGGTTACTTTTTTTGTATGTGAAAAATGTTATAATGTGAATAGGTGAAAGCATGTACGCAAAGGTTATCGTCGACATTAAAACAGAAGAATTAAATCATTCTTTCGACTATATCATCCCTGCTCAGTTTGAGGGTTTTTTAGAGCGCGGCATGCGTGTCATTGTTCCCTTTGGTGTGCAGACAAGACTGGGTTATGTCATCGAAATCATTGAAAAAAGCAGTGATGCCACCAAGGAAATCCAAGAGGTTTTGGATGCGGTACCTGTTGTTGATGAGGAAACATTCAAGCTGATGGATACCATCATGGATTCTGCTCCAAGTCTTCATAGCGCAGTTTTTGAAGCAGTCATCCCAAGCGAACTATTGGTCAGCTATCATAAGGAAGTTCATCTTCTGGATTCTAAAAATATGGATCAGGAGCTCTTAGGGCTTTTCAATACCAAGGGTGTTTGGAAGCTTACTCAAAAGGATCAGATTTATTATCCGAAACTTAAAAGGCTCGAACAAAAAGGAATCATTTCCATCGATACAGTCTTGAAGGAAAAAGGAAGTGCCAAAACAGAGGTTTCCTTCACAATGAATACCGAGCATAATTATGCGAAAATCGCTTCCTATCCAATCATTTTGGATCTCTATTTAAACAAGCCTATATATACAAAGAAAGAACTGCTTTCATTTGGCGTTTCAGCAAGCCAGATGAATACGCTGGTCAAGCATGAAGTGCTGATTCCAGATCAAACGGACGTATTCAGGGATATCAAGCACTATTTTGACTTAGAACATAAAGAGATCACGCTGACTGAGGAACAAATGTTTGCTAAAATGCGAATTTTGGACAGCTTGGGCAAGAAGGAAACATTTTTATTGAAAGGTATTACAGGATCCGGCAAGACAGAGGTTTATATCCATATCATCGAAGAGGTCCTTAAGAGGGGTGAGCAAGTCTTATTCTTAGTTCCTGAAATCACACTCATCGGACCGATGGCTCAAAGATTGAAATCAGTATTTGATCATGTCGCAATCTATCATAGCGCTTTATCCAAAGGAGAACGCTATGACCAATATAAGATGATTCAAACCATGGAAGCCAGGATTGTTTTAGGAACCAGAAGCGCAGTATTTTTACCGATGAAGCATCTTGGACTGATCATCATGGACGAAGAGCATGACCCATCCTATGAACAGCTTGAAGGTGTCATCTATGATGCTAAAAATATCGCTTTGACAAGATCAGAGTATCACCAGATTCCTTTGATTTTAGGCAGTGCGACGCCATCCATCGTTTCCATGTACCTTGCTGAACAAGGTACTTACCAACTCCTTGAATTAACCTACAGGCCGCTTCATTTGCAATTGCCTCAAATCAAACTGATTGACATGAAGGATGAACTGAAGAATAAGAATACTTCAATCTTTTCTAGAGATTTATTAAGTGCCATGAAGAAAAGACTTGAAAAGAAGGAACAAACCATTCTTTTATTCAATAGGAAGGGTTACGCTCCCTTTGTCTTATGCAGACAATGCGGAGATGTCCCCAAATGTCCGCATTGCGATATATCACTCACGTATTATAAGGATCAAAACAGTTTGAAATGCCATTACTGCGGTTATGAAAAACCTTTTTCCATCACCTGCGATATCTGCAAGGAAAATGCGGTTAAAGAGGTTGGAGCGGGTATTGAGTATGTTGAGCAGGTTTTAAGAAAAACACTCCCGGAAGCGAAAATATTGCGCATGGATGCCAATGTGACAAAGACCAAGGGAAGCCATGAAATGATTTGGAACGCCTTCCAAAATGAGGAAGCGGATATCCTGTTGGGAACACAGATGATTGCCAAAGGTTTGGACTTTCCCAAGGTCACTTTGGTCGGTGTCCTGATGGCGGATGTCTCCTTGAAGGTTCCTTCCTACCGGGCGAGCGAGCTTGCCTATATGCTCTTTTCACAGGTAACCGGCAGATCCGGAAGATTCCTGCCAGGTGAAGCGATTATTCAAGGCTATGATCTTGACCACTACGCCATTAAAAATGTCAGTACCGGATATGACGCATTCTATAAAGAAGCGCTCTTCAATAGAAAGATATCGAGCTATCCTCCCTTTATGCAGAATTCACAAATTCTTGTTGAGGGTGAGAGTTATTTGAAAACATACCAGCAAGCCTTCCTTTTGAAGAAAAAATTAAATGTGATGGGAATCAAGGTTTTAGGACCGACTGAAGCTTTTATCAAAAAGATTAAGGATAAGTACAGATTCACGATTACCCTGAAGTATGAACATATGGACTTTAAAAACTTGTTTCAACTGATAGAATCCTTTGAAACAAAAGAAATATCGATGAGATTTTATCCAAGTTTGGATATCATATAGGTGAACAAATGAAAATTGTAATGATGGGTACCCCTAATTTTGCAGTTCCAATCCTAGAAATGCTTGATGAAAAACATCAGGTCTTATTGGTTGTCACGCAACCAGATAAGCCTGTTGGAAGAAAAAAAGTCATGACGGCATCTCCTGTCAAACTCAAGGCGCTTGAGCTTAACATGCCTGTTTTTCAGCCTGAAAAACTTAAGAAAGAATATCAGAAGATCATTGATTTGAAACCTGATTTCATCGTTACAGCAGCATATGGACAAATGCTTCCAAATGAACTTTTAGATCAAATTCAAGCACTGAATGTTCATGGCTCTCTCCTCCCGAAATACAGAGGGGGAGCACCTATCCAATATGCGCTATTCAACGGTGAAAAAGAAACCGGATGCACCATCATGTACATGGCGTATCAGATGGATAGCGGAGATATCATCAAACAGGGATCTTTACCTATTGATCCAGATGATGATTATCAGTCTTTAAGCAATAAACTATCAGTACTCGGCACTGCCCTTTTAGATCAAGTCTTGAATGATTTATCAAAGGGAATCATCCATAGAATCCCTCAAAATCCAGAAAAAGTCACATTCGCCTTCACATTAAAACATAACGATGAAAAAATATTCTTTCACCAAACCTCAGAATCCATCATCAACCGAATCAGGGGGTTATCGCCTGAACCAGGCGCATATGCCTACCTTAAAAATGAACTTATCAAATTCTATAAGGCGAAAATTAGTGATATAATAGACAGTAATGAGATTCCAGGCACCGTGCTGGAAACGAAGAAAAGGTTAATCATTAAAACTTATGACTCAGCTGTTGAAATTTTAGAAATTCAGGCACCAGGTAAAAAACAGATGGATGTCAAGGATTTTTTAAATGGTCAGACCATCATTCAAAAGGGTGATGTGTTCATAGAAGGGAAGAACTGACAATGCCAGAAGGAAAGAAAACAAACAAGAAAATCATTTTCACAAGACCGGAAATGTTTGAATTGAACAAAAAGATCTTATTGAAGCGTGGCGTCACCATTGACTCCATCGCAGAAATCACCTTTCAACAGCAATCCAAGTATACAGATAATATTTCAAGAAGCATGTGTGTGGAATCTGTTGAAAAGATTTTATCTCTTCGTGATGTGTTCCATCATGTCCAGCTCGCATGTGAAATCGACCGACTAGCTGAAGAAAAAATGTTTCAAGGACCAATCCAAGACATCATTTATGAAGACTTAGGCTTATTTGGTATCGATGAAACGATGGGACTTGACGTTTCAGGATTATACGGAACCATCGGTCAGACCAATTTCGGTGACATTGATGTCAACAAGCATGGCATCGTAAAGCGCTTGAATGATGCAGGTAAGGAAGATGGCATTTGCCATACATTCCTTGATGATATCGTTGGAGCGATCGCTGCTGCAGCATCCACCAGAGTTGCTCAGGTCACGAATGAAGAAATTGCGCACGAAGAAACAGGAGTTAAAAGATTTAGCATATTTGACATTTGATAAAAGAGGATGATTGTTGTGGTCAAGGAAAAGAAACCTAGCATCTTTAATTTCAAAGCGCTTGGCAAAGGAATCTTTGCTAGGTTTTTTGGGTTTGAACAAGGTGTTGACATCACCAATGATGTCGCAGTCCTCTACCGCAGAAATGTCGTTATTAAAAATATCATTTTCGTATCCAACTTGATGTATTCGATCATCTTGTTGATTTTATCCTTATCCACAGAAGGTTCTGTCACAGACTGGGTTGTTTCAGTCATCGCACTGCCTTTGACATACGTGATCAATAAACTCCTAAAGAAATTGATCAACATGGATCCAAACGATAAAACCAAACAGAGCGTCGCGATGTATGTCGCGGCATTCTATATTTTCTTTTCATCCGTTTTGATTTATGCTAGACTCTATCAAAAGGAATATTTTGAAACCGGTGCATATATTTTGATGTATTACGCGGTTGTCGTTATTTCTTTATATCAGGAAAAGAAGTTATTAGCTTCCAGTTTTCAAGGATTATTGGCTTTACTGACAGTCATCCATTTGATCTGGACTTATAATTTCCAAGGATTGGTCAATGGGCAGACGCTATTTGAATTCTTGCCACAATTCTTGAGATTACCTGAGTTTTCGGATATTTTATTAAGAACATTGCTGTTCATTTTATTCTATTTTGTCGTTTACGCAATTGTCTCCATGGGACAGTACATGCAAGAAGAGCGTAAAAAAGAATTGATCAAACGCAGACAGGTTCAAAATGATTTCTCGCATATCGTCGGAGATTTGTTTTCCGTGGTTTTTTCCAGTTCTTATACATTGATGGATAAGAGACATGCCAACCAGGTTCAGCTGATGAGCGAGAAATTAGGCAATTATTACGGACTTTCTCAAGTCAAACTTGAAGAGATGAGAAGGTATTCAATCATCCATCTCCAATATCAGGAAATTAAAAATCTTTTGGGAGATATGAGCACCTACGATGAAAAGACCTATGACATGCTGAAGGAGAAAACTGAATTGGGTTCCATGATTGCCAAACGCATGCAGCTTGCTCAAAAGTGCGAGGATATCGCCAGAGCGCATATTGAAGATACGGCCAATGAAAACTTCCTCAAGGAAATGCTCGTGATTCAACCTGAAATTGAAGCGCAAGTCATTTTATTATCTGATCTTTATATCACGATGCGCGGACCCAAGCCTTATAAGAGACCGATGGCGCATACCATCGTGATGAAACTTTTCCAAACAGAACTCGCAAACTATTTCGATTATGACTTGAAGGAAAGATTTTTAAAGTTCCATGATGAATTCGCAGAGATGTACAACAACTTCTAAAAAAGAAAACATGATCAAAAATCAGATAAAACGGCAGTGTTTCTATTGACTTTATCTATCTTTTCATGTATCATTTAATAGCATTAATAAATAATAAGTATCACTTATTCAGAGCTACGGAGGCTAGTGACCGATGAAGTAGCAGCAACCTATTGGATTAGGTGCTTAACACGAGGGGCAACGCCCATCAATAAGGAAAATACC
>Ga0209212_1000970_pt1 | contig 51079 bp, 49 predicted proteins | sample RifGroC2_FD_183996 | JGI IMG/M metagenome (GOLD analysis project Ga0209212, IMG submission 183996) | Groundwater microbial communities from Rifle, Colorado, USA - Groundwater C2 (SPAdes) (version 2) | ecosystem: Environmental > Aquatic > Deep subsurface > Groundwater | place: Rifle, Colorado... | reverse complement strand
AGCAGGTCGTGGCGACGAGCGATCGGGGCATGCTGCATGAGGCAGCATGCAAAGTTTGGGCGTATCAGAAGCTCAAAAGATATGGTGAGGCGTAGCGAGAGCTACGATTGAATTATGCAACACAGCAAAAGAAAATGCAAAATTTGTCATAATTAAATTCTTATTTTTTAATAGAAAATAAAATTTGTTGTTAAGAAGTGAAGTATCGATTAGTGCGAGATATTCCCACAAAAAAATATTAAATATGATAAATCGTAGAGTCCCCCAAAATATCGTTTCATCAAGTGTGGTGATACGATTGAATATTTCTCCAAACATGGTGGCTCTCAGATGAATTGGATTCTCTGGGGATGATAGGTTATTATCATATAGAAAATAGGTAATTGCTAGCACAGCTACTGTCGTTAAAATATATCCAATCATATGTTACTCCTTATTTCATAAGTTAAATTCTTTAATTATCTTCATCATCACCAATAGTTCATAATAAATAAAACCCGGATAATGTAAGGATAATACCAATTAAATAAGCAATCACTCTATAAGCTATAAATCGTCTATCAAATTGCATTTTATTAATTTTTTTTACATTTTTCTTGATTAATTTAGGCCTAAATGCTTTAACTAAACAATATGTAATCTCGAAATTGAGGAACATAACCACCATTCCTTCAATGACTAGCAAGAGAAGCACATAAATATTTACTGTGTGTTGCAAAAACTTATTGGTTATATTGGATAATGTTAATTTCGATATGCCAAACGAAGAAATCATTGTTAGACTAAAAACTTGGAATATGATAAAGATCACAAGCCTTATAATACTATTAACAAATTTATCAATCGATCTTAGAGATAATAATTCTTTAATTAATGTTAAACGAAAGAAATTTAAAAATTTTAAAGGTTGAATATTATCAAAACAGATAATCTGAAAAATGATGAGAAGAAATCCATATATAACAAGCAAAAGATCGTTATGAATCACCATCTTCATTATTCCTCTCATTTTTCTTCCGATGATACTCATCAATTTTAGCTAATTTTTTCCTCGCTGTTGACTCACTGTATCCATATCTACTCATGTATTGACTAACCCTTGCTTCACTTATATATGCACCTTTCATTATTGTAGACCTTTTATCTCTATTAAATTTATCTAAACTTGGTTTTGATAAACCAGAGGAATGCAACATAGCTCCAAAAGCATTACCCGCATTCTCTCCCGCAAAGTTACTAACACCCCTTTCGATTCCTTCAGAAATTCCTGCTTCAGCAATAGCCGCAGCTAGTTTTTTACTGTTCTCCTCAGAGGGATTGTCTGAATAATCTTTTAAAGCGCTCAAAACGTTATATGTACTAACAACATCACCTGCCTTAGAATAAGCCTTAAAATATTGTTCTAACCCTTGACGTATTTGCTCCTTATATTTATCAGGTATTCTATCACCAACTAGGTTAATCGAATAGACAACACCAGTAGCAATGATAGGGGTGGCAAGATAGATTCCTACAGCCGTGCAAGATACTTCTTCAATGCATACAGGAGTAGTGCCATCTTCATCTTCATACTTATACGGATTGTTCCTCTCAAAACTGTACCTGTTTAATTGCTGTGGATCATATACATCAGGTAAGAGATCATCCGGTTGAGTCCATTTAAAGATTTTATTAGGATCGTAATATCTTGCACCAAAATATTGCAATCCTGTACTGTCTACTTCTTTCCCTTCATAATCATACCTTTCATTCCCGCCTTCTTGTACTGCTCCAAAAGGGTCATAAACAGTTTCTTCAACAACATTCCCTGATTCATCAGTAACTAACGTCGTGCTTCCTAAATGGTCTGGATGATAGAATTTCTTACCTTCGCTGTCTTCTTTAGCTATTAAGTCATATTCGTCATAGTAGTAAACCTCGTCGTATGTACCGGAACTATTAATTATTCTGATGAATGATTCGTCTATGTAGAAAGTTGTTGTATTGCTTCCATCAGCATGGAATTCTACTTTAAGCAATCTGTTTCCGTCAGGATCATACCAGTATTTTTCCTTAATGGTATTATTAATGAATACTTCGGCTAACCGATTAAATCCGTCGTACACATACCTTTTATCTCCATTGGTGAGGAGGTTGCCGTTGGCATCATAGGTTAAAGCAATGTTTGTTTGGGTAGCAAAAGCAATTGGCATAAAAACTATCAACAATAATATACACGACCCGATAGCTATTTTATTATTCATGTTTTCACGTTATTGATAAACACTGAGACTGATTGATCACGCTTTTTGGTTGCGTCATATTTTCTCAAATATTGAGTGTTCTGTACCAATCTTTCTCTCGTCATGAATATAGATGCTTGAAAAACTGGTTATATAATCAATGTTATGTAGTCTGTATGTCAAAAACTAAGGCTTAAAATATTTCATAAGTTTGATATTATTAATTTTTTTAAATTTCTTAGTGATAATATTAAAGTAAATAAAGACCTCCCCTCCCTTACCTTCATCAATTATTAGATAATCAACTACAGATGATCTATCTCTTATTCTTGCTGAGAAGAAGGTGGTGATCTTAAATTGTAATATTGATCTAAGATTTTCCTCGAGATCCTTAAGATTTTTTTTATTACTAATAATCTCAGAGAAATAGTTAATAATATTTTTCAACATTCGTTTATTATTAACTCTAATCAGTAAATGAATACAATCATCATTGTATACTTCTTGGATAATAATCTTTGGTTTCATGATTTCACTTCATTTTTCAGATTTTGGTTTCCAATTTTTATTATGTGTTGGGTAATATCTTCCTTCCTTTGTTACATAGCCACCAACATCGTCACTATAACCTCCTCCAGACTCTGATTTTTTATTTATGGCTGCTCTCTGAGAACCACTTATAGGCCTCCAAATTAAAGAGCTTAATATTCGCCCGTCTGGAGTTATTCTTGTATGCCCACCTCCCGGATCTTGCCTGTCCCAATGTTGCTCAGTTCGGTCTGGTCTCCATGATCTACCATTTTTATCAACAGGGTTTCCTTCCCGGTCATATTTATACTTTTTCCCCCCTCTCTTCTGAGGTGGTGGGTCAACGAAGGGTGCTTCACCATTCCTAGGTAACTCATTATCTAACCAATCTTCTTTTCCATTATAATCTTTTCCGGTCAGACCAGGATAAGGATTATCAGTATTTATCTGTGCTTGATCAGTTGAGATTATGTGTCCAACGAGTGTAATGCCCAATAAGGTTAATCCTGTACCAATAATTAGTTCTGGAGTGAAAAAAGAGGCTAAAATTCCGATTATACCAATTGTCAATGGTTCACCATAATGCCCCTCCTTATCTTCATGCTTATACGGATTGTTCCTCTCAAATGCGTACCTGTTTAGTTGTTGTGGGTCATAAACATCTGGTAGTAATGTGTCTGGTTGTGTCCACCTTTTTGGTTTGCCTGGATCATAATATCTTGCTCCAAAGTATTGTAGTCCTGAAAAGTCTGTTTCTTTCCCTTCATAATCAAATCGTTGATCACCACCCTCTTGTACTGCTCCGTAAGGATCATAAACAGTTTCTTCAACAACATTCCCCTGTTCATCGGTAACCAAAGTCGTTGATCCTAGATGGTCTGGATGATAGAATTTCTTACCTTCGCTGTCTTCTTTAGCTATGAGGTCGTACTCATCGTAATAGTACACTTCGTCGTAGGTTCCTGAGCTGTTGATTATTCTGACGAATGAGTTACTAATATAATAAATTGTCGTATTAGAACCATCACCATGAAACTCCATCTTCTTCAACCGCTGCCCATCAGGATCATACCAGTACTTTTCCTTGATGCTGTTATTGATGAACACTTCTGCCAACCGGTTAAAACCGTCATAAACATACCTTTTATCTCCATTGGTGAGGAGGTTGCCGTTGGCATCATAAGTCAAAGCCACATTAGTCTGAGATGCCAAAGCTACAGGCATCAAAACTACTAATAACAACATACATGATCCAACAATTATTTTCTGATTCATGTTTTTGTGTTGTTAATAAACAAGCTCACGGAAGGCTTAATCAATAAAGGAGACAATGAAACATTCTCCCAAAGATTCAAAGTATTACCAATAGACCACCACTCCAAAGGACTGCCAGAAACAAAATAATTAAACAACCACCTTTGATTTCCAGAAACTACAAACTTGTCAAAAGTGCCAAGTTGTTGCGTGCCATTCAAACGAACAATATAGACCTGCTGATCAGAAAGTATGGGCACACCAGTAATCGCTGAACTGTTAATCCCCGCCTCTATAGCAATCCTTCCAGAAGACTCATTAGCAGAATCAGTAACATACCAAACAGCCAAAGAACCAGAAGAACTATTAACAGACTCCTTACCAAGAAAGCTTTTACAACTCAAATACACAGAAGACTGCTCATAGACTAACTGGTCAGAAGAAATCAACGTGCACGTATGACTCTGTGTTCCTTCACCACCAGAACAATTACGAGAAACACCCATCGTCGTATAATTCCAGTCATTAACACCAACAGCACAAACAGCATTCAAATCAGTAGCAAAAGTGATGGTAGGTGTGGAATCAGTGGTATTACAATAAGAGGACTTGTTAGTGTTCCATACAGTACAACCACCATCAGAAGTCAGATTAAAAAAGGAAAAGGCAGGAGGGGTTTCCAAAGCATAAATCTCCACAGCAGCAATACCAGCATTCTTCACATCCCAAGCATCCCAAGGACTGCCCCAAGGAGTAATGTCATTGCGAAATCGACCGCCAATCTGGTTGGATACAGCAGAATTAATCCCGCGAATATAGCCCTTATAATTTCCAGCGGGAGCAGAATTCATCCGAAAACTCACACAAACATCAGGGTGCAAGGAAAAGTTATATTCACAACTCACACTAAACGTTTTCAGTCCAGACCAGCAGGCACTCCCAGAACATAAATCATCAAAATCAACAGAAACAGCACAAGAACGACCCAGAGCATCAACATAAGGCAAAATACTAGGCTTACCGGTAGTACTATTGTACTGATGAATCCGAAAAGTAACGTTAGGGAGAGGAGAAGAAGACTCAGCAGCCTTAGTAAAATTAATACCAAACAAAATCTTATTGCTATTCACACCATTCAAAGAAGCATTATAACAACTAGCCCAAAACTCATCAAACCCCCCATCATCTCCAGATGCACCGCCATAATACACACCGGCAGCGATAGGAGGGGTATGATTAGCCACTAACTCCAAAGCAGTAACTGATGACAAAAACAGGGCAGCAACAAACAAATAAATGATTGATTTCATCGTGCCACCTCCGGAAAGGAAGCATCCCAATCAGAAAAGGACGGATTGGAATTCTTCTCCTTAACAGTTACAGTTCCATCCTCACAAACAGTATACTGCCGGCACGTAGAACCAGAACCACAACCAGTATACTCACCAAAATGAGCGCCATCAAATTTAGACTGGCAAGTAACAAGAACACAATGTGCCTGGTCTTCAGATACGCAAACCCAATCATCATCACCAATAACAATATCCTCCTTAGAAGAAGAAACAGTCAAAGACTTATCATAACAATTCTGGTTACCAGAAGCAACAAGCCGTTCTCCAATCCTTGTATAGGTGTACCAAGAGACAGTCTTAGAAGCTAAGTCCACACCATCAAATTGTTGTTCAAATTCCAAACGATAACCATCAGTAGAATTATCGTATACTTGGTATGAATAACAAGAGGCAGTGCTGCCGGAAACATTCAATACATCACCCTCACAAACCAAAGTATGCTCTTGCGTATCAAAAACAGGTGTGAGAACCATTTCAGGCTCACAAACAGTATCCTTAGTAACAACAAGCGTTGTGGCATAAACAATACCTACAACACCTAAAATGATGAGCATACCAATAATTTTTTTCATAGGAACCACCTCACGTTTGAACAATGATCACCTTCGAATTCGAATAATTCCCCCCAGTAACAGAAAAATTAACAGGGTAAGAACCACTGGAAGAATAATTATGTTCAGCATAAATCCTCAATGATTCTGAGATGCTAAGATTCAACGAATAATCATTAGTTGTATTACTCAGATCACCATAATCAAACACCCAAGAAACATTAGCAATAGGGTTAAGGAAGGGATTGTGCACAACAACTTCAAAAAGCCGGTACGTGCTAGAATTCAACAATTCAATCATTAAAGGAATATTAATATTATTCTCTCCAAGAGAATAGGCCATACTGGAAGAAATATTATCAAAAAAAGCATGCCCCTGAACAAAATAATAGCCCTGAACACCATAATCATACTCTACAAAAACCCTCAAAGACTCACCAGGAGAAAGAACCACGCCAGCAGTAGAAGAAATATTTATTCCATCACCCAAATCCAGAACCCAACGAACATCTGGCAGCTCATATTCGCCGGTATTGTTGATAATCATTTCAAAAACAGTATATGAGCCATCAGCATGCAACACCGTAATGTTTGATAATTCCAATGAGCGTAATAACACAATATCTGTGTAATTGCTTGGAGAATGAATCGGTATGGAAGCGTAAGAAAACGTTAAGTTCTCCCGATCAAAAAGAACATTCAACAGATTACCAATAATATCATAGGTATACCAAACCTCATATTCTGATGATGTAAACCCGGAATCATTCCTATCAACATACGTTAAACGATCAAGAGTATCATAATTCATAATGAATGTTCGCTCATTAGGTGTATCATTAACACTGACAATATTACCAACAGGATCATAAGCATAAGACAAATTCTGGATAATACCTGTCCTGATCCTAAACAATCGCAATGTATCAGCATAATAAGAATAATTAGAAACCAAACCATTATCATAATCCCTTAAGATTATCTTATTAAGGACATTAAATGTCGCATTATCAAGAACACCCTCCACCTCAGAAACCAACCCATGCTCATCATAAGTATAATTGATCATTTGCCCATCAGGAAGAATCTCTTGAGTAACCTTATCAAGAGCATTATACGAATAATTCGTGCTCAGCAAGGAATCATCAATGAGCTTATTCTCAGTTATTTTTCGCAAACGATTATCATAAACATAAGAAAGAGCATAAGTTGATGAAGCAACCATGTCCCGCGTTCCTTTCTTTCCAGAATCATAAGTGTAGAGTAAGGAATCATTAGTGGCATTCCTCTGCAATGGCCTAGCTAAAGGATCATAAGAGATAGAATTGAGTTGACCCCTATTATCCTCTTGCGATAACAAATTACCCTTAGCATCATATGTGTAGTTCCATTCTCCCATATCAGGATCATTCATGCCTGTTTTTCTCCCAAGAGTATCATAAGAAAAGAGGAACCCATTACCTAAAGCATCAGTGATGCCAACCATTTCACCAGCTTTAGAGTATGAATACGTCGTATTATATCCTGTCCCATCAAGTATCTCCGTAACAGCAATGATCTGCTCGAAAGCATCCAAATAATACTTTTTCTGATGATTATTCTCATCAGTAACAATGATCTTCCAATGATCAAAAACAATCGTTTTCTCTGAATCATCAGGATTTTTTGCCTGAACGATCCGCCCAAGAACATCATATGAATAACTTGTTTGATTAATGGAAAGGTCAGGTGTTGACAATGAGGAATTCCTGGAAACAAGGTATGGATTAGACTTGTTAACTAATTTACCAATAGTATTATAAAAATAATTAGTGACTGTTTGCTGCTCGTCAGTAACATTGACCTTTTGTTGGATTACTCGGCCAAAACCATCAATGAATTGGTATTGACTGACTTGATTTTGTGCATCAATCTTCGTATTGGTTACAGCTAATTCTGGAGCTTTCCCATCAAAAGAGTATGAATAAGAAACAGTTGGTGATGAAGTTGTATCATAAGGCTTAATGATTTTTTGTTTGCGCCAAAAGGTATCATACGAATAATTAGTAACAACACTGTTTGGATCAGTCATTGACAACAAATTACCCGTGCCAAGATCATAATAATTATCGACAGTATGATTTTTTGCATTCTTTATTCGGTCAACAAAGGTATGAGTGGCATCTCTCAGGCTATAAGTATAAGCGGTCTTGAAACCAAGCTCATCAGTCATTTCAACAAGGTTGCCATAAGAATCGTAATTGTACGTTTTTACAGGATTGGTACCTCCTGCAAAGTATTTTTCTTCATTAGTGACATCTCCCCTCAATGGAATAGACCCATAAGATTGATTATCATAAGAATACAAGGTCTCTCGAACCTTGGTAACATTTGTAGAATCAGCATACAGGACTGATTGTTGTAACGCATTAACAATCCATAAGCCAGAATTATTCAAGTAAGCATAATACCAGTACCGGTCATCATCACTCGTTGAAACATCTCCGAATTGGTGTTTTTCAAGAACATTACCAAAAGCATCATACGCATAACTCTCGCTTGCTACTTTAGGACTCGTTAGTGTACCTTCATAAAGGGAAGTGTTTTTTTGTAATAAGGTTATGATGTAATGGCTTTTACTTGTTTGTGCGAGCCAGCCATAACTATCCAGCTTATATGGCTGCTTTGTAGCATTTGTCGTGTTAGTCATGTATTCCCTGCTCATTAATGCCTCGTCCTGATAGAAATAATGATCAACAAATGAATTACCAGGACTTATCTCCTTGACTAAAGAGAATCCCCTAAATGATTTTGTGGAATAATTATAGATCCCACCATAATAAGAATAATTAGAAATGCTCAACGTCTTTTGAGAACCAGTGATTTCATTGTCTTGTGTGATGTTTGCTACAACATATAAATTAAAACCAATCCCCTGATCATTATAAGAGACAGTCTTACGATAACCTATCGTTGTATTGCCACCATAAGGTGTTGTGATTGTTTTCAGCAAGTAAGCATAATCTCTTTTAGCCCTCCAAGTTCCTGTTTGGTAATCATCATAATAAGAGGTTGATTTGATAATGTCCTCCTGACCATCACCATCAAGGTCAGCTATACGGACGCCAACATTGAAACCATTACTATCGACAAAGTATTCAGGAATAGTCCACTCATTATCCTGCACCCATCCAGAACCATTATTCAGGTAAACAACAGTTGAATTTCCCCCAACACCATATGCCTTGACAATATCTACCCGCTTATCTCCATTAATATCCATCAACCGAACACCAAGATCGGAACCATTAGCGAGAACAAAATCTATAGGGGGATAAAAAATAGTTTTATCCGTCCAATACCCAGAACCATTATTGATATAAGCCCTTCTATCACTCGGTGCTTTGCTTAGCAGTACATCAACGAACCCATCATTGTTTACATCAGTTAAACGAACACCATTATCAAGACCGGATGGCTCAGCCAGATCTACGGGAAAGTGCCAATAGGGGGTTTCCTCCTTAGCCCAGTTTGATCCGTTATTAATGAATATATCATTTACCCCGTTAAAAGCATCTATTATATCAATCAGGCCATCTCCATTCACATCAGCGAACTGAGCAAGAGCGTCTTTCAAGTTGATTGGGGGTGCCCAGCTAGAGATCAGATTAAAAGTTGACCCATTGTTAATATAGGTTTCCACATAAGAACTATCACCCCTGATGACATCAGATAGGCCATCGCCATTAACATCAATAACAAAAGTGCCAGTGAACTGATTATCATGAATAAAATAATGTGTAGAATTCCAAAGATTGTCTAATTGCCAGTCGCTCCATGTGTTTAACCAGGTTCTTCGAATATCATCACCCCCCACAATATAGATACCCTGCAAGATATCAACATACCCATCCCCATTCACATCAGCAAGTCGGAATCCAGTATCACCAACGGAGGGTGTTGCTTCAAAGATCGTAGGTGCTTTCAAATAATTGATATCATCCCAACCAGTTTCTGGATAGTAATAATCAAAGGTTATTGGGGGAATATTTGATATATTATCTTTCCCAAACACACTGATATTAATTAACAATGCAGGACCGATAGGATAGGGCCCAACATCATATCCTAAGGAATATCTTCTAACAATATGAGAATCTGCTGATATAGTGATATCTTTCAAAACTTGAAATTGAGTGATTACTGTTCCATCCTCAACATAGTCTCTAGTGCTAGATGCTTTTGAAAGCTCATAACTAAACTGAACCACCCTACTTTGATCATTATTGTATGTAATCTTATTTGGATAAACAGCGCTTGATTCTAGGGTAATAGGATTTTCGAGGTACGAATAATTAATTATATTTCCATAAGTATCATTTATTGTGTCAAGACTCCAGCGCCAGACATCTCCATTATTTGCATTGAGCATTTCTGAATCATTTGTATACCCAAAACGATACATTGTCCCATCATTTTTTTTAACAATCCAATATTGATTATTTTGGTTAAAACCTCCGGTTTTGTTCTCGATAAAATAATATTCTTCTCGTTTTGTGTAAAACCTGTTTTCATCAGAATTATATACTAATTCCTGTTGTTGACCGTCTATACTTAGAACATAATGTTTCCCATGATAAAACGCATTGTTTAATGGTGTTCTATTATCGACCAACTGGATATAAGAAGTGGTCAGGCTCCAACCATCAGCTAAAAACTCAGAACGCTGCTTAGAACTAAAACTGGAATACATCAAAGACAAGGAAGGAGCCAAGCCATTAGTTCCAGGAGGAACATCAAGAGAATAAGAATACGTTGCTGCACCAGTAAACAAATCATTTTTAACATTACTCGGCAAGCCCAAAGAATCAACACCCTGGACAGAAGGAGCATGAAGATAAGGCTCATAAGGAACAGAAGCAAAAACGAGTAGAGAGAATAAAGGTATGATTAATAATACTGAGAAAAAGAATGATACACTTATCAATTTTCGAAATTGACTCGTTCTACACCCCAAATGAAATATGCTTTTAACATTAAAAACTAACTCATATTTATATCTTGCGATTCTTATTACAAATAATATACGAAGAAAAATATAATCCGCAGAAAATGAGTGCGTTATACACACCACTCATTTTATGTTCAAAAACCACTACTTTTTTAAACAACCCCCTTTCCTTAAAATTGAAAAAGATGGCCGAACAAACGCATGCAGAGTTGGCTGCAAAGAATCAACGTGAGATTTCTGTTGCAGAGTTCTTCGAAAAGAACCGTCACTTGCTCGGCTTTGATAGTAAAAGAAAAGCATTGCTCACCGCAACAAAGGAAGCGGTTGATAACTCCCTTGATGCGTGCGAAGAGGCAAGGATTCTCCCAGAAATCATGGTAGAGATCATTGAGATGGGAGAGAGCCGGTTTCGCATTATAGTCGAGGACAACGGCCCGGGCATTGTGAAAAAACAGCTTCCAAACATCTTTGCAAAGCTTCTCTACGGCTCAAAATTCCACTCGCTAAAATCCACAAGGGGCCAGCAGGGAATCGGCATTAGTGCTGCTGCCATGTACGGCCAGTTGACAACGGGAAAGCCGATTAGGATCAAATCAAGGATTTCTCCAAAGCACGATACCAACTATGTCGAGCTCCATATCGATACAAAAAATAACAAGCCAGAGATTCTCGTCGATGAGGTGGTGCAGTGGAACAAGAACCATGGCACAAGGATCGAGCTTGATATCGAAGCAACATACCAAAAGGGGGCTCAATCTGTTGATGAATACTTAAAGCAGACATCGATTGCAAATCCTCATGTCACGATTGTGTACACGACGCCAAAAGCAGAGCAGTTCATCTTTGCAAGGGCGGTTGAGATATTGCCAAAAGATCCAAAGGAGATCAAGCCCCATCCATATGGTATTGAGCTAGGCCGCCTGATTAAGATGCTCAGGTCGACTGAATCAAGGACCCTCCAGGCATTTCTCACAAATGAATTTTCAAAGGTTGGGGCAAACACGGCAAGGGAGATTTGTGAGAATGCAGCTCTTCTGTCTAATATGAAGCCGGGTGATCTGGCAAGGGAGCAGGCAGAGCAGCTGATGAAAGGCATTGAAAAAACAAAGATCCAGAACCCCTCAACGGATTGTATCGTGCCAATTGGTGCAGAGCAGCTGGAAAAAGGCTTGAGAAAGGAAATAAACGCTGAGTATTACTTCGCAACCACAAGGCCCGCTTCTGTCTATAGCGGCAATCCGTTTCAGATCGAAGTTGGCTGTGCATATGGCGGAGAGCTCACCAGCGATGACAGCATGCGCATCCTGAGATTCGCGAATCGTGTCCCCCTGCTCTTTCAGCAAAGCGCTTGCGCTGTCTATAAGGCAGTGCTGGAGACAAGCTGGCGTTCTTATGGTCTGCAGCAGAGCAGGGGCGCCCTTCCTCAAGGTCCAGTCATGATCGCTGTCCATATGTCTTCTGTCTGGGTGCCTTTTACTTCAGAATCAAAAGAGGCCATAGCCCATTATCCAGAGATACTCAAAGAGCTCAAGCTTGCCCTGCAGGAGTGCGGCAGAAATTTGGCAAGATATGTTGGAAAGAAAAGGCGCATCGGTGCAGAGCTCAAGAAGCGGGGCTACATAGAAAAATACTTGAAGCATGTGTCAGAATCTCTCCAGGAACTCATCGGCTTTAAGGATGCTGACAAGGATGCGCTGGAAAGCGAGCTAAAGGAGCTCTTAGAGCAGCAGCGCGGCGAGTTGGAGGATGTCAGTTTCAATCCCGAAAAGAATGAGGAGTATGATGAGGAGTTTGCCAGGATCGGTGAGGAGTCTGATGAAGAACAGCTTGATGATGCAGAAGACTTCCCCGATGATTCTCCAAAGAAGAAATCGGATAAGCAAAAAACGTTAGAATGAGCAAGAAACTAGACAAGCAGGATGAAGAAATTATAGGGAAGTTGGTTGGCATTGCGAAAAGCAATGTCTATGAAATGATCAAGAACAAAAAAAAGCCCCTTCTCAAGATGCCGCTAAGATCATTGTCCAATGTGCATTATGATGAGACCAATGGCTACTTTGAATTGACAGACAAATTCAAGGAAAGAACGCTCACAGCTGCGACGATAAAGACCTTTGCCCAGACCCTCCGGATGATGACTCTTTCAAAAAGCCTCATTGAAGATGATGATATCGCAACAAAGAGGGAGGCGTATTATGTCTCCAAGAATTGGGGTGAGGCTGCATTCCATGAGCAGCCAGAGTCCGACACGGTAATGGATGACATTGAAGCAATGATGATGGTCAACCGTGAGCAGATTGGATTTATTCCTGAAGAAAAAGGCGGCGAAGTAGCAGGCGCTTTGGTCGTGGTCGACCGTGATCCAAACACGAATGAGCAGCTCAAGATTGATTGCACGAAGATGGGCTCTGGCGCATATTCTATACCGATCTCTTGCGAGCATCTCAAATTCGAGACAAAGGCAAAATTCATCTTGGCAATCGAGACAGCAGGTATGTTCCAGCGCCTCGTCAAGCATGGGTATTTTGCGAAGGCAAACTGCATCCTTGTCTCCATGGGTGGTGTCCCGACACGGGCCTGCCGAAGATTCGTCAGGAAGCTGAGTGATGACAAGAAGCTGCCGGTGTATGTGTTTGTTGATAATGATCCCTATGGCCACTTCAATATCTATCGAACGCTCAAAGTTGGTTCAGGCAATGCAGCCCACATCAATAAGTATTTTTGTGTCCCCAACGCCCGCCTGCTTGGGGTGACCCCTCAGGATGTGATTGACTATAAGCTTCCCACTCATCCATTGAAAGATGTTGACATCAAGCGGGCAAGGGATGCCCTGAAGAATGATCCGTTTGTCAAGCGCCACAAGGAATGGCAAAAAGCGATTAATCAGATGATCCAGATGAAGGTGAGGGCAGAGCAGCAGGCACTCGCCGCATGGGGCCTCAACTATGTCATGGAAAAATATCTGCCGGATAAATTGAAGAATACAGATAAGTTCTTGCCTTGACTTCTGAGATAATGACTCAAGATACTGGCTTATGAGGCAATCATTCCAATGATCTCCTCCTGGCTCATCTTCTTGTTAAAAAACACCATATTTGACACGTGTTCATCCACCTGCCCTCCTGCTGTTCCAACAACCGCTCCAGTAAGTGAGAAGGTCGGCCCCCGATACACCCCTGCAGCAATAACCTGTCCATCAAAGTATAATTCTTGTTTCTCACCAGCTTTGAACGTATACGCGATATTGTGTGCCTGTCCATCGCTAAAGGGAATGATCATGGATTCCATGACGGGAAGACCTGCTTCAAGGGTGCGTTTCTGGTTTTTGTAATGGATGCCAAGGCCCTCGACCTTTGTTGAGGAAAAGAGTGTGATGGTATCGATGAATGGAGGGATGGATTCTGCCTGTATCCAGAACATCACTGTGCCTTCTTCTGGTGATGGAAGGTCGGGGATTGGGCCAGGTGGTGCTTTGTTCAGCCGAAGGCCAAACCCTTCCGTATCTGTTCCTTTTTCAAATATGATCTCTTCATCCTGGTTTTTTTGTGGAGTTCCCTCATTCTGTTCAGGGAGTGTGCCTTGTGGCGTGGGAATTGGGATAGGCTCTGAGAGCGCTGCTCTTTTTTCTTCAAGGTTTTCTATTGATGAGGTGAGGCGGCGTTGCTCGCCAACAAGCCAGATGGTTCCAAGAAGGAGGAAAGTGCAGATGAGGGCTAGGGGGATATATTGTTTCATGGGAGCTCCAATTCCGCGATGACTGGGAGATGGTCTGATAGTTTCACATGAAGGACTTTTGCTCGTACACATCTGATCGAGTGTGAATGCAGGATCATATCATACTCATAATGTGGGTTCCAGGAGAAAAAGGTTCCTTTTTTGGGGTCTGCAATCTTCAGTTTTGCATGCGAAAGGAATGAGATCATCTCTTTATTTTTCGGACCGGTGTTAAAATCTCCGATGACGAGGGTTGGGTGTGTATGGCGCCGCACGCACTTTGCAAGAAGCAAGAGCTGTTGTATGCGCACTTTTGTGTTTATGCTGAGGTGGACAACGATCACTGAAACTTTTCTCTGCTTAATGTGGACGGTGGCAGAGACTGCTGATCTGGGACCTGGCCACCCAGGCAAGACAAGCTCTTCTGCTCCAGAGAGAGGATATCTGCTGTAGACCATGTTATCTAGGGAAAAAAATGGTGTTTTGATGCTCGAGCCAATCTTTTTGTTGTACAGTGGTAAATGTCCCTCGAGATACTCTGATTGGTTTTGGTAGCCTGTCCTCATGCTTCCAGTGTCGCATTCCTGTACGCCGAGGATATCAGGTTTTTCTTTGGCAATGTGTTCGCCCACCCGCTTGATGATCTTTTCTTTTCCGGAAGGAAAAAGGTATTTGTATGCATAAAGGGAGTACTGAAGGATGCCTTTTGTTGTCCCAATGCCAGCTTCAATGTTCCACGTCATCACTTTCATGCGCATACCATTCAATGAAAACTGGAGAAATTTAAAGGTATCGGAGATGGAGCATTACCAAAGAAGCAAGTGATCACTAAAAAAATAACATTGTCGCAGACGCGATGTATCATCTCTAGCTTTTCGCAGAAAAGCGGTCTGCTGACAGTAATGTTGTTTTTTTAGTACAATGGAAGATTAGAGAAACAACACTCTCCTGCTTGTTACAGGTCCGAAAGTGATCGGAAATAACGACTCTTCCAAACCTTCATCTCCGCTCGGCTTCGCTCACGGATCCGAAGGGATTCGAACCCTCGACCTACTGCTCTCCCCGGATCTTCATAGAAGGCAGTCGCTCTATCCAAGCTGAGCTACGGATCCTTGGGTATTGTGGAACACGGTATCTTTAAAAAAGTAACGCCCGAAGACCACGTGTGCTCCGCAGTAACATATGTCACTTCACTGTACACACCCAAAGACCACGAAGTCTTCTAGAGTAATGTTTTTAAAGGGTCTTGGATTAGTGTCTGACGGTGCAGAGGTACCCAAGCGGCCTAAGGGGAGCGGCTGCAACCCGCTTATTCGGGAGTTCGAATCTCCCCCTCTGCTTATCACAATGGCAAAAATTCTGATTAGACCAAAAAGAGTGGCGGATGGAAGAACTGTCCAGGAGGAAAAATTCTTCTACGTGGCAGACCCCTCAAAGGAGTACCACTGCTGTGATGGAAAGGTAGAAGCAGCAGACCTAAAAAAGCCAAAGCTCACAACAAACAAAGGCATCGAGCTCTTTTGCATCGATACCTCTTTCATCGACGAATACAAGCACATGAAAAGGTCCCCTCAGATGGTCCCTTTAAAGGACATTGGTCCGATCATTGCCTACACGGGGATCATTAAAGACTCAAAGGTTCTCGATGCCGGTGCTGGATCAGGGGGAATCTGCACTCTCCTCGCAAAGATCGCTAAAAAGGTGTATTCCTACGAGATACGAGATGATTTCCATGCCCTGGTAAAGAACAACATCAGGGAGCTAGGGCTAAAAAACATCACCCTCAAGAAGCAGGATGTCTATCAAGGCATAAAGGAAAAAGACCTTGATGTCATCATTTTTGATCTCCCAGAGCCCTGGAAAGCTATTCCTCATGCAAATAAGGCCCTAAAAACAGGAGGTTTCCTTGTCATATACTCTCCTTCAATCCCCCAGATCATGGATGCAATGACAGCGATCGCAAAAGAGCCTGGCTTGATCCCCCAAAGGACAATCGAGGTGATAGAGCGGGACTGGGAGATCACCGACAGGAAGGTTCGTCCAAGATCAGCTCAGATTGCTCATTCAGGTTTTCTGATATTTGCCAGGAAAATAGCAGGTGATTGAGTCGCCAAATCATTATAAACAATCAAACGCCAACTAATTCTCATGTATAGGAAAATCGTCGGTCACTTAAGGGGCCAGATAGGAAAAGCTGCTGTTGCCTGGGTGATGCCGCCAGGAGATAGGACTATTGAAGTTGGAATGCCAAGGGACAGGACAAGGACAGGCATGTTGGCAGAAGTGACAAGGCAATACCTGGTTATTACAAGGGAGGGCGAGCCCTGGTGTCAGGACTCAGCCAGGATTTCCCTCGATTACCTTGTCATGCTTGGCATCTGGTCAGTTGACGAGCAGATGATGGGGGAAAAACTCCTTGGGGGGACAAAATACAAGACCCGGTTTGATGTGTCCGTGGGAGATTCTTCTGAGGAGCTATATGTTGGCGGTTTTCAGGTGAGTAAAGGCCCATCCTTTGCCTTGTTTTCTCCAGGACTGCTCGATCCATACCATTGTATCTTTGATGCATTGGTTTTCGCGAGTGAGGATATTGTTGGCGAAAGGGAAAAGTTAGAAGAAAGAGAAGTGGCACGGGCCATCGATGCTGCATTGAGGGGTGCAGAACGCGGAATGGCTCATGACGTGGTAAATTTACGTTGAGAGGATGTCTCAAAAGGTCAACTCTTTTTCTTGGCAAGAATCCCTGTATTTGTTGGAATAGTGGTATGGGGGCACAATAAAATATATAAATTTCAATTTCTATAACAACTAAGGGGTTATGTCTCTTGATTTTCCAGATTTATCCAAAGGATATATCGGCAGGGAGTGTGTCGTGTTCATGTCCCCAAATGATGAGCTAAGGATGAGGAGTCCATCACTTGTTGTCGAATATAATCAGGGCAGGATTGCTGCAGTTGAGGAGAAACTGTTGCAGATGCAGTATTTGGAAGAGAGAAGGTCTGGCTTTCGCTCATTCCAGCAGGTGTGGATCCCTTTTGATGAGATAGGGTGTCTCTTCTTGTTTCGTCCGGGCAATCATTCCCGCGTCCCCTGCACTGAAAGCTGGTATACCTTAAAGATGCCTCACATTGTCAATGGAGCGTTGGTTCTAGATGGCCATGGCAGGCCGATCCCTTATAGCATCGGCGGACTTAAAGTGGCAGATGATGAGTATATCGTCCTTCATGATCCAATAACTGCACCGCTGGAGAGCCCGATGGAGATGGCCGTTTTGAGGAGAGATATTATCATGGATGTTATGGGGGTAGTACCATGCCTTCGTGAAAAGATCCTTGAGGATGAGGGTGATGATGGCATTGTGTTTTTGATGTAGTCAGTGTTCTCTTAATGGATATAGATAGTTTAAATGGATATAGATAGTTTATCAGCAAAATCCTAAAAAACCTTTGCTCATTCTCAATCGGCATGTTTGGCCTTCGCATGATAGAATTGTTCCCTTATGAACAGAGGACTGTTGATATCCTCGTAACGATTGTTGATGATGTACGAAAAGTGCAGGTGGGAAGGATCCCCATACTGCGCTATCAGGGGATTGTCCTTGGCCTGGAAAAAGGAAACTTTGTCGTTGATACCGGACAAGAAGTAACTGAAGTCGACACTGAAAGGATATGCATGATCGGTGACAGGATACTAGGATGTCATCCCTTGTTTGCCCGGGAATACTGGAAGAGTGTTCCTGGAATGATTTCCTATCACCTTGATGAGTGCCTCACCCTGGGGAGTTCGCCCGTCAGGGCTGTTGTTGGGGGCAATCAGTGGTATGCCAGTGAATGCTTTGATTTCCTCCAGCAGGCCTGGATGCATGATGGCCAGCTCAAACGATACAAGACTCTCGCTGTGAGGAGCGACCTTATCCGTCAGGTCCACCACCCCGAGAGAGTATACAGAACAGGTTCAGGACCGGATATTATTATCCCGTTTCCAAGGAGGAATCATGAAGAGTGAAATTCGCATTATCGGTTTTGATGACTGCCCGTTTGATAAGTTCAATGATAAGGAAGTAAAGATTATTGGCACTATCTTTCGTGGGGGAAAGTCTCTTGATGGTGTTGTCTCAACAATTATCGCGATTGATGGCATTGACGCAACAGAAAAACTATCCTCTCTTATCCAAACCACAAAATTTCGCCCCCAGCTCCAGGCAATCCTGCTTGATGGTATCACCATGGGCGGCTTTAATGTCATCGACATCCATGTCCTGGCAAAAACCACCAATTTGCCAGTTATTGTGGTAATGAGAAACCTCCCGGATTTTCAAAAAATAAAAAATGCCCTCACCAAGCTTGAGATGAATGATCGCTTTGCCCTGATGGAAAAAGCAGGAATCCCAATAAAACACAATAACATCTATTTCCAATGTGCTGCAATAAGCAAAGATGAAGCAAAGGCCATCCTCTCCCTCACAACGATTCATGCTGATATCCCAGAGCCGATTAGGATTGCCCACCTCATCGCAGCAGGTATCACGAAAGGCGAGTCGAGCGGGGATGCGTGAGGCCAAAATATGCTTTCACCCAAAACTTTATCCAGGCTCAATTTTCTCGGCAAGAAACCGTTGTGTTCTCTCATCCCTTGGATGAAGAAACAGTTCCTTCCCGTCTCTCTCAATAATCATTCCCCCTTCCATATATGCAAATGATGTGCCAATCTTTTGTGCAAAGGAGAGGTTATGGGTGATAATAAGCATGGTCATTCCTTCTTGTGCAAGATTGGAGACGATGGCGAGAACCTCTCCTATCATCTGTGGATCAAGTGAGGAGGTGATCTCATCCAATAGCAATAGTTTCGGTTGCATGATAAGAGCCCGTGCAAGAGCAACACGCTGTTTTTGTCCAGAGCTCAGCTGGTGGGGATAATGATTGATCTTATCTTGCAGTCTGACTTTAAGGAGGATGTCGAGAGTATCACGATATACTTCTGATTTTTCTCTTTTTTGCACCAGTTGTGGTGCAAGCATGATATTATCAAGAACGCGGAGATGGTCCCATAGGTAATGCTCTTGGAATACCAGTCCAATAGATCTCTCTTTGAATATCAGATTGCCGGAATCATGCTTTTCAATTCCGGCAATGCACCGAAGGAGGGTTGTTTTGCCGCTGCCAGAAGGGCCAAGGAGAACAGCAACTTCCCCTTCCTCAACGGCAAAATTAACATTTTTGAGGACAGTGTTATTTCCAAATGTTTTACAAAGTTGCTTTATTTCTAGCATGTTCCCACCGTTGCAAGAGAAGGCTTAAAGGTAAGATAATGATGAGATAGAGGACTCCTATGACCGTATAAACCTCGAGTGGCCTATATGTTTGGCTGATGATGTTTTGGCCCTGGAAGAAGAGTTCATTGACAGTTATGAATGATGCAAGTGAGGTCGTTTTGATAGTATCGATATACCTTCCTGCAAGGGGGGGCAAAATAACTTTGAGGGACAGGGGGACAATGATATGCCAGAAGGTTTGTACGCTGCTCAATTTCAGCACATGAGCTGCTTCTATCTGTCCTTTATGGATGCTCACAAAACCTGCTCGGAAGATTTCAGCGCTAAATGCGCCAAGGTAGAGTGAAAGCGCAATAACAGAAACAACAAAGGGTGATACCATCCTGTTGAAATAGAGGGGGAGAAAATAGAAAAACCAGATCAGTAGCACGACGACAGGCAGATCTCTGAATATCTCGATGAATACAGAAGAGGTAAGAGAAAGTGGTCTCAATGGGGATATCTTCATGATGGCAAGGATAATGCCAAGTGCTGTTCCGAGTAGTATGACGAGGAATGTAAGGGAGAGCATAACGATGCATCCATAGAGTAACGCTTTATAATGAAAAAAAAGGAAAGAAAAATTCCAGTGATACGCCATCTTCTCTTCGCTCCTCTAGGAAAAGACTGGGGAGTATGTCCTCTCTTCAATGAACCACCCGGGAGCGTTGTATCTTTTCATCGTGGCTTTGGTATATCCCGTAACTTCCAAGTAGTCTAGAGCGTTGTCCAGAAAATTGAGAAGGTCCAGGTCGCCTTGCCGAACGGCCCATGTTGAGGAGATGGCATCGAGGGGATCTCCGTCAAAGATCATGGCAATGTCCCCTTGCTGTTTGATATATGCTTCTGCGTCATGATATGAGACATATGCAAGATCTGCATTGTTGTTTGAGACAGCAACCATTGTCATTGCCATGTCTAAAGTTGGGGGAAGGACGATGAGTTGTGCTTTGGGAAACAGCTTTATCGCATTCGTATGCCCATATGATCCTTGGACGACAGCGATCCGGACGCTCTCCTGATTGATATCATCGAGCGTAGGGAATCTGGAATCGTCCGCCCGCATCGCAAGCGTGTTTGTCGTATAAAGGAATGGCCTGGTAAAAGCAACGCTGGTCGAGCGTTCAATGGAAGGGAATATCCCTGTCATGGCAACATCACACCTTCCAACGGCAAGGTCTGCAGGGAATGTAGACCAGGTCGACTCCACAAAGTCCACTTTGATATGTGCCTGGCTCATCGCTTCATTGAATATGTCAACAAAGAACCCTGATAACTCCTCAGTCGTTGAATTCTTGACAAGGGCTGGTGGCCATGGGGTGTAGCATGCGTTGATGTGTCTTTGGTCAAGTATCTGTTGGAATGAGTTTTCCTCCTCCTGGGTTGCTGGTCTCAGGGCAAAGAGACTGATGAGTGAGATTACTACAGCAAGGACTACAAGGACGTTCATTATCGCAATTTTTTTCATGATGACCTCCGATTATCTATAGGGTGGTAACAATTCTTTGTTTTTAATAATCACCTCCCCCCTACTAGGGTACCAATAAGAAAAATTCAAATACTAAAGCCTTTTTTTGGTTGTGTGGACACAAAAGTACTGGAGAACATCGGCCTCACAGGCGGAGAAGTCAGGGTATATCTTGCGCTCATCAGGCTTGGGCCATCAACAACAGGACCGATTACTGATAAGTCAAAGGTAGCATCTTCTAAGATTTACCATCTTCTAGAGCGGCTTCTCCAGAAGGGTTTAATCTCTTATATCATCAAGGATAAGACACGGTATTATCAGGCGGAGGACCCTGCGAAGATAAGGGGGTATATGAAGAAAAAAGAGGCGCAACTCCAAGAGCAAAAACAGGCAATGGATATCCTCATTCCACAGCTCCAGTTTCAAAAACAAGGGGAGCAGGAAAAAAGCGATGCGCAGATTTACAAGGGGTTCTTGGGGATCCAGGCAATAGCAGATCATATGTATGAAACTCTCAGGGAGGGTGATACCTTCTACAACATAGGCATCCCTTCATTCCAGGAAGAAAAATATCATGAGTACTGGCACGAAGACCATAAAAAAAGGGTGAAGGGAAGGATCAAATGCAAGATGCTCTTCAACAAGGATGCGCCAAAGGAGGTTCTCGATAATAGGAACAAGTATTGGGGATGCGATGCGAGGTATATGCCATTTTCCATCAAGACCCCTTCCTGGATCCTGATGTACAAGGATGTCTCTGTCATCATTCTCCAGAGCAATGAACCCATGGCAATCGAGATCAAGAATAGGCAGATCACCAATTCCTTTAAGCAGTATTTTGATGCATTTTGGAAATTGACGAAGAAAGAGACTTGAATAGTCCCAAGCTATCAGCTATAAAACCTCTTCCCCGACTTTTTCTGTTCCCGATCCAGCCGGCTTCCCTCTTTATTGATCCGTGGCCGGTGGCTTGTTTCATCCCGTCGAAGAGAGATAGAAAGGTCTTCTAGGAAATTATTCATCCCTTCTTCCATAGAATAAGGGCCTTCCATTCTTCCATGCAAAGCAGGCTGCCCCTCGCCAACGAGAAGGTCGGTGGAAAAATGGTCTAAGAACACAAGATCATGGTCAACAATGATCGCCGCCGTCCCTTTTTGTTCCATGAAATCCCTGATGATCTTTGCAATCTCCAGGCGCTGCTCAACGTCTAGATACGCGGAAGGCTCATCCATGAGGTAGAGTGAGGCATCCTTTGCCAGGCAAAGGGCAATGGCAACCTTCTGTAATTCTCCTCCAGATAGTTGGTTTACCTGTTTGAAATACAAATGGTCGAGCCGGAGTGGATCAATCAGCTGCGATTTGTATTTCCCAACAACCGGTTCCACGACTGCCTGCACGAGCTCTGTCGAGGAATTGTCAAGGTATTGTGGTTTGTAGGCAACCTTCACCTTGGTGGATACACTGCCCGTGTCTGGTGCCAGCGCCCCGGCAAGGATCTTCACAAATGTCGTTTTTCCAATCCCATTTTCTCCAAGCACTCCAATGATCCTGCCCCGGCTGATTTTTCCAGACGGTGCATGAAGAGAAAACTTTCCAAGTGTCTTTACTATATCCTCCCAGGAGATGATCACATCATCCTCTGGCCGTTGTTTTTTTGCTATTTTTTCGAACTTGATCTCATGGTCGCGAAAGCGCATGTTCTCTTCGCGGAGAAATCCTGATAAGTACACATTAATCCCCACTCTGCTTGTTTTTGGGCCAGACACAATGCCATATGCCCCAGCCTGGCCATAAAGCAGGTGTACAAGATCAGTCATATAATCCAGGATCACAAGATCGTGCTCAACGACAAGGACTGATGTATCCGAAGTGGCAAGGTTCCGGATAAACCTGGATACGAGTATCCTTTGCTTGATGTCAAGGAAGCTTGTCGGCTCGTCAAAGATGTACACATTTGCTTTTTTAAGGACAGTCGCAGCGATTGCTACTCTTTGGAGCTCGCCGCCAGAGAGCGTCTCGATTTCATTCTCCAGGAATATTGAGAGGTCAAGGTCTTTTATTATTGAGGGAAGCACTCTTCTCTCATCAACTGATTTCAGGAGCTCCAGGACAGTGCCTTTTGTCGTTTTCGGGATCAATTCAACCTGCTGGGGCTTGTATGAAACAACAATCTCCCCTGCCCGCAGCTTTTCAAAATAATATTGTGCTTCTGTCCCCTTAAAATATGATATGAGGTCCTGGAAATCGAATGTATATCCCTCGACTTTGCCAAAATTTGGTGTGATCATGCCGGCAAGGAGCTTTATTGCTGTAGACTTTCCAATCCCATTCCTTCCTATAAGGCCAACAACTTTTCCAAATGCAGGGACAGGAAGATTAAACAGCATAAACCCATCTGCTCCATACCGAATAATCGGATCCTTGATGAGCATTTCTGGAAGATTAATAATATGAATAGCTCCAAAAGGGCATCGTTTTGGGCAAATGCCGCATCCTGTGCAAAGGTTCTCATTGATGAATGCTCGTCCGTCGCTTCCTTCAATGATGCACTCTGCACCGGTCCGATTGACAGGGCAGAGCCTCTTGCAGAGATAATTCCCGCACTTGTCTGGAAAGCACTTGTCCTTTTCTACTACTGCTATGCGTTTGCCCATAAAAGAAAAAACCTTTGCTCATTTAAAATACTTACTTCCACCCTCTCAGCTTCATCACTTCCCCGACGCGGTGGATCTCTATCAGGTTGGTATGGCCTGCATCAAGGGTCTCAATGCCAGCAGTGAGGACAACGACATCCTCTTGGTTAATGAGTCCCTTTGAAAGGCAGCTCTCCAGCGCATTGTCAATGATCTGGTGGGTATGGCGGACTTTATGTGAAAAGCAAAGTGGGATCACTCCCCAATCAAGCATCAGCTGGTTGCGGACAAGTGGGTCATGGGTGACAGCGATGACTTGTTTTCTTGGACGAAACCGCACAAGCATGCGTGCAGAAAACCCTGAGGTGGTCGTGGTGATAATCTTTGTGACAAATTCATTCAGGCTGAGCTGGTATGCTGCATGGCTGATAGATTGGGAGATTGATGCGCCAACATCGCTGATAGAGTGTCTGACAAGTTTTTCCATCCGAAGGGCGATCTTTGTCATCACCTGCACTGCTTGGGAAGGATACTCACCGATAGCAGACTCGCCGGAGAGCATGATTGCATCAGTCCCGTCAAGGATGGCATTCGCAACATCGCTCGTCTCTGCTCTCGTTGGCCTCGGGTTCTTGATCATGGATTCGAGCATTTGCGTTGCCGTAATGACCGGCTTTCCCATCTTGTTGCAGAGGCGGATGATATATTTCTGGATGAAGGGCACTTCTTCTGGGGCAAGTTCTACCCCAAGATCTCCTCTGGCGATCATGATCCCATCACTCTCCTGGATGATGTCCATGATATTTTCAACAGATTCTCTCGTCTCGATCTTTGCGATGACGAGGCATTGGGAATCGCCGATGATCTTTCGTACTGCAGTGATATCCTCTTTCTGTTTCACAAAAGAGACAGCGATAAATTCGAGCTTGTGTTCACACGCAAAGAGGATGTCCTCCTTATCATGCTTTGAAGGGAAGGGAATAACGAGATTCCCGCCAGGGATAGTCACTTTCTTGTTGTTATTGAGCGTTCCAGAGTTTTTTGTTGTGCAGATGACCACATCATTCTCTACGGCATCAACACCCAATTCGATGAGGCCATCATCTAGCAGGATTCTTGATCCTGAAGAAACAGCTTCATGGACGTTCCTGTAATCAATGAGCAGGCACCCAACCTTTTCTTTTCCGCAGAGTTTTACGCGGTCGCCAGCTGATAAGAAAACGGGCCGCTCGATTTCCTTGATCCTGATTTCTGGTCCTTTAAGGTCTGCAATGATTGGGATTGAATCGTTTATTCCCCTCAAAAGATTGATTGTCTCTTTATGGTATTCATGGCTCCCATGGCTCATGTTGATTCGTGCAACATCCATTCCTGCTTTGATCATATCTTTGATGACTGCTGGTTTTCGAGAACAAGGGCCCAATGTGCAGACGATTTTCGTCTTTTTCATAGGTATTCTTTGGGACATATCACATTATTAAATGTTTCGCAAAATCTCGAATTTCGTAAAGGGATAATGGTGAGTGGATTGAAACGTTTTTATACTCAATGATACTTTTAGCTTCATGGCAAAATGTTCTCTTTGTAATCAGGGAATCGAGACGACGTTCCTGGGCAAGGCTCTTGGCACCACAATCAGGAAAAGTGGAAAGGTGTATAAAGTGTGCAGCCAGTGCCAAAAGAAATTTTCTCACGAAGATTTGCTGGAGAAACTTTAAATACTGTCAGATATTCTTTTTTTTCATGCCCCTGTAGTATGCAAAAAATGAGATATTTTTCGCAACAGGTGCTCAGAAGAGCTCGCCCCTGTAGCATAGGAGCTATTGCGTCTGCCTCGTATCAATCTGGGCTGAAGGAAAGCAGAAGGTCGGGAGTGCAACTCTCCCCAGGGGCTTAATTTTTCTCTGTGCTCAAATATCTTTTTCTATAATTAGATAAGGTAGAAAGGCATTCTTCATGTCATAGCACTCCTAAAAAGTAAGGTGTGCAGAACAAAAAAATTTTGTGAATCGCTCAACAAAGAGCGACACACAACTTTACTTCTTTTTCTTAGCTGCTTTTTTCTTTGTTGTCTTCTTTTTTGCAGCTGCTTTCTTTACCACTTTTTTCTTGGTGGCTTTTTTCTTTGCTTTTGCCATGAATCATTTCACCTCTGTTTTATGATAAGGTAAAATTATTTTAATCATTTATATCCTTTTCGTTTTTCTTGCGATAAGAAACCAAAAGATAAATGCGCCAACAGCATATGTTAAGATGATGAACAGGATCCACACATACTTTTTATAGCGGATCATCTTGATGTGCGATGCTTCATACAGGATGTACACCCAGAAGATGGTGAGGAAAATAAGGACGACAAATGAGACATATGAAGAGAAGTAATTATTTTCTGCAAGGCCAAGAGCATGCATCTCTATCGTTGAATAGATCCTCAAAGGGACAGTTTCTGTTGTTGTGTATTCCTCATTGAATGCATCCTTATAGGAAAGTTTCAAAGAAAGATCGACTGTTTTTTGCAGATTTCCTTTTGTCTTGATGGTATAGGTGATTGTTTCAAAATCATCACTCTCAAGGTTTCCTATGTATGTGCTCCGTGGGCCGATCACCTCATACCCTTCTGTATCTTCGAGGGTGAGGGCAAGGAACCTCATGGTGGAGGTGCCGGTGTTGGAGATGCTCAAGACAATCTCCCCTTTAGTATTTTCCGTGAAGGTGTCAAATTGCTCCAACGTGAAGAAATACTGGGGTGGATCAAAGATGACTAAGGCGGTGTTTCTTGTTTTGGTAAAATTTCTCCCGGAGCTATCTTGGTAGGTGATGGTAAAGGGCAATTGATAGACATTTGATGCAGCATCTGGCTCGATGAGGAAGGAAAGGCTGGCATCCTTTGTTTCTCCAGGGAGCACCTTGTTGATGATGACCTCATTGCTTGTCCCTTCTGTTGCAAGCGGCAGCCCAGTAAGGTCGAAGGTGATAAGCACATTGCGGACAAGGGAATCCTCATCGTTCTTTAATGTAAGGGTGTACTTTCCGTTCTTCCCGGGTATAAGCTCATCAGATGTGACATGGTCCACAACAAGGTTCTCTTGAAGGGTTCGAACATCAATAAGGTAAGGGTCTGGTTCGATCCATGCTTTGATGCCGCCGTAAGTATAATGAAGCTTTAGTTCATTCCATCCTTCTATTGCTTGAGGGTCAACTTTCAGTCGATACGTGATGATTTTTGCTTTTTTATCGATCTGTCTGCCGTTCAGGGACCCAATCACCTGGACTGCTTCTACAGGATTGTTCAGGGTGAAGGGAAACTCGGGAAGTAATTCGACCTGGATATCATCGACTTTGCTCGTCCCTTTATTCTCGACGGAGAATCGCACTTCTACATAATCTCCAGGTTCGACTGGGTGGGGCTCTTGGTTGACCACTTCGACGGTAATGTCAACACTCCTCATCTTCCCCGCATCATTGCTGGCAGCAATCATCAGGCTGGCCAAGAGCAATGCGATCAATAACAGGTTCTTTTTCATCACGTTTATCTTTTCATCATGTTTGTTTATAGCTTTTTTACAATGTTCCCATCCTTGAGGAATGCAATCCTCTCAGCTTTCTTGGCGAGGTTGTCATCATGGGTGACCATGACAACGGTCATATGCCTTTTTTTATGGAGTTCATCGATCATTTCGAGGATTTGTTTCCCCGTGTTGCTGTCCAGGTTCCCGGTTGGCTCATCTGCAAGCAGCACTTGCGGTTCGTTTGCAAGTGCCCTGGCAATGGCAACTCGCTGTCGTTGCCCCCCGGAAAGCTCCCCTGGCTTGTGGGTGAGCCGGTCACCAAGGCCAACACTCTTCAAAAGCTCCCCTGCTCGCTCGAGTCGTTCATCTTTATCAATGTTTTGGAAAATCATGGGGAGCATGACATTCTCTAGGGCGGTGAGTGTTGAGAGAAGATTGAATGTTTGGAAGACAAAGCCGATTTTTTTCCCCCTCACCTGGGCGAGTGCTGATTCCCCAAGCGTTGCAATGTTTACTCCATCAAGGTAAATCTCTCCTTTGGTTGGGACATCAAGGCAGCCAATGGCATTGACCATTGTTGATTTCCCAGAGCCAGATGGCCCCTGGATGGCAAGGAATTCTCCTTGTTTGATTTCAAGGGAAAGGCCGCGCAGTGCATGAACCTCCACAGTGCCCATCTGATACGTCTTCCATACATTCGAAAGCTTGATGATGTCCTTTTGCGGCATTGGAATAAGCTAATCAAAAAGATATTTAATACTTCTGTTTAGAGTCCAGGGGAAGGGTGATGGATATTTAGTGCTCTGTCGAACGAAGTGAGACTTTCTTCAGAGCAGATCTTCTCGCAACCTTTATATAGGAAAAAAAATCCCTTTGGAAAATGGCAAAAAAGAAGAAGGATCAGAAGAATAAGCAAGTGCTCATGACCTTGTTTTTGGCGTTCATCATGATAACATCCATCCTCGGATACCAGTTTGGTCAAGAAGATGTTGTCCGTTATAATGGGTATAAATTTGTCCAGAGGGATAACCAGCTCACCCTTAATATCGGGGGTAAAGAGGTATATTTCTACACCTTTCCAGACCAGGCTGAGGGATTTGATATGCCAGAAGACGTAAAAGTTCTCCTTGGGGCCCCATTGGTTTTTGTCACGTATGATATCAATTCCTCCCTTGCAGAATCAATGGCTCTTGCCCAGTATGAGCTCGTTGATGCATTGCCTGTAAAGAATGTCTATGCTGTGCCTGCATTGACCACGAATACGACATACGCGATTCAGCAGTGGTCTTGTGATAATGCTACTATGACCCAGCCAGTGATCTATTTTATCCTTGGCAACACGACGTCATTGCAGGCTGATGATAAAGGATGCATCATTGCGCAGGCAAGATCATCTTTTGACGTGTTGTTTTTGAAGGACATTATCCAATATAGGGTGCTGGGAGTGGTTGCATGAAAGAGAGGATGCGGGTGCTCGATGAGGACATCTCGCTCGAGAAGCGAAGTGAAGAGCCACCGACTGATGAAGCGCAAAAGACAGAGAAAGCTCCTTTCTACCTCCTCATCATCTTTGTTCTCTTGATTGGCATAACTGCACTTGCCCTGGTGGCAGTAAGGCAGCTGCACAAAGACCCAGTGCCAGAGACGGTCACTCTTGATTCAGGGTTTGAATTTGTGTATTATGATGGTCTTTGGCATACTGAATGGCAGGAGGGGAATAATATCTATACTATTCATCTTCATTATAATCCTGATCAGGTAGCAAACGTGACGATGATAGGTTCATTGAATGAGACTGCATTTAACGAATTGTTGCAGACAAACAATACTCTCTATATCACTTTTGATCCGTTGAGCCATAATCTGAATTATTTAGCTGTCTCTGCAGCTGAGCTGAGTGTGAATCTTGCACGGGCGCTCCATGTCACTCCAACAGCTGCATGTATAAGGCAGGAGACTGATGCTTGTGAGGGTAGGCCAATCATCACTTGTGAGAATGCAGCCCTCCCAACCATATTCCTGAAGGATGATCCAACAGAGGCAATTATCAGCGATGGGCTCTGCATTACAATTCAGGGGGATAAGGAAGCATTGCTCAGGGGGGTCGATAAGGTTTTGTTCACATGGTACGGCATGATATAGACCACTATTATTCAGAGGAGCCAAAATCTCCCCTGCGCATTGGCAAGATAGTCTTCTCTTTTCAGGGGAGCACATTCCATTTAATCACTGCATCCGGTATCTTTTCGTCCCGCCAGGTTGATGCTGCGACACGGTTGTTGATTGAGTATGCAAAGGTTCCAAAGGATGCGCGGGTGCTAGATCTTGGTTGTGGCATTGGTGTTATTGGTATTGTCATTGCGACTATTCATCCAGACACAGAGGTTGTGCTCACCGATGTGAACAAGAGGGCAGTGTTCATCGCAAAGCAGAATGTTGACCGCCTCAGTCTGGATAATGCTGAGGTGTATCACCAAAATAAGTTTGAGAGGACTGCCAAGCCGTATGATACCATCCTCTTGAATCCCCCCATGGCAGCAGGAAGAGCCATCTGTTTTGAAATGATTAAAGAGGCAAAAGACTATCTGAAGGTAGGCGGGACCCTTCAGATAGTGGCAAGGCACAACAAAGGGGGAAGTGTTCTTGCCCAAAAGATGAAAGAAGTGTTTGGAAATGTTGAGGAGTTAGCAAAGAAGGGGGGGTTTAGAGTGTACCTGAGCCATCGCACATAAAATTTGCCTGTACTTCCACCATTCTTTCGTTCTCAATACTCACCAGTCTATATCCCAATCCTAATTCAGCGATCGCGCCAAGCACTGCCATGTGGTCTTTTCCATTGCCAGAGATGAGGCAAAGGGCAGTCTCCAGATCATTGATTTTTCCAGATATCCCCTTTTTGATCGTGTTTTTTATCTGATGGATAGGAAGAACTGAGTCTATGCAGATGCAATGTATCTCCTTTGCCGGCAAGAAATGTTCCATGCCATAAGGTGTAGTGACTATATATATAGCGTCCCAGGGCTCTTGTGCGATGAGCTTATACAATAAAGCCCATGTCCCCTTGCCTTCACCTGCCGTGGCAATTAATGAGGTCATTTGAAAAAGGAGCATGATCGGTTATTTAAGATTTACGTTAAGAAAAAGAGAAAAAAAGAAGGAAAAAGGGCTTTAATAAACCCCAAGTTGTCGGCATCTGCTCTTGATATCTCGTTCAGATTTGTCCGCATCGTCTAGGTCGTTTCTGACATCATCCAGGATGTCTTCTTCATCATTGACATCGTCATCCTGGTCATCGATATCGTTCTGTTTGCGATCGATCAGGTCGAGGAGATGGTTTCGCTCAAAGGAATCTGTTGTCTGGGACAGCTGTGCCTGCAGCGTTGCCAGTTCAGATTCCAGCTGGTTGAGATCGTCTTTTTCTTTAGAGACATCATCTTCCGCGTCATTCTCATCCTCTTTCAGGTCATCGACAAGGTTTTCTGCTGCCCGGATTGTTGCAGGGCAGGTAGCCTTTGTGAGTGAGCTCAGGTCATATGCGCTGCTAAGCCCAGAGCACTGCCTTCTGATATCACGGAGGATGAGTTCAGCATCTTTCTTCGCTCGCTTTGCATCATCAACGTTGTCTTCTTCATCATTGACATTGTTATCTTGGTCGTCCTCATCATTCTGGAGGCGGTCGAGCTGTCGATTGAGTGAGTCCCTGTCTGTGGTATAGGTTGGTGAGGAGACATTGAGGGCTGCGAGCTGCATCTGGACAGTGTTGATATCTTCAGTGATCTGGTCTAGTTTTCTTTCTTCATCCCGAAGGTCTCGTTCTGCGCTGGTGATATCATCATCTGCGTCGTTGACGGCATTATCTGCATTTCTGATAAGTGCTGGGCAAGTCTTGTCATTATAGACTGTCTGGGTGCTTGTTTGGGTCTGATCCTCTTGTGTGCTCTGCTGGGTGTTTTGATTAGCAATCTGTTGCTGCTGTTGAGCGAGGTCCTGTGCTTGCTTCTGGAGATCTTGTGCTCTTTTGTCAAGCTCGTCCATTCTTTTTTGGGCATCTGCTTGAGCTTTGTCGAGCTGGTCTTGAAGCTGTTGTGTGAGCTGCTGGTCCTGGGTACTCGTAGTTGTTGGCAAGAGCACGACAGGTTCATTATATCCTGCATCGGCAGATCCAGCGATTTTATAGACTGCATAGCCACCGATGACAAGAACGATGACTACCAAGAGTCCAAAAACCATTTTTACTGCATTTGATTCCATGGTAATACCCCCCAATGTTATCCCGTATGTATGATAGGGAAAAGTTACTATTTTCCAATAGCTAATAATTATGCCTTTATAAGCTTTTCTATAATCCGCTCCTGTTCTGTTGTTCCGAAACTAGGGCTCATCCCGAAAACAATTTAAACAGCCAGATGTGCAGCTCCCCATGCCATTTACATTCTCCTTCCCAGAGGTAGTGGATCTTGTCGTGATGACGGCATTCCTTGGCTTTATTTTTATGGATATGTTCCGAAGGCAAGCGCATATGGACATCGACCCTCTCCTCGTTTCAAAACCAATGTTTGATTGGCATGCATTCTGGTTTGCTTGTCTGGTCATCGCGCCAGGTATTGTCCTCCATGAAATAGGCCACAAGATCGTTGCCCTCTCATTTGGACAGATTGCTGTCTTTCATGCAGCATATAATTTCCTCATCCTTGGCCTTATCCTAAAATTGGTCAATTTTCCTTTCATCTTTTTTGTGCCAGGATATGTTTCTCATATGGGCAGTGCAGGTCCGCTCCAGCTTTCGATAATCGCCCTTGCTGGACCTCTTGTTAACTTCTTGCTCTGGGGCCTGGCAACGATCATGCTCAAGCAAAAAAAAGTGAAGAAAAAGCAGCTTGCATTCTGGCTCATCACCCAAAAGGTAAATCTTTTCTTGTTCATCTTCAACATGCTCCCAATCCCCCCATTTGATGGGTTTACTGTCTTTTCTGGTTTGTATCATGCGTTCTTCTAAATAGCGGGCAACAATAATGCAAATAAACCAAAGGTTTATTCCTATTTGGGTAAATACCCCGGGGCTCTGCCCCGTAGTGCCGCTCATTTTATAAGTTTTTGAGGAGATACCCCGGGGCTCTGCCCCGATTGGGTCATTCATTGCACAAAAATTACTTCGCAATTTTTAGTGGCGCGAATGCCGAATACTTGAAGGCAAGGTTTTGGCACAAAACCATTTCGCCTGCCACTATTGTTGTTGCTCCATTAGAGGAAACTGTTTCTGAGAACATTTTTCTAACTTCAGAAATATTCAACAATTTTTTACTACAGCAATCTTTATATACAACCTTTCCACTCATCAGCAATGCACCAAAAATTTCTAGATCATAAAACAAGTGAATCGGGGGATATTCTATGGTAAAGACAAAGATTATCGTAGTGACAGGTGGTGTGCTCTCTGGCTTGGGTAAAGGCGTCGTGGCAAGCTCTATTGGTTTGCTGCTCAAGAGCCAGGGGTACAAAGTTGCAGGAATCAAGGTTGATCCCTACATAAACATCGATGCTGGCACGATGCGTCCAACAGAGCATGGCGAGGTGTTTGTCACTGAAGATGGCGGAGAGACTGATCAGGACCTTGGCCACTACGAGCGTTTTTTGGATGAACTCATGCTAAAGGATCAATCAATAACAACAGGTCAGGTATATTATGCAGTGATCCAGAGGGAGCGAAACCTTGAGTATGATGGAAAATGTGTCGAGGTCATCCCTCACATCCCAATGGAGGTAAGGAACCGCATTCTGAAAGTTGGCAAGCGGACGAATGCTGATTTCTTGATCGTTGAGGTTGGTGGGACGGTTGGGGATTACCAGTCAGTCCTCTTCCTAGAAGCGCTTCGGGAGATGAGCCGGGAACTGGGAAATGTTCTGTTTGTCCATGTGGCATATCTTCCGGTTCCAGGAAATATTGGTGAGATGAAGACAAAGCCTGCACAGCATTCTGTCAGGTTCCTGAATTCTTCTGGCATCCAGCCAGATATCATCATCGGCCGCGGTGAAAAGCCAATTGACAGGGTAAGAAGGGAGAAGCTCTCTGTCTTTTGCAACGTGAAACTCGATGATGTGTATTCTGCCCCAGATGTTGATAATGTCTATAAAATCCCTTTGATTCTTGATCAGCAGAGCATGGTCAAAAACATCCTCAAAAAATTCGGACTAAACTATAAGCCAGGGAGGGTCAGGGCTTGGGAAAGTTTTATCAAGAAGGCAACAACAGCAAAAGAAGTAGTGAAGATTGGCATTGTTGGAAAATATTTTGATATTGGTGATTTTACCCTGGAAGACTCGTATGTTTCTGTGATTGAATCAATAAAGCATGCGTCATGGCATAATGGGAAAAGGCCGGTGATAGGGTGGTTGGATAGCAAGAAATTTGAGAAGAACCCAAAATCTCTGGATGAACTTTCTGGATATGATGCAATTATTGTCCCTGGAGGGTTTGGGAGTTCTGGCGTTGAGGGAAAGATTAAGGCAATACAATATGCAAGGGAGCATGACATCCCGTATCTCGGGCTCTGTTATGGTCTCCAACTGGCTGTTGTTGAATTTGCAAGGAACGTGTGCGGGATGAAAAAAGCAAGCACGACAGAGATTGACAAGAACACCCCTTATCCTGTTATCGCAATCCTGCCGGAGCAGGAAAAGAAGCTCAAGGAAAAGGAATACGGGGGCAGCATGCGTCTTGGCGCATATCCTGCGCAGCTCAAGAGGGGCACCCTTGTCTATCATCTTTATGGGGATAAGGACAATATTTCAGAGCGCCACCGCCATCGCTATGAGGTCAATCCGGAGTTTATCGAAAAGCTAGAGTCCCATGGGCTTGTATTCTCAGGCAGGTCTCCAGACAGAAAGCTCATGGAGTTCATGGAATTGCCATCAAATACCTTTCATGTTGGAACCCAGGCTCATCCAGAGTTTAAGTCCAGGCCGCTTCGCCCAGCTCCCTTGTTTGATGGCCTCATCAAGGCAGCAATCAAAAAGAAGTCGCTCCACAATATTTAAAAACGAACACCTATTCTTGATGGCTAGCATGTCTGAAGAACTAACGAAGAAGGAAGAGCTGGATGCAGAAGAGCAAATCGAGTCGATTGACGAGGAATTTTCTGCTGAAGATATTGCTGAAGATGTGATTGTTGAAGAGGATGTGCAAAAAGAGCCAGAAATTCTTGTAAAAGCTGTAAAAGGCCAGCCAGTGGTGCAAAAGGAAGCGAAACCAGAAGCAAAAAAGCCTCTAACACAAGAGAAACAACCCGCTTCCCGCATCCAAACAAAAAAATTGCCTTCTGTCCAAGAAACAAACTCCTCTTTTTCATTCAAGGCATTCTATGAACAGAAATATAAGCTCCTTCTTATGATCACGTTCATCATTCTCTTGCTTGCAATTGCCCAGATTGCTCTGCAATACAGGCAGACGGGTGATTTCATGTACAAGGATGTATCCCTGCGTGGGGGTATTTCGATCACGGTACCAATTAGTGAAGATGTAAATGTTCAGGAAGTAAAAGATGATCTGCTCAGGCAGATGCCTGGTGCGGACATATCGGTAAGGAAGCTGCTTCGGGCAGGGTCGCCTTTTGCATTGACCATCTCCGCTTCAGGTGTGGATACGGATGCATTGCAAAGGGAAGTAGAGCAGCTCTTTCATGTGAAAGAGGGTGATTACTCTGTTGAGGTGGTAGGATCGGCAATTGGACAAAGCTTTTTCCAGCAAACATTTAAGGCAATTATCATCGCGTTCCTCCTGATGGGCCTTGTGGTCTTCTTGTATTTTTGTGAAGTGACAAAACCAAAGGTTATTGCGGCCATCCTCACATTTATCATTATAGGGCTCTCTGGCAATACTGGCTCAAAGATATCCCTTGTTCTTTCCCTGGCGCTATTCCTCTATCTTCTCTATATCTATATCACTGTCTCAATGCCAAGCTTTGCCGTGATTCTCTGTGCTTTTTCTGATATCATTGTCACCCTTGCGATTATCAATTTGCTGGGTGTGAGGTTGTCTACAGCAGGGATCGCTGGTTTTCTCATGCTCATTGGATACTCAGTTGATACTGATATCCTCCTTTCTACAAGAGTCCTCAAGAACAAGGAGGGAAAGGTATTAGATCGGGTCTATGGCGCAATGACAACGGGGATGACCATGACCCTCACTACATTAGCGGCAGTATCAGTTACCTATTTCATCGTGCAGTCTGATGTGCTCAGGCAGATAATGTTTATCCTTATTATTGGTCTGTTTGTGGATATCCTATACACCTGGATCCAAAACGCCGGCATTATTCGTTGGTTTATGGAGAAACGATCATGAGAGAACTAAAAAAGATCCTCACCCATCCAAGAGTAATCTTGCTCATACTCTTCTTGTTGATGTCAGTAGTAGCTATTGCTCCAAATCCTTTTCATGAAGGAGTGGCAGTAAGGACAGTAGAGAAGAACTCGTCTGCCAGCCTTGCAGGGATGGAGAGTGCAAAGCCAACAGAGCGTCCCATGTCAAGGGAGATCATCACTGCGATTGACAATAAGAAAATAAAATCTCTCGAAGAGTACTATGCTGCATTGAGCGACTTGTCGGTCAATCAGACCCTCTCTATAAGAACCAATAGGAATACCTATACGCTGTTTGTGGGGGAAAGCTACAATGAGACCCTGTCGAATGAGACAGAAGAGATCATCGTTCCGGTGGTAAAAGAGAGGAATGTTACCATCAATGGGACAACCCTCCTAGTGAATGTGACTGAGAATGAGACAAGGACTCAGTTCAAGGTTATCAAGACGCCGATGGGTGTAAAAGATATTGGTCTTGGCGTCTATCCTGCCCCTTCAACAAACATCAAGAAGGGGCTAGATCTTCAGGGAGGAACAAGAGTTCTATTAAAACCGGAAACCGAACTGAATGCTGATGACATGGACACCCTCATCGCGAATATGGAAGAGCGCCTCAATGTGTATGGCTTGTCTGATATCGTGATCCGGGAGGCAAGGGATCGGCCAAATGTTTTTGGTGGCGGCAATCAATATATCATTGTTGAGATTGCTGGGGCAACAGAAGAGGAAGTATCTGACTTGTTGTCCAAGCAGGGAAAGTTTGAAGCCAAGATTGGCAATGAGACTGTCTTTAGGGGTGGGGATCGGGATATCACCTATGTGTGCAGGAGCGCTGACTGTTCTGGCATTGACGTTCGTCAGGGATGCGGGATTGGCTCTGATGGCAATTTTGCCTGCAGGTTCAGGTTTGCAATAGCATTGAGCGCTGAAGCTGCAAAGCATCATGCTGATGTGACAAGGGATATTCCGGTCGTAACAGAAAATGGCGAGCAGTTCTTGGAGCAGCGCCTGACATTGTATCTTGATGATGAGCCTGTCGATGAGCTTCGGATTGGCGCTGACCTGAAGGGGCAGGAGACAACCGATGTTGCAATCAGTGGAAGTGGTATTGGCATATCAAGGGATGATGCGATGGCAAACACCCTCAATAACATGAAGAGGTTGCAGACGATTCTTATCACGGGAAGTTTGCCAGTGAAACTGGAAATTGTCCGCATCGACTCGATCAGTCCGCTTCTGGGGGAAGGCTTTGTCCTCTATGCTCTTTTTGCAGGGTTGGCTTCAATCTTGACGGTTTCATTAGTGATCTGGTTGAGGTACAAAAGGTTCAGGATCGCTTTTCCTATCTTTATCACCATGCTCTCTGAGGTTGTTATCCTTCTGGGTTTTGCAGCCTTTATTGGATGGAACCTGGACTTGGCAGCTGTTGCAGGGATTATCGTTGCTGTTGGTACCGGTGTTGATGATCAGGTGGTGATCACCGATGAGAGCACTACTCAGAGAACTGCAAGGATGTTGAGCTGGAAGGACAAGCTCAAACGCGCATTCTTCATCATTTTTGCTGCATATTTCACGACTGTCGTTGCGATGGTGCCATTATTGTTTGCTGGTGCTGGTCTCTTGAAAGGATTTGCGTTGGTGACGATTTTTGGAGTATCAGCCGGGGTGCTCGTCACAAGGCCTGCATTTGCTGCAATGATTGAGATCCTGATGAAGGATTGATTCATACCAATACTTTTTTAAATCTCCTCATTCTTTTCCAGAATCATGCAAACAAAGCCAGCAGCAATACTTCTCATCATTATAACCACTTTGTTTACTTCGATAGCTCAGGTATTATGGAAGTTTGGGGCAAATAAGCTCCAATTCACCTTTCTTAGTATCATAACAAATTACCAGATATGGCTCGGCTTCTTGGTATATGCGGTAGCTGCCCTCTTGCTAGTTCTTGCATTAAAACAAGGAGAACTCTCTGTCCTGTACCCGGTTATCGCGACAAGTTATCTATGGGTTTCATTGCTGTCTATCTATTACTTTCATGAAACAATCACTACGCTTAAATGGGCAGGCATCCTGCTCATCCTGATTGGTGTCACAACAATTGGCTTTGGCAGCACAGAGGAGGCGCCAGCATGACAGAATCATGGGCGATCATCACGACAATCATCGCTGTCTTGTTTGGCAGCTATGGTTCGGTATTGTTCAAAAAAGGATCAGAAAAGTTCTCCTTGAGCATTGATGGGATCTTTAAGAATCCCTACCTCATAAAAGGCGCATTGTTATTCTTTTCTTCTTCTCTTGTGTTTATCGTCGCATTGAGGGGAGGGGAGCTCTCTGTGCTCTATCCTCTTGTCTCGATTTCCTACATAATGGTTGCCTTCTATTCGATGAGAGAACTAAAGGAAAAGATGAATGCCAAGAAGTGGATTGGCATTGTTCTCATCATCATCGGTGTTTCATTAATTGGGGTGGGAAGTTGAAAGTGCTCTCTCTTGGCGGGTCGATGGTTGTCCCTGATGCCATCAACACTGAGTTCCTAAAGCAAATGAGGGACATTATCATGAAAGATGATGAGCGCTTCATCATTGTTGTTGGTGGCGGAGCAACATGCAGGAAGTACCAACAGGCGGCAAAGGAAATATTTCATCCCTCTCAAGAAGACCTTGACTGGATCGGCATTGCCGCAACAAGGCTAAATGCAGAGCTCGTAAAGTATCTCTTCAAGGACTTCGCCCATCCAGAAGTAATGACGAATCCCCACGCAAATATCCAGTTCAGAGAAAAAGTGCTTGTCGCTTCAGGATGGAAGCCTGGCTTTAGTACTGACTATGATGCACTCGTCCTGGCAAAGCGTTTTGATGCTGACACCATTATCAATATCACAAATGTCCCGTATGTGTATGATAAAAATCCAAGAGACCATCCAGACGTAAAGCCGTTAAAAGAGATGTCCTGGGAAGAGCTTCGAGGTATTGTTGGGGATACATGGGATCCTGGCATGAATGCTCCTTTTGATCCGATTGCAGCAGAGTTTGCACAGAAATCCTCCCTCATAGTGAATATTTTGGGGCCAGATATAGAAAATCTTAAGAAGTGCTTAGCTGGACTGCCTTGGGAAGGAACAACTATTCAAGGATGAAGGAACCTTTAAATAACGCCTTCTTCATTCATCAGTCATGCACGTAAAAAGAGGGGTGAAGGATTTAGGTCGTCTCAAGCAGATCCTCAGCGTCTTTCTGAAATATGGGTGGGGTCAGTGGATAAAACAAATAGAGCTGCATACCTATCTTCCTCTGAAAAATCGTCTTGATCCAAAGCATTTCCATCAGAAGATCAAGAGTCCAGAAGACCAGCTGACAGCTGCATTCGAAGAGCTTGGCGGCTCATTTGTAAAGCTAGGGCAGCTCCTGAGCATCCGGCCGGATCTTGTTCCAGAGAGCTATTGCCAGGCATTCAGGAGACTGCGGGATACTGTTGCTCCCTTCCCTTTTTCAGACGTGCAAAGCACGATCAAACATGAGCTGGGCCATGACATCCAGGACCTCTTTACATCATTCGATAAGGTTCCCTTAGCGGCAGCATCCATCAGCCAGGTACACAGGGCAACGCTCAAATCTGGTGAAAAGGTTGTCGTAAAGGTTCAGCGTCCAGGCATCCAGGGGATCATGGAAACGGACATAGATCTGATGTATTTCATTGCAAAGAAGCTGGAAAAGCATGAGATCGCCAGCTTCATTGATCCAGTAGGCATCTGTCAGGAATTTGAGGCATATACAAAGAATGAGCTGGATTTTGTCCTCGAGGCAAGGAATATCGATCGTTTCGCAGGAGATTTCAAGAATGTTTCCCATATCATCATCCCAAGGGTGTATCGCGAGCTTACCACGAGAAGGATTGTCGTAATGGAGTATATTGATGGGGTAGAGCTGCTGCGTATAGATAAAAAGAAAGTCGATAAGTCCCTCATCACCCAGCGTTTGGTGAAGGCTGGCATGAAGATGATCTTTGAGGACGGATTTTTCCATGCAGATCCCCATCCAGGAAACATTCTTATCAAGCGCAATATGGATTTGGCATTCATCGACTTTGGGATCATTGGTTCGCTAACGGAAGGTATGCAGGCAAGACTCGCTGATCTCTTCATCGCAGTGATTGATGGGGACGTTGAGAATATCGCAGAAGGATTGCTGTCATTAAATCTCGCCGGAAGCCAGGTGAATGTGGAAGAGTTCACTCATGATCTCAAGGTACAGCTCAGGGAGTTTTACAATGTTTCTTTAGCTGACCTGAATATTTCAGAGATTTTCCTGCGTTTGATCCTTATCGCAAAGAAATACCATCTCAGGCTTCCGGCAGAATTTGTTCTGCTTGGAAAGTCTTTGATGACCCTTGAAGGTGCATGTGTTGAGCTTGATCCCAAATTCAATTTTTTCAAGGAAGCAAAGCCCTATGCCCGGCATCTAAAGTCCCTCCAACTCTCTCCAAGAGTGATGAAGAAGCGCCTGAAGCGTGTCGGGGTTGATATGATGAGGATGTTTTCTCGAATGCCAAGGCAGCTTCCAAGGGTTCTAGACAAGATCGAGCGTGGGGATTTTACTGCTGAAGTGCAGCACAAGGATTTGGATCAATTGACAAAGAAGCTCGATCAGAGTTCGATGAGGATATCATCTGGCGTGATTATTGCAGCGCTGGTCCTCACTGCAGGATTGACCGTGAACATGCAGCCAAAGGTAAAGGGCATATCAATTTATTCTCTTGTGTGCTTTGGTATTGCAGTCTGGCTCCTCAGTATCTTGAGCATCAGGCTGCTAAGGGAAGCAAAATAAGCACTCGATGAACTATTTTGTATGAAGCATGGTGTGGAGTGGTGAATCAAGCGCCATGATTTTCCCATCACCATTCATCCGTTTGGCATTGAAGCTGTTTTCTGTCCCTTTGCCGTGGATTTCATCATCTTTCAGCCGGGCTTCATAGCCGCACGTTGGGCAATCTGCAATAAGGTATTGTCTTCCCGCATGTATTGTTGCGGTGAATTTTACTGCATCAAGGCTGCCATGGCAGTTTATGCAGAACTGTCTTTGTATTTCATCGTTGACGATGTTTGTCAGCATCCAGTTCACCTCTGAGGTAGTCGTTGTAGTCCTTGGTAGTCTCGCAAGGGATCGTGATGATGCAGGGTGTTTCATAGCTATGGTGGCCTGTTATCTCGTCAATTGCTCTCTGTTTGAGGTGCTCTAGCGTTTTTGCAAGGACAATTGTCTCTTCTGTCTCTTCAATCAAGCCCTTCCACCAGTACTGGGAATGTGCAGGGGATGAGACGCAGCAAGCACAGAGCTTTTTTTCGAGAAGATGGCGAGAAATCTTTGTTGCTTCTTCTGGTGAGCCGCATGTGAAATGCAACAGTATCATAGAAAAAGGTGTGAGAGGAGGTTTATATAGTTTATGATTGTTGAATTGGGTGTCATACCCTGCCCTTTAGGGCGAGTGCCCAATTCTACACCAGAAATCCGTGTGTAGAAGCGAGGCACGTCATACCCCTGCCCTTAGGTTGGGGTTAGCGCTGAGCAGCGGATTTCTGATTTGTTTTCCCCTTTTTTCTCGATAAGCTTGCTGGCTTCCTTGATCCCTGATAACAAGTGATCATAGGCTATAAATTTCTCTTTGAGGAATGGATGTCTTCTTCATCATCACCAAGCCTTCGAAGGAGGATGATGGGAACCCGGTATGCATGCGCCCATCCCAGCTCTATGCCTATTTTTGTGGAAGGGTGGCTCACATCAAAGATTGCCGCATCACAGCTCATGATGATCTCTTTTTCGTTATGGCGTTTTTCAGAGATCACAAAGTGGTGCTCTTTGAGCAGTTGATCATTCCTCAGCGACTCCTCAAACTCTTTTTTTTGGTCCCAGGTTCTTTGTGGCTAAGGTAACAAAAAGCCCTCGTTCGGTGATGACCCCCGGGCTAAAGCCCGTGGCTTTACAGCACCTCACTTTTATAGACGGCCTTTTTGGAACATGAAAATCCGAATGGACTTTCAGTTCACGAAATCTAAAAGATTTCGTTGAACAAGAAATTGCGCTCTAAAGAGCGGGGCTATGCCCTGTGCAATTTCTTTGTATATCTTCATGATAAAAAGGGGGCGGTGCAGAATTTAAATATATGTCGATATCACCAGCTCTGTAGAAAATAAGTGCCTTTCTGCGAAACTCCATCGAGAATGAAGCGAGTGCGTCGCAGTTGTGCCCGGAACCCTGTAACCAGGGCATATGCGTGTCGAGCGAAGCGAGACTTGTCTACAGAGCCGATATCACCGAAAATTTATAAACTGCTCATTATTCTGTGAGCATAATGCCAAAATACCTTTATGTGAATGTCATTGGAGCGTTTGTAGTTTCTGACAACCTCAAGGTCATCGACCAAGAGATGTTTCATTCGGTAAAAGATATCAGCAGCAGGAAACTATCTCTTGCAAGGCTTGGCAAAAAGTACAAGCATCTTGATAGTCCATCCCCAAAAATGTTTCTTTCGATAGAATCGTTGTTTCAAGACAAAAAGCACCAGGCGTTATTCCATGACCGGAATCTTGATCTCTCAAAACAGGCCGTCAAGGAGGCAATCACTGATGATATCTGGCTCATGCAGTGCATGGCTGCAATAGAGGATATGGAAAAAGTGCAGGGTATCCTCATCAGAAGGCTCACCGAATGGTACGGACTTCAAAACCCTGAAGGGATAATAGCTCTGGTAGACCAAGAGAAGATGGTCGAGCTCATCATAAAAAAAGAGCTCAAAAAACAGGCCAATTCCATGGGGCGGGCCCTTCTGCCTGAGATGGAAGAGAAGGTGATCGAGCTGGCAAAGCAGATAAGGGATATCCAATCATCAAAAAATAGCCAGCAAGCGTTCCTGGAGAAGAGCATGAAAAACAATTTTCCAAACCTTTGCGCCCTCTCACCTCCTGATATCATTGCGCGGATGATGAAGCAGGCAGGTTCGTTGAAGAATTTCATGGAGCTTCCCGCATCGACGATCCAGCTCCTCGGGGCAGAAAAGGCATTATTCCGCCATCTGAAAAACAAGAGGAATAAGTCGCCAAAATACGGCTTCTTGTTCAACCATCCTCTCATCCAAAAAGCTTCCCAAAAAGAGAGGGGCAAGATCGCTAGGATGCTTGCTGATAAGATAGCAATAGCCGCGCGGGTGGATTATTTCAAAGGTAAGCCAATTGGTGAATCGTTATACAAGCAGGTTATCGCAAAATGCAAAATATCCAGGTAAAGAACGGCTCGTATTTCACAAGGAATCTTGTTCCCGGCCAGCAGGTATATGATGAAGATCTCATCTCAATTGACGGGAAGGAATACCGGTCTTGGAATCCGTTTAAGAGCAAGCTCCTCGCAGCGATCAAGAAAGGCATGAAAGTGGATTTTCATCCAGATTCCCTTCTCTATCTTGGAGCTAGCACTGGAACAACAGTTAGCCATGTTTCAGATATGTTTCCTGATTCTTTCATCTTTGCTGTGGAGTTTGCGCCAAGGGTCTGCCGTGATCTTATCCTGATGGCAGAGAAGAGGAACAATATCAGTGTCATCCTCGCTGACGCTTCAGACCCTGACAGCTACCGATGGCGGATTCTTCAGCCAGATTTTTTGTACCAGGATGTTGCTCAGCGTCATCAGGTCACCATTTTCCTGAAAAATGTCGCTCTTCTCAAGAAGGGCAGCCTTGGCATGCTTATGGTCAAAGCAAGAAGCATTGATGTCTCCAAGCAGCCAAAAAAAGTGTTTGACCAGGTCGAGCGTGAGCTAAAACCTCATGTGGAGATTCTAGATAAGGTCACTCTTGAGCCTTTTCAGCAGGATCATTGCTGTTTTTTTATTAAAAAATCATGAAGCGATGAGATACGGCTTGATGAGGAACTCATAATGCATAGCTTTTCCTCGAGGGAGCAGTACTTGCGCTAATCTGGGATCAATATCTCTGAGTGCTCGCTCCGCCGGAAGGCTCAATGTTGCCCCATGAGCGGTCAATGGTTCGACGGCGATGAATTTTCTTCGATCATTCGCAGGGAAGCTTGCAGGATCATTCGTCCAGACAGTAATCATGCCTTGTGCAGGGGAGACGGAGATGCTAACACCATACCCTTCAGAGGGGTTATACACTTTTACTTCCGGAAATTCATGATTTGGGAAAGTGAAGGTATTATCAAGGCTCAATTCCCTGAGTGGCACAATTGTCCGATAACCCCGATATCCATCCCGAAAGAGAGGATGTTCATCGATCGGTATGACTCGTCCGGTAGGGTTATTCTGATCATCTGTCTCGAGAACGCCATCTGCAGCAGTTTCCAGCACCATGTCTTCAATAGAGTCTCCGATGCGAAAAGAGTCATGGTTCCCAAGGGCTATTGGGATGTTGTTGTCCGAGTTATTCGTGATGCTATAGCCTCGTCGGAATCCTTGACCATGAATTGAGAATGAATGATGAACGAATGCATGAACCCCAGCCGGAAAACCAGACAGTGTCTCACTCAGGGGGATACTTCCCTTAACAAAGCCATATGCTTCATTAATCTCAAAGTCAAAGAAGCTTTTTGGTGTATTGCCATGGAGCAATGATCCTGATGCTTCATGGTTTGTCCCAACATCATAGTTTCCATACACCTCACCGTTTGGACCAACTACTTTGATCTTTCCTCCATGCACCCTGTTTGCCGGGAAGATGAGTGTTCCTCCAGCTCCTGTCCCTTTTTCTTGCAGTAATGAGAGTGCTGTTTCCCCCTCTTCTGCAAGACCCACATTTCTTCGATGTTCTGCCCAGTCTGCATGGCCATAGACAACATCACGAAGGCCAATGTCTTCGAAGGGGAACTGGAGTCTTTCAAGGGATAGGCCGTAAGGTGAGACTGCATATATCGCTCCTGTCTCCAAATTCTGTAATTGCATGCAAGGAATATCTTCAATTGTTATATCGGTAATCTCATGTTTTCCCATAGTGGCCCCCAAATGATGTTGAAAAGAGGAATTCAAAACAATATTTAAACTTATAGAGAAAAAGAAATAATGATTCAAAGTGCTAAAAATCCCTTAGATCAATACGCCGTTCAGTGCCCCTTCCTGGCCTGGTCTGGAGGTGATCTTGACTTTTCCCTTGTCAGTATCAACAACTGCTCCTTTTGTGATGATGTTTCGCCTGATAAAGTTTCTGTTTGCAGGGTTCTCCAGAACTGCTTTGATGACCCCGACAGTCGCTTTCTTTGTCTTGGGATCGACAATGTTCACCTTATCGATGGTAAGAAGCCGAATCTTTGTTTGTGCTCCGAGAATCTTGTGGGTGCTGATGTTTTTTTCGCCGATCTTTGTGAGTGTTGGTCGTCGTGCCAATTGCACTTTTCTTTTCTTTCTGGCAGGCTTGATCGTCCCGCCGGATTTTTTTCTCTTTCGCACATCGCTTGCTATTGCCATAGGATGCAGGAATCCGGAAGTGTTTAAAAAGCTTATTGTTCGCAAAATAGTAACCAACAGTAACTATATCATAGGTAGCTTTTGTTCCCTTGTACTTTTTCAGAAAAAATTTCAAGATGGAAATAGTTTCTGGATAACACAACTTTCGTTCAAACCAATACCTTTAAATACTCACCCACACCTTCTTTAATCATTACCTCGGGGGTTAGGTTTATGGAAACTGCTTCAAGACCATTAGATGCATTGAATGCTGCACGAAATAAGCGTGTCATTCTTGAGTTGAAGAACGGCACTCAATTGATCGGAAAGCTCTATGCTTTTGACATCCACGTAAACATCGTGCTGCATGAGGCAGAAGAGCGGGTGAATGGGGAGTTGAAAAGGAAGCTCAATACCGTCTTTGTCAGGGGCGATACCATCATTATTATTTCTCCAGAGTAAGATGACAAAAGGAACACCCACCCAGGGAAGGCGGACTGGTAAAAAGCTGCATATTGCCTGTAGGCGATGTGGCAAGGTCTCTTATCACATGAAGAAGAAAGAATGCGCTTCGTGTGGATATGGCAAGACAGCAAAGAAAAAGTCTTTTGGCTGGAAAAAGCCTGGGAAATAAGTTCTATGCTTTGCAGGTGCAAGAGCAGCTGGTTGTAAAAGAGCTTTTTGCATATGATGCGCCTTTCGTTTCGCACCCAATGGTGCATTCTTTCTTGCACAATGCTTCTCCTTTCTGCTGCTCGAGTCCTTCTGTTGTGTATATCTTGTAGGCGGGGATGCCTGCAGGGTTGTAGATGACGTGCTCTGGCTGGTATTGGGCAATCTCTGTTGGGATGACAATATAGATTGCATTTGTTGTAGAGCAATTTTCTATATCACAAAAGGCTATACCTTTCAGCCCGTCTGCAAGGTAGTGTGATGCAGGAGTTTTCCTCTCAAAGAGCACGTAGATATAAGCTTGTTTGATTTCATTGCTAATGAAGATCGTCTGGTTTGTTTGGATTGATTCTGCATACATGATCGCGTCTGTGAGGCCGTATTGCTGCTTGTGGGCAACTTGTGAGGGGTAATCCTGAAAATAGTCTTGCCCAAAAAGGGCAGCCTGCCAGACGATGGCAATGACCAATATGCCTAGAATCACCATGAGTGGTCGTGATGCCCGTATTTTTTCTGCTGTAAAAAAAGAGATTGTCCCTTGGGCCATGATGAGTGAAAAGACCCCAACATGTGTCAGCCCTCGAAGGGCATTTGGCATCGGTCCGCTGGTGAGCGCTGCAGGAAGAGGATAGAGCAAAAGCCAACAGAGGAGAAGTTGTGTTCGTTTATCCCCAAGGGTATTTGCCATCCAATATATTCCGAGAAGGAACAATACCGCCATGACTGGGAGGAACTGTCCATACCCAGGAACGCTGTTTCTCACATTGGAATCTCCCTGGAAGAAAAGGAACCTGGGGGAATAGTAGGAGAGGTAGTTGCTCGTGATGGTGGTTCCTGGGTGGTCGGCTGAAATGGCAGAAACCTGCATGAACCGCTCATTGCCATGGCCAAAAAAAGAGAGGTAATAAATGGGAAGGGCAATCAGAAGCAAGATGAGTGCAGATTTCCAGTGCATCCTGATGAAGGTGTTCGTGAGCATCTCTTTTTTGTGAATGAGGATATAGCAGAAGAAGAACAATGGCACAAACAGTTTTGCAGCAGCATAGGTATAAAGGCTGATGCCAAAAAATACTCCGCTCAGTACATAATCTTTTTTTGTTTTCCCAAGCAGGAAGTAGAATCCAAGGAGAAAGAAGAAGGGCAGTGTGATCACTTCAAGGCTCATCCGGGAAAAGAGGAGGTGCCAGGGGGAGATCGCAAGAAAAAAGCTGGCAAGAAGCCCTGCCTTTTTTGAGAAGAGCCGGGAACCGATGAGAAAAAGTAAAAGGATTGTTCCAATGCCATACAGGGCAGCAACAAACCTGATCACGCCGACAGATAGACCGAAGAGTTTGACAAAAGGGACCAATGAATAAATGAACACTGGGTTCTTGTATTCCCCAAAGGCTTTAAAGAGCAAGGGGAAATGGCTCCCCTGTTCATCAATGCCTTCTGACCCAATCGCATAAGCGTTGTACCCAATGCTCGCTTCATCAAGGTTGAGCCCTGATGGTGCTATGGGAAGGTGCCATATCCGAAGGGCTCCTCCAAGCAGCAGGATCAGGAGAAGGAGGTGTTTGTCGGTAAGCTTCATTCTTGAATCCTCAATGGTTTTCTGCAGTCACAGATGCATTTTTCCTTATAATAACTGCCAAAATAAATTAGTTTTTTTGATTCGCATATGCCTGGGCAGTATGTCTCGCATAGCTGCTGATGTTCATCAACTGTTACATTGGTTATATTAAACACATTAATGGAGTATCCGATCCTATCTAGCAGGGGATAGCCTTCAAGCCAGGTGTAGCATCCGATCTCATCTTCATAGATGCCCCGGAGTTTGGAGATGGATATGACCGCAATGCCGTTTTTTGGGTAGCATCCAAGTTCCTCAAATGACAATTGTTCATAAGCGCTCTTGTCGGATCCGAATAAGGCAAGATTCACCTTTTCGATGCCACGTGTCTTCGCCCATTGAGGGATTCTTCCAATATCTTGGCCCCAATCAATATTCGAATCGATAAGAATCTCTGACCCTCTGGCAGGTCCGCCGCCAAGTATATTGAAATAGGAGAGGTAGTGAGGAGAGATCATTACCGTGCCGCTGATGAGCCAGGCGAGCAGAACGCTCAGTGCAATCGTGCGAAGGCGATGATTAAAGAAGACTGCTTTGCCGGCATAAACGAACATGAATGCATAGAATGGAAAAATGTGGCGAATCCCGATGTTGAGATGCGAGATGAGGAAGCTGCCAAGGAAGACTGCCATTGGTATGATCAGGAAAATCTCCTCTTTCCAGGCCGTATTTTTCATTCGGGCTGCGATGATAATGCTCAGGAGAAAGATGAGTATTGTCGGAATCGGCGTTTTCACAAAAAATGCGATGATGAAGTAATACCACCATCCTTGGGAGGAATGCTGTCCGAGGAGGTATGCAGGATGCCCTTCTGATGAGTGGGTAATCACAAATGAGAGCCCTTCAAAATATCTGCCAATGTTTATTATGCCATAGGACAAGGTGAGGACAAGTGCTGCCATGCAAAGGATAATCATGAGTTGTTTGAATAAGGTTTTATAGTTGCGTTTTGTATGGGGCTGGAGAAAGACAACTGCGCCCATGATTGGCAAGAGATAGACTGCAGTGAATTTTGATGCAAGGGCAAGCCCAAGGCCGGCCCCAGTAAAGAGTTGTTCTTTGAGGGTGGGGTTTTTCACATAATGATAGAACCTCCATATGGCAAGTAAGGAGAAGCAGGCAACCCCCACATCTGTTGTTACATACCGTGTATGGGCAAGAAAATTTGGAGAAAACGCATACAGTGTCAAAGAAAGCAATGCTGCCTTACTTCCGTAAAGGTCCCGCGCGAAAAGGTAGATAATAAAGCCCAGCAGCACTCCGAGCAGGACCATGGGGATGCGCGAAAGAGAGAGTATTTTCTCCCGATAAGCATCATTATCTACAAAATAGAACTGGTGGATCCATGCGTATTGGTTGGTGGTATTCGTAGAGAGTTCATACGAATATTTTTGCGCTGCTTCCCATCGTTGCCCATAAAATTGGCTATGAAGGGGGAGGGGGAGCAAAGGGAGGGCTGAGATAAGCTTGATGAGGGGGGGATGTTCAGGGTTGAGCCGGAAATCATTCGTTTTCCAATAGCTGTAGCCTGCAGAGAAATGGTTGATCTCATCCATTGTCATGGACTGGGTGGGAAGGGAAAGAAATGCCTGCAGGAAGAAGATAAAGAGTAAGCATCCCGCAATGGCATGTGCTTTCATGGAGGCAATGAAAGATGCCCAATTAAAAAAAGTTTGGTATAGTCAGGGTATGTAGAAACTGGTGGTGAGCATCATCTTCCGAGGTTCTCTGAAATGCCCAATCAATCTATTTGGGGGTCAAGCAAACAGGAACAGCAAATCTCGGCTCACCAATAACCAATACCCCGCCCAGGTGTCAGGGAAGCGAGATGTTCTACAAAGCTGTATAGTCACACGTTTTCCTTTTTAACACGAATTGTCCTTTTTAACACGAAGTTTGATCCTTATGATATCCCGCAGCATGCGAAGGGAGTCTCTTAGGGGAGATACTTTGCTGCGGCCGTCATTTCGCCAGATGACCGGCACTTCCTTGATTCGATATCCGCTAAGCATGGCTTTATACAGTACTTCCACATCAAATGCGTACCCTTTTGTGAGTAGAGGAGAAAACAAGTGTTTTGTTCGCTTATGGAAGAGCTTGAACCCGCATTGGGTGTCCTTGATGGGCATTGTGAGGATGAGCGAGACAATCTTTGGGAAGGCCTTTCCAAGGCTGCTTCGAAGGAAGGGCTGCTTGACCTGGATTTTGCTCCCTTTGAGGTTGCGGGATCCAATGATGATATCTGCCTCTTTGGTGAGCGAAAGAAATTTGCCAAGTTCCTCGATTGGTGTTGAGAGGTCAGCGTCAGAAAAAAGGATCCATTCCTTGACTGACTCCATTATTCCCCGCTGCACTGCTGCGCCCTTCCCTGTATTGCCCGGCTGCCTCACAACTCTAGTAAAGGCAAGCCCCAATTCCTCTACAACTTGCTTTGTTCTGTCAGTGCTTCCATCATCGACGACTATGATCTCAAAATCATGCTTTTGTTTTGACAGGAGCGAATGGATCTTTTTTACGGTAGGCAAGATGCGTTGCTCTTCATTATACGCTGGGATGACCACAGAGAGTTCCATCATAACCACGAGGTACATCCCACGGCTTTAAAAAACTTCTTCCAGACGGGCTTTGTAGAAAATTGTGGTGAGCATCATTTTCCGAGGTTCTCTTAAAGGTGAAGTGTAAGTGTGTGGGAGGGGTTGGACCTGCGAAAATATAGTTTTCGCGACCAAAAAGCTTTGCTTTTGGTGGACGTCGGGAGGGACCCGCACTCAAAGAAATAATATCAATGAACCGAGGCTGATGCTCGCCCGCGGTAGCGAGATTTTCTACAAAGCCTTCCAGACGCAAATGCTTTTATACCTCTATGGGTATCTGGGATCATGAAAAGATACCTCCTCCTGACGATAGTCTTCTTGTGCTCATTTTTTCTCCTCCAGAATGCATTGATCATCTCGGATTTTGTTGGTGATGAGGGCCGCCATGCGATGCAGGGGCTTATCATAAAGCAGTATATCCATGACCTGGCAGCAGGAAAGGCCGGATCGTATCATGATTTCGTGCAAAAGTATTCAGAAGTGAATTATGAAGGCTCCTGGTATGCCTTGTATGATCCTCCTGGTCATGCTGTTCTTCAGGGGTTGTTTTTTTTGTTGTTTGGTGCTTCTGTGTTGGTAGCAAGGCTCGCGACTGTTTTTTTGGTTGTTTTGGGTTCTCTTTTTTTGTTTTTCTTTTCTCTGAAGTTTTTTTCTGCGAGGGATTCTTTTTTTGTTGTTGTTCTTTTTTTGTTGTTTCCTTCTGTGTTTGAGTTTTCTGGTCTTTCGTATCTTGATGTTCCGTTGTCTTTGTTCACGGTGTGTTTTTTTTATTTCTTTTTTTTCACTGAAGGTTTTTTGCGGTATGCAGGCTCTGTTTTTTCTCTCACGCTAGCAACGCTCATGAAATACCAGAGCATGATCTATATGG